>ENA-OQDF01001291-OQDF01001291.1-human-gut-metagenome-genome-assembly--contig:-NODE-1291-length-10089-cov-1.539149_pt1 | contig 10089 bp, 13 predicted proteins | sample MGYA00242769_ERZ504597 | MGnify/ENA primary metagenome ERZ504597 (study PRJEB26092, sample SAMD00036305) | human gut metagenome | host: Homo sapiens | study: EMG produced TPA metagenomics assembly of...
AATAAAAATCAAGAAAAGAAGGCCTTGCGGGTTTTCTTTTTTTTAGCTGTTTTAAAAACATAGTATACAATACATTCATAGGTATTTTTTTAAATAACTCATAACAAACTTTATAATAAAATACTATAGATACTGTTGGCAATTTTTTATAATAACTTAATAAAATTTCATCTATTTCTTTTTTATTAAGTACATCATAAATTACTTTATAATCTAAATAATTTTCCTCACAAATAGGTGCTTTTCTATTACTAATAGTATTCCTTTTTGTAAATATAGAAATACCTACTTTTGTATCTCCATATAAATTCACATAATTTATTAAAATTTTCTTCACAAGTAAATAACATGATTACATATTTTAAATGCTTTATAATAATCTTTTATTTGTTTATCTAATCGTTCCAATGTATCTAATTCAGATTTTATTTCATATACTACAGCTTTTCCATTTATCAAAATAAAATCGCTTTTGATTTTGATATTGGTATTTGTGTTAAAGCTGTTGTTGTATTTAAACTATGTTTCCCCAATAATAATTTATTAATAATAGTATTTTGATATATATATTCATTTCTATAATACTTCAACATATAACTATATATATCCTTTATTATTTCAGAGTTGTTTTTTTTATCACTATCTTTTACATAATCATTAATAATAGTTTTATATACAGAATTCATATTCATATCTATTAACTCTTTAAAAATGTATTGTGTAAAAAATCTATTTAAAACTAAACCTCTCAAAAAACACCTCCTTTTTAAATTATTTTTCAGCTAAAATCTCTTTTAATAGATTTTCAGCACTTTCTTCGTCAGGATTATTTGTGCCTAATTCACCACGAAAAGCTTTAGCTAGTATTGCTTTTTTCAGTAATTCTATTTTTCTAATTGCTGTTCTAAGTTTTTATTTTATTATACTTAGCCAATAAATTATCCAAAATATTAACAATTTCCTGTTGTTCTTCAATAGTAGGTACTGATATTTTAAATGCACCTATTTTTTTTTTGCATTGATATTAAATTGACTGGCTCCACTAGATTTTATTTTATTGCAATATGCTCTAGCTTTATTAGAATTCATCATATAGTTAAGATATTCACCAATAATATCTTTTCCATAATCTAATTTTATTAAATAACCTGCATATATAGCTGGATATTCACCACGATAAATTGATGTTTTTCCTATCAAATCAGCACTACCATTTGTACGATTAAATAATACATCACCTTTTTTTAACAAATATTTTTCTATATCTTCTTTATCATCTGTGTACATAAGATTAGACCCAATCTATTTCCCCATTTTGTAAATTTCCCATTCTCAATACAACTACAGAACCTTCGGGTTAGATTTTTTGATGTACCATATTTTAATGATGTACACAACTCATCTATTGTTTTTTCTTGCCAACTAGATAAATCAATATTATTTTCTTTTCTCCATTTTGCTGTTAATTCACCAGTAAAAGCTTTATGCAGTATTGCCATTTTATTTTGTTCAAATTGAGCTAAAGTATTTTCTATTAATTCTTTTGCTCTATCTAATTTAGCAAATAAAGACTCTATTATATTTACTATTCTTTGCTGTTCTTTTATTGGTGGTAAAGGTATTGATATAAATTCTATAACTTTAGGGCTAATATTAGGTTGCGCTCCACCATATGCCAAATTTAATATATCTTCATTTTTTAAAGCTATATAATAATTTCTATATTCATTAAGAACTTTTTCTTTATTCTTTATTTTTATATTTCCTATACGCTGATTTAAATATGCTATTTCATCTAAATAATAAACGCCATTTTTTCCTGTTGTTGCTCCCGATAAAGCTATTAACAAATCACCTTTTTCTATAACATATTTTTCTTCATTCTTTTCTAACTTATTAACATAAATACATTCATTAATGTTTACTATACCATTTTCTATATTAGATATTCTTACTAAAGGTATTCCTTCCTTTTTATAATCTATTTTTTTAAAAGCATATCCATTTTCTATATAAAAATATCTTTAAAATATGTCCAACACCAATTACTAGGTATTTTATATGGTTGTTCTTCTTTTGGTACTAAGGCATTTTGCAATTTTTCTTCTATGGTTAACTCTATTTGTTTTTTCTTTGCCATTTTAAGCCTCACCATTTTCTAAGGATTTTAGTTCATTTACCACTTCATTAAGCAAGGCTTGTGCTTCGGATAAGTCTGCAATCATTTCTTCTGTGCAATCAATAGGATTTGGCAAGTCTTCATAATCTAAGATACTATCATCTTTTATCAAGCCTAAATCAAGGCTATTGCCTTTTTCGGCAATTTGTTCTCTTGTAAATACAGAAAATCTTTCATCTTGTATTTTATGTCTATCTTCTGCTGTATAAGCTTTGATAAAATCGGCAAAATCACTTTTTTTGAGTGGATTTGTTTTACCAAAAGAAGGCATATTCGTTCTTAAATCATAGAACCACACTTCTTTTGTATTATCTTTATCTGTTTTGCCACGTGTGAAAAATAATACATTCGTTTTTACACCTTGAGCGTAGAAAATCCCTGTAGGTAATCGCAAAATTGTATGCAGATTGCATTTATCCATTAAATCAGCACGGATTTTTTCGCCATCACCGTCAGCAAATAATACATTATCTGGAAGTACAACACCTGCTCTAGCTTTGCCATTGGCTTTTAAACTACGATAAATATGTTGCAAGAAATTCAGCTGTTTATTGCTCGTAGGATAAGTGAAATCATCACGTGTTGCACGTTCGCCACCTTTTCGTACCAAAAGGAGGATTGGCAAGCACTACATCAAAATCTTTTAATGCTTTTCCTTGATTGGATAATGTATCAGCAAGCATGATATCGCCATCAATATCGTGAAGCATTGCATTCATCAAAGCCAATCTATGTGTATCATGTACTAATTCGCAACCTGTAAAAGCTTCTTTATATTGAAAATCACTTTGTTCTTCATCTAAATCATCATAATCATCGGTTTGAGATTTTACATAATTATTTGCAGAAATCATAAAGCCAAAAGTTCCGCAAGCTGGATCATTACAACGTTCGCCTGCTTGTGGTGCTACAAGCTCTACAATCACATCAATAAGTACACGAGGGGTAAAATATTGCCCTGCTCCAGATTTTTTCTCATTGGCATTTTTTTCGAGCAAACCTTCATAAAGATTTCCCAAGCCTTCTTCTTTAGCACTGTACCAATCAAGTTCATCTATAGTTTTAATTATTTTTTCTAAATTCTTTGGTTCTTCAATGTTGGTCGCTGAACCTTGATAAATCTCTCTAATTCTGCCTGTAGTATTAGCGCCTAATTTATCTAATAATTCTTTATAGAAATTTTTTAACTCAATACCGCTTTTATTTACTAAATTATCCCAGCGGTATGCTTCAGGAATATTTTTTTCTACGCCTGTTTCTTTTGCCATTTTCAAAAATAAAATATAGGTGAGTTCTGTTACATATTGATGATAAGTTATACCGTCATCTCTTAGTACATTACATAAATTCCAAAGTTTTGCTACTATCTCTTGTGTGTTCAAGCTATTTTTCCTCCATCTTCATATAAATATTGGTTTAATTCTACTATAATTTCCGCTAAATGTCCGCCAAATTTTTTATCAATAGTATTTAAACCACCTTTTTTTACAAATCTTGTATCGGTATCAAAGGTTTCTTTATTAATTACAGACTCATGCAATAAATATTTCTCTATACTTTTCAAGAAGTTTCTTCACTTACAGAAAAATAATGATTTGCTTTCAATTTTTCCATAGCCTTTTTTATACGTTCTTCATGACTAACTCTAGCACTGCCAAGCATACATTGACGAATTATACTGATGATATCTGCTGTTATCTCTTGATTAGTCATTTGGTTTAAAGCTGTATTTAAATGTGTTTGACTAAAACCATTACTATCTAGTTTTAAGCATAATCTTTTTAAATCTTCACGTTTTAAATCGCTAGGTTTTGTACAGATTAATTTCAAAGCCATTATTTCATTCATATTATCTTTTAAATATTGAGTGAAGCTTTCTATATAATCTTGTGGTTTTTGCGTATTTCCATAATCTCTAGTGTGAGATACTACTTCATCTTCACCCTCATAAATAATGCGAGTTTTGCCATGACAAGCATCTTTTTCTTGTAAAAAAGTAAAATAGCTTTCATGCTCTTGTATATAAGAGCTAATTTTTTCTACTGGCAAAGCTCTCAATTCGTCAATAAAATCAGTTGTTGATTTACCTGTCATTGTTTTGAAATCTTTTTTCTTTTTATCGCTCATAGATTGCTGTTTACGATTTAATTTACCGACTAATTGCTCTAATTGATTTTGTTTATACTTCAGTTCATCTGCTGTATATATGCCATTATCTTCTTTTATTTTATTGATGATATCTCCTATGCTGATATTAGGATTTACTACGACAGGTTTCATAGTATTTACACTGTCTAAAGCTTCATATACACCTACAGGATCATAAATCTCAAAACAAGTCTTATCAATTTGCGGACATAGACGAGTTGCCCTGCCTAACATCTGTTCAAATAAAATACGAGATTTCACTCTACGTAAAAATACTAAAGTATCTATCTTCGGCACATCAACACCTGTAGTCAATAAATCTACAGTAACAACAATGGAAGGATCTTTTTCATTTTTAAAAACGACGTATATATTCTAAAATACGGTCTTTATTTCCTTGACCTGCACTAGCAGTGATTTTGATAATTGTATCACTAGGAATATTATAATCAGGGCAAATTTCTTTTAAGATTTTTACGATTAAATCTGCATGATTATCATCAACAGCAAAAATTAATACTTTTCCCTGCTTATCTTCATCTTTTTGATTATTTTTTCGACTGATACTCTCTATGATTTCGATTAAAACTTTGCGGTTAAAATCTTCGGTGATTACTTCACGATTAAATTTATCCACTTCGATATGAACTTCATCTTCTAAGCAAGCTACATTTGTTACCTCTTTTGTAGCTGTATCATAAAGTAACATATTATCGCCTTTATGATAGACTATACCTTCATTGTATAATCTTGTACGAATATTGTGCGGTACATCATGGTCTACTAGAAATCTATCATTAACAGCTTCACGATAAGAATAAGTAAATACTGGCTCGCCGAAAATTTCTGTAGTATGCAATGCTGGTGTAGCCGTAAGCCCTATTTTTACGGCATCAAAATATTCAATGACATAGCGATATTTACTGATATAATCCTGTTGATTATTGTACAAAAGTTCTTCTTCGCTCATCTGTCTATCCAATATATAACCTCTATGAGCTTCATCTACAATGATTAAATCAAAATCGCTGACAGACGGCATTTTATTTTTTTCATCATCTTCATCATTTTGATACAACAATCTTTTAACCATACTTTGTACAGTTGCTATCTGTATTTTAGTCTCTCTATCTATCTGTTTATTATTTAACCCTTTTATATTATAGATTTCATCTAAAGTCATCAATTCTTCAAGCTTTACTTCACGAAAAGTTTCATAAGCTTGCTCACCTAGACTCGTTCTATCCACTAAAAATAATATGCGGTGAAATCTCTTTGTCTTTAAAAATAGATATATCATGCCTAAAATAGTGCGAGTCTTTCCTGTACCTGTAGCCATAGCTAATAAAATATTTTTCTTGCCTGCTACTATAACATCAACAGTTGCTTTTATCGCATTTACTTGGTAATATCTCAAATTCAAACCTTGTTTATCTACTAAAAAGCCTTGATTATAATTTGTTAATTCACTATTTACTTTTTCTATGTCTAATTGCAATAATTCTTGCAATCCTTCTGGAGATTTAAAACCTCTCAAAGCTACAGGATAATTTAAACTACTGCGTAAATCTCTAAACCAAATACCCGAAGCTGTTTCTATCTGTTTTAAATACGGTCTACCATTTGTCGCAAATACAAAAGGAACTTTATACTCACCATATTGACCAATTAAATATTTTTCATCAATTATAATTTGACTAGCATATTCTTTTGCTTGATAATCCATTACAGATAAAATATCTTTATCTATACTTTTAGCTTCTACTACTGCTACAAGTTTTAAACCAATAAATAACGCATAATCTACATGACCTGTAGTTTTTTTATCTGTCATTGTAGGCCATTCTGCTATTGCCATATTTACATTTTTCTGTGGTCTTGAGCCTTTGCTATAGCGAATATTTCTTGTATCTACTTGCCAACCAGCTTCTCTTAGTTGTGCATCAATGATATATCTTGTCTGTTCTTCTGTTAATTTTAATCTATCTGTTGCCGATTTTATTAAATTCAAACGTTTATCTCTTTTAATAGCTTTTGCTTTAGAAGCTGTTTGCAATGCAGATTGTGTTAATTGCTGTAATTCGTTTTCTTCAATATTTGTATAATAAATATCTTCTTTTTTAGGCAAAATAAATGGTCTGTGTTCATATCTATAATCTCCATAAGTCTGCATAAACCATTCACTAAGCACATAGGCAAATTCTAATAAAAGACCACAAGGCTTTTCATAATTTTCATGAACAGCTTTATTTCTTGCTTTACGCAAAGCATGTAAATATTTTTAAGTTGTTCATCAATATAACCTTCACGAATTAAAATATTTATACGATTTACCGCTTTATCTTCTGTCGGTTTTTTATATTATCATATTCAAAAATTAAATTTACAACAGTTTCCCCTATCATGCCTAATTTAATTAAACAAGAATTAGGGTCTGTATATAAATATTTTTCTGCTAAATCGCCTAAATTTGCTAATACTGGAAATTTTTCTTTTAAAAAATCAAAATTACTCATAATCTATCACCATAAATTATTTTTTATACTTATAATCTTTATTATAATATTAAATTCTATCTTTTGCGCAATATACACCTATTTTACATATTAAAAATTTTTTGAAATAGACTATATTTGACAACAATTTTAAGATATAAACTTCTTCAAATTCATTGACTCTTGATTATAAAGCGTTATAATAATAACCGAAATAAATTTTCACGAAAAATTATACAACATTTTATATATATTTTTTAAAATCAGGAGAAATTTCATTATGAAAACTGTTCTTATTATTCGTGCTTTATTAGTAGCTATTGCAAGTTTCATTCTTTCCCTTTATATAAATAATCCAACAATTACTGCTTTAACTTTAGGCATTATTTATTTAGGCTTCTTAGCAAATCTCATCACTTATAGACTTATTACTAAAAGAGATGACGAAGAAAAAGCATCTTATCACAGCGCACATAGTTTACAATAATATTAATAATATATTGTAGGCTATTATTATACCTCTGACATAAATACACTTATGTCTTCAAATCAAAACCTATATATTAATTAAATCTTAATCTAATGTATAATTTTTGTGGAGCTTATTATGGATTGAAAAATCTTTAATAAGCTCTTTTTTTTTATGGCTACATTTCATTAATTTATTCCTTTAAAGTCAATATATTGTTAGTCAAATATTAACATAGTATAATCTTAAAATATGAAATTTATTTTAGGAGCGTTATTTTATGAAATTGAAGCAATGGATTCAAATTTTTCCTATTTTGTCGGGTATAATGTGGGGTTCTGCGGGGATTTTTGTCCGAAAACTCAGCGAATTAGGTCTAAATAGTGTTTCTATTGTCGAAACTCGCATCATTGTTGCTATTATCATTATTATTGCCGGTTTACTATGTTTAGACAAAAAATTACTCAAAATCAAATTAAAGGATTTATGGATTTTTATTTGTGCTGGTATTTTTAGTATGTTAGGTCTAAATCTTTGTTATAACTTCGCCATAAATGAATTGACCTTATCCTTATCTGCTGTTTTATTGAGCCTTGCCCCTATATTTGTATTGATTTTGGCTAGTATTTTATTCAAAGAAAAACTCACTTTGCAAAAAACCGTTTGTGCTATTTTGGCTTTAATTGGTTGTATATTATCTAGTGGCGTCTTAGAAGAAGTCGGTGCTATGAAATGGACTACCATCGGTATTATCATTGGCACTTTAGGTGCATTTTTCTATGGTACATATAGTATATTCTCCAAAATCGCCATGCTCAAAGGCTATCATTCTTTCACAGTTACAATTTATAGCTTAATGGCTGTTGGCATAGCTTTATTGCCTTTTACGGATTGGTTAAAAGTTTGGGAAATCATTCAAATTGACCCAGCGCCTATGAGCGGATTTTTATTATTACATTCTTTGCTTACTTCTGTATTGCCATATATTTGCTTTACTGTAGCTTTAAATTATGTCGAAGCTGGCAAAGTTGCCATTTTAGCCTCTGGTGAACCAATAGCTGCTATGCTCTTTGGTATCTTCTTTTATCAAGAAATACCTACTGTCTTATCTTTAATCGGTCTATTCACTGTTTTATTTGCCCTAGGATTATTGACCATTCCTTTTACAAAACTAAAAAAATCTTTAATTAAATAAAACTAATCTACAGATATATTTTTCTTATGAAATCTATATCTGTTTTTTTATTTGACAAATATCTTATCTTTCTTTAAAATGTTAACTAAAATTATAGAAAGGTTGACAATATGAGATATAAAACTTCTACACTTTGTGAAATTGCTATTTTAGTTGCCATGATTTCTATATTAGGCTCAATCAAAATTCCCAATATCATTCCTGGCATTGAATTTCAATTATCCGCTCCCTTAGCTGTAGCTATTTGTAGTGTCTTTGGTTTTAAAAAATATATCATCAGTGGCATTTTATCTAGTGTAATCTGTTTAGCTTTAGGTACACAAAATATATTAAATGTAGCTATTGCCATGCAATTTCGTCTAATCGTTGGTCTACTTTTATATTTAGCTCAAAATCATCTTTATATGATAATTTTCGCTGGCCCTATCGCTTCACTTATCGCTAGATTTAGTCTATTTTTCTTTCTAGCAATCTCGGTGCTTTGACATTTTCCATGATTTTATTTACCATTCCTGGACTTATCTTCACTGCTATAGCTTCCCCTATTTTAGTAAATATTTTGAAGAAAATAATTCATAAAAGGAGATAATATTTATGCTCTATAGTATTCGTATGCGTTCAGCTCAAGGTGGAGCCCATGAACATGGTGGTCATCATATTTCAGGGGCTGAACGTTTGATTACAACACAAGATTTAACTACAATCACAGAAAATTTAATTCAACGAGCTTTAACTCATGAAAAAGGCAGAGCAGATTTTATCCGCCTTACTATTGAAGAAGTTAAACCCAAAGATATCATAACTATTCCCATGCTTAAGATGGAAACGTATGATGCTATTGATGTAAATGATGGACATAAAAATGCTTGTGAATTTCTAGCAAATGCAGGCATTTCCAAAATAGCCATAGATAATGCTATGTCATCTTTATTATCACTACAAGAAAATATGCGTGGTGCTATTTTAATTGATGCCACTACAGGAAAACGCTTGGATAATACAGGCATGAGAGGAATTCGCGTCAGTCGTATGGATTTTAAAGATACACTACAAGCAAAAAAACATTTTGATGAATTAGGCTATACAGATAATCATGTACAAGAAGCTCTTGTCTTAGCTAGTAAAGTTTTATCTGCTCCAAATGTCGTAGGAGAATTATGTTGGTCTGATGACCCTAATTATATTATCGGTTATGTATCTGCCAATAATATTTATCACCGTATTACTAAAATGAACCACTACATAGCAGTCAAGGTGGTCGAATATTTTGTAAAAACGCCTGTAGATATCACAGCTTTGCAAAATTATCTTGAAAGACAACCCGTACTTGTAGATATTAATTTATAAATTGAAATGGAGTTTATCATGCAAGATAAATTAAATAAATATTTAACTGAAATAGAATTTTTACATCAACAGCAATTATATCGAAAACCTATAACTTATATTCCCATTTCAGCTACTAAAGTTCTAAAAGATGATGAAGAATTTTTGATGATGGCTTCTAATAATTATTTAGGGCTTACTCATCACCCACAAGTGAAAAAAGCTGCCTATCAAAGCTATCGAAAATAACGGCACAGGCTACTGGTGGCTCACGCTG
>ENA-OQDF01001292-OQDF01001292.1-human-gut-metagenome-genome-assembly--contig:-NODE-1292-length-10085-cov-2.556236_pt1 | contig 10085 bp, 14 predicted proteins | sample MGYA00242769_ERZ504597 | MGnify/ENA primary metagenome ERZ504597 (study PRJEB26092, sample SAMD00036305) | human gut metagenome | host: Homo sapiens | study: EMG produced TPA metagenomics assembly of...
TTACGTTTCCACTTTTTAAAACCTGTTCACTCATACTTGTCTCTCCTTTTTGAATTGTTCTTTTTTTCTAAAAGAAAATTCTACGCTATGCTGCAGATAAGTTTAGTGGGGAGATTAGTTTCTGCTGCATAAAAAAATCCCGGGAATAATCTTCCCGGGGTACTGAGCACGTATGAATTATTCGTGTTCTTCTCTCATCCAGACTTACTGTCGGTTCCGGAATTCTGACTTGTGCCAGTCACCGGATCAGCCGCCTTACGCGGGTCGCGGACTTACCGCCGGTAGGGAATTCCAACTGCGTCGGTCACCCTGCCCCGAAGAATTTTCTTTTATATTTCTGTATTATATAACTAACTTTATAAGAATGCAATATAAAATTAGAAGAAAAATGATGGTATATGACGGAAGGGGCTAGCTTGTTTATTAAACATATCGGATACTGAAACGGCTTCATCGTCCAGAAATACTAAGGTTACATCCTGTCTGCTAAAAACATGAAGAAAAAGCACATAACTCACCTACCGGCTCAAACAATGTGCTCTTCATAACGCATCCAGTATATACCCAAGTATTTCTAAGGCCTCTTGCAGATGTTTCTATATCCGATATGTTTATATCCAGTTTCTCCCCTTCCTGTGTATTTCCAATATCTTCTATTTATATTGCCATGGGTGCCCCACAGGCTCGCGCTCCGCGCTGATATCTGGTCACTGGCGCCAGTGGCATCAGCCACTACTCCAAAATAAGTACGGTGAGAGCAAGGATAATATAAAAACCAGGCAAAATTTTCGCAAATGTTTCTCTGGTACGTTCTCGCCTGAAGAACTTCGTGAAGGTTCCTGGTTGTACAGGTTTTGCGTTGATACAGAAATGCTGCTGTTTGAGCATCTTTGATGCGAGTTCAGCATTTTCTGTATTGTTCTTAGCAAAGTTCTGTACACTTGGTACCTTAGAAGTTCTGAATTGAGACGTATCCAGAGGAACATTTATCGAAAATCCCATCTGGTTCATTTAATTATCCCATAATCACCGGGAATCCTTTATTATCTCTCCTCACGGAAATACGGTAATCCAAGTCCCGCCGGCGGCTGGTGCTCCTTCTTCTTTCGGAAGCTTGTAAACACCAGTACAATAATCGTTACCACATACGGCAGTGCCTTAAACACCTCCTGCATACTTCGTCCCAGTCCCGGGATATACAGATACAGGATATAAAGTGCTCCGAAAAGGAACGCTCCCCAGATTGCATTCAGTGGTTTCCACAGTGCGAAGATTACCAGTGCAACTGCAAGCCATCCACGGTCACCAAATCCATTGTCTGTCCAGGTTCCGCCGGAATATTCCATTACGAAATAGAGTCCGCCAAGTCCGGCAAGCCCTGCTCCGATACAGGTAGACAGATATTTGTATTTGATAACATTGATACCTGCTGCATCTGCTGTTCCAGGATTCTCGCCAATTGCACGAAGATTCAAGCCTGCTCTTGTTTTAAATAAGAAGAAAGACAAAACCACCGCTACGATCACACAGAGATATGTCATAAATCCATAATTGAACAAAATCGGTCCGATTACCGGAATCTTAGATAATCCCGGGATTTTGGCTGTGTAAGCACTTCCTGTTACTTTTACAGAAATCTGTCCGACACCACCGGCAAGTTTGGAAATAGAACCACCAAAGAAGTTACCAAAACCTGTACCAAAGATTGTAAGAGCAAGACCGGTTACGTTCTGATTTACACGAAGAGTAATGGTCAGGATACTGTAGATCAGGCCACCGATCATTGCACATGCAAAGGCACATACAAACGATATCAGGACACCTATAAATGCATTCGGATTCGGGTTATCTTTTTCATAAAGAAAAGCTCCCATCAGGCCGGCAATACCGCCATATACATAATTCCCGGAATACCAAGATTCAGGTTTCCGGATTTCTCCGTCATAATTTCACCAAGCGCACCATAAAGAATACAGATGCCCTGGACAATTGCTTTTTGAATAAAGATGGTCAGTACACTCATTGCATCTACCTCCTATTTTTTTGTACGCTTTACTCTGTAGTTGATAAAGAATTCTGCCCCGATCAGGAAAAACAGAATAATGCCGAGAATAACATCGGATGCATTTTCATTCAATCCATACTGAGTCGCAATCTGAACAGCACCCTGATTCATAAATACAATACCAAAAGATACAGCCACCATAATAAAAGTATTGAATTTGGAAAGCCATGCAACGATGATTGCTGTAAATCCACGTCCTCCTGCTGTTGCAGTAGAGATTGTATGGCTTGCACCACTTACAATAACAAATCCTGCGATACCACAGATTGCACCAGAGATTGCCATGGTACGGATAATAACTTCTTTACATGGATACCGGCATATTTTGCAGTATTTTCACTCTCACCAACTACAGCGATCTCATAACCCTGTTTGCAGTATTTCAGATAAATGAACATCCCAACAGTCAGGATCAGAACGATCAGAACATTCCAGCCGTATTTCTGTCCAAACAGTTCCGGCAGCCAGCTGCCTGTGTTGCCTGATTAATGATACCAACAGTATTGGAACCTTTTGGATTTTCCCAGAAAACGATACAATATGTAACCACCTGCATGGCAACATAATTCAGCATCAGAGTAAAAAGTGTTTCATTTGTATTCCAGTATGCTTTGAATACCGCCGGGATCATACCCCATATCATGCCGCCAAGTGCACTTGCAATAAACATAACAATAAGTAAGATCACCGGTGACATTTTATCACCTGCATAGATCATCACCGCTGCGGAGCAGGCTCCACCAATCAGGATCTGGCCTTCTGCACCGATATTCCAGAATTTCATTTTGAATGCCGGAGCAAGTCCGATTGCAATACACAGAAGAACCATCGTATCACGTATTGTCTGCCAGATACGACGTTCCGATCCCATTGCTCCATCCCAGATTGCTTTATATACATCTACCGGATTCATCTTGACAAGTGCGACGATTACAGCACCGCACACGATCAGTGCAAGGATCAGCGCAATAAATCGAATCAGCAGTCTTTCCTGCCATCCGGCTTTGTTTCTTCTTTTACTTACCTGTAAGAAAGGTTCTTTATTCATTGACAACCCCTCCTTTTTCATGTTTCGTCATAAGAAGACCGATTCCTTCTTTGGTTGCAGTTCTGCCATCAACCACTCCGCTGATTTTTCCTCCACACAGTACCGCGATGCGGTCACAGAGTTCAAGTACTACATCAAGATCTTCAATTACGCAGACAACTGCTACGCCTTTTTTCTTCTGCTCATTCAGAAGCTGATAAATAACATGAGAGGTATTGATATCCACACCTCGAGTCGGAAATGCTACAAGAAGAACTTTGGATTCTGTGCGATTTCTCTTCCTACCAGAACTTCTGCACATTACCACCTGACATCTGGCGAACCGGTGCAGAAATACTTGGTGTCATAACTTCCAGCTGATCTTTGATCTTCTCTGCAAGTGCTCTAGGTCCCTTACGATCCAGAAAGGTCCCTTTCCATTACGATAGCTTCGGATCATCATATTGTCCGTCATATCCATATCACCGACAAGCCCCATACCAATACGATCCTCTGGAACAAAAGCAAGGCTGATTCCCGCTTCGTTAATGGAAATTGAATCCATTCCGGAAAGTTCCATTTCGCCTCCGTTATCATCCAACAGACGTATGGAACCACTTTCTACATTCTGCAGTCCTGCAATCGCCTCAAGAAGTTCTTTCTGTCCACTTCCTGAAATGCCGGCAATTCCAAGAATCTCCCCCTGTATTGACTGTCAGATCCACATCATCCAGTGTCTTGACATTTTCTTTGTCCTTACAGTTGATTCCCTCAATGATCAGACGCGGTTTTACATTTTCAGGTTTCGGACGTTCGATGTTCAGATCTACTTTGGCTCCAACCATCATTTCTGAAAGACTCTGCACATTGGCCTGTGCTGTCTCTACCGTGTCAATATACTGACCCTTTCGAAGAATTGCAACGCGGTCAGACAAAGCAAGAACCTCCTGCAATTTATGGGTAATGATAATGATCGAACATCCATCGTCACGCATGTTTCGAAGAATATCGAACAGCCTGTCGGCTTCCTGTGGCGTCAACACTGCTGTCGGCTCATCCAGGATCAGGATCCTTGCTCCACGATACAGCATCTTCACAATTTCAACTGTCTGTTTTTCAGAAACGGACATTTCGTAGATTTTTTTGGAAAGGTCCAGATCAAAACCATATTTATTGACCAGTTTCTGAATATCTTCGGTTATTTTTTTCATATTGAGTCTGGCCTTACCAGGCAGGCCCAATACAATATTTTCTGCTGCCGTAAGTACATCTACCAGTTGAAATGCTGATGTACCATACCTATTCCTAATTCATAGGAGTCTTTTGGCGAACGGATTTTTACTTCCTTCCCATTTACAAAAATATGACCTTCATCTGGATAATAAATTCCATAGATCATATTCATCAGAGTCGTTTTACCGCTTCCATTCTCACCTAAAATTGCGAGAATCTCTGATTTCCTCAGTGTAAGATTTACATGGTCATTCGCCTGAACTGATCCAAATCGCTTGGAAATATCTCTAAGCTCAAGTGCATAAGTTTCTTCCACTATCGTTCCCTCCTTTTATCTGATATATTGTCATATCTGCAAAAGAAACCTCCGCCCTGAAGACTTCCTTTGCACGTATAACAAGAAAAAAGCAGAGCTGCTGACCCAGCAGCTCCGCCTGTTTCAGATCTTATTCTGTGATAGATGTGATTCCATCGATAGCTACATCAAATGCCGGTGCAGAACCATATTCTGATTCATGGAAATATCCGTCAGAAACATATTCTGTATCACTGCCATCTTTCTTATAAGTAGTAAGTTCTTTGCCATCTACTGTAAATGTAGAAGTATCGAATACATGAAGGGATCCGTCTGCAAGTGCATCTTCCACTTCTTTTACTTTTTCGTCTGTTCCTTCTGCTACAACTTTCTCATTGAGAGGTGTGATCTTGTCAGCGCCGTCGGAGAAGCCTTTGCACCAGTCAGTATCAATTGCTGTTCCATCAAGCATGCACTGTACTGCATATGTGTAATATACACCCCAGTCCATAGATGCAGAAGTAAGAGCTGTATTCGGTGCAACAGATGTCATATCAATATTGTATCCAACGCAAGGAACGCCTGCTGCTTCACATGCTGTCGGAGCACCTGTTGTATCTGCGTGCTGGCTGATCAGAACACATCCATCAGAAATCAGCGCATCTGCACATTCTTTTTCAAGGTCGAAGCTTGCCCAGCTGTTTGTATATTTTACTTCCATAGTTACGGACGGGCATACACTCTTTGCGCCAAGGTAGAAAGAAGTATATCCGGAAATAACCTCTGCGTACGGGAATGCACCAACATAACCCATCTTGCAGCTATCTTCTGTAATAGTTCCATCTTCGATCATCTGATTCAGTTTAAGGCCAGCTACTACACCGGACACATAACGAGCTTCATAAATGTTTGTGAAGTAGTTGTGCATATTGGAAAGTCCGCTTGATGCTGCCTGAGTTCCAGTTGCATGACAGAACTGCACATCCGGATATTCCCCTGCTGCTTCAAGGATATAAGTCTCATGTCCGAAGCTGTTTGCAAAAATGATCTGGCAGCCCTGATCTGCAAGGTCTGCTGCTGCATCGTAGCATCCCTCATCTTCACCGATCAGAGTTTTTCAATAACCTGTGAATCGTCAAGGCCAAGTGCCTCCTGCATTTCATCGATACCAGCCATATGAGCTGCTGTGTAACCTTCGTTCTCATCGCCGATGTAAATTGCACCAATCTTGAGGTCTTCCTTTGCAATACCTTTGCCACTTTCGCTGTCGTCACTTGCGTATACAGGTGCAGTCATAGTAACTGCCATAGCTGCTGCAAGTCCAATTGCCAATGCTTTTTTCATTCTTCTTTCCTCCGTTTTCTGTGCTCTTACTCCTGTTGCGGAACAAAAGAGGCACAACTTCTCAGTTACGCCTCTTTGCAAGTACTTTTACTATACATGGCACTTTTTAAATTGTCAATAAATTTGCAAAAAACGTACTATTTATTTGATAACCTAATTTTTTGTATATTAATTAGGAAATAATAATTTTCTTTGACTTTTCACGTTAAAGCGTTATACTTTAGAAAGTTAATTTGATTCGAACATGAATCAGTAAAATCAGGAGGTTTAAAAATATGAAAAAGCAGATTTTAGCAGGCATTCTGTCTGCAACAATGGTAGTTGGCATGGGTGGTGTCAGCGTATTTGCAGCAGATAAAGCAGATGATAAAACATACAACATCGGTATCTGCCAGCTCGTACAGCACGAAGCACTGGACGCTGCAACACAGGGATTCAAAGATGCGATCACAGAAGAACTTGGCGATAAAGTAACTTTCGATGAGCAGAACGCTCAGGGTGATTCCAATACATGTTCTACAATCATCACCGACTTTGTTTCTAAAAACGTTGATCTGATTCTTGCAAACGCTACACCTGCACTTCAGGCAGCATCAGCAGGAACATCTGATATCCCGATTCTTGGTACAGCTGTTACAGAATACGGTGTAGCACTTGATCTGGATGATTTCGATGGAACTGTTGGCGGAAACATCTCCGGTACATCAGACCTTGCTCCGCTTGAAGATCAGGCTGCAATGCTCAACGAACTGTTCCCAGATGCAAAAAATGTTGGTCTTATCTACTGTTCAGCAGAAGCCAATTCCCAGTATCAGGTTGATACAGTAAAAGCAGCTCTTGAGAAATTAGGTTACACATGTACTTACTATGCATTCTCAGACTCCAACGACCTCTCTTCTGTTGCTACAACAGCAGCTACTGAGAGTGATGTGATCTATGTTCCGACTGATAATACTGTTGCATCTAATACAGAGATCATCAACAACATCTGTCTTCCGGAAAAAGTTCCGGTAATCGCAGGTGAAGAAGGTATCTGTGAAGGATGCGGTGTTGCCACACTTTCCATCAACTACTATGACCTCGGTGTTGCTACCGGTAAAATGGCTCTCAAAGTTCTTGTAGATGGTGAAGATATTTCCAAAATGCCAATTGAATATGCTCCACAGTTCACAAAAGAATACAACCCGGAAATCTGTGAAGAACTCGGTATTGAAGTTCCGGATGATTATGTAGCAATCGGTGCAGACGAAGAAGAAGCTTCTGATGATGATGCAGCAAAAGACGAGACATCTGAAGAGGAAACAACCGAAGAGGCTGAATAATTTCGAAGATAATCAAACATTACAAATTTATACAGGCAGCGGGAAAGGAATTATCCTTTCTCGCTTTCTGTGCTATCAGGAGGAACTGAAAAATGAATATTCTTACTTTAATCAATGCACTTCCAGGCGCTGCTGCGCAGGGTCTGATCTGGGGAATCATGGCAATTGGTGTTTATCTCACCTTCCGTATCCTCGATGTAGCCGACCTTACTGTTGACGGCACCATGTGTACTGGCGGTGCTGTCTGCGTTATGATGCTGATGAGCGGTCACAGTGTGTGGGTTTCTATGCTTGCTGCTACCGGAGCCGGAATGCTTGCCGGTCTCGCTACAGGTATCTTCCACACATTCATGGGAATCCCTGCGATCCTCGCTGGAATCCTGACTCAGCTTGGTCTTTACTCTGCCAACCTTAAGATCATGGGAAAAGCAAACCAGGCAGTAAACGGAAACAAATTTGATCTGCTTGTTTCCCTCCGTAATGTAAAAAATGTTCCATTTTATCAGAATACAATTTTCATCGTTGCAATCTTTATCGTTGTTCTGATTGCAATCCTTTACTGGTTCTTCGGTACAGAACTTGGATGCTCCCTCCGCGCTACCGGATGTAATCCGAATATGTCCCGTGCACAGGGAATCAATACGGATGTATGTAAGTTCTTGGTCTTATGATCTCCAACGGACTGGTTGCGCTTTCCAGTGCTCTCCTTGCACAGTATCAGGGATTTGCTGATGTCAACATGGGACGTGGTGCTATCGTTATCGGTCTTGCTGCAGTTATCATCGGTGAAGCAATCTTTGGAAAGATCTTCCATAACTTTGCGCTTCGTCTTCTCAGCGTTGCTTTTGGTTCTATCCTCTACTATCTGGTACTCCAGACAGTTATCTGGATGGGTATTGATACAGACCTTCTGAAGATGCTGTCCGCACTTGTAGTTGCAGTCTTCCTTGCTGTTCCATACTGGAAAGCAAAGTATTTTTCTAAACCAGTAAAACGTGGAGGTAACAAATAATGCTAGAACTTAAGAATATATATAAAACCTTTAATCCTGGAACCATTAATGAGAAAGTGGCTCTGAATGGTCTGAACCTTACACTGAACGAGGGAGATTTCGTCACTGTTATCGGCGGTAATGGTGCCGGTAAATCCACGATGCTGAACGCTGTTGCAGGTACCTGGATGGTCGATGAAGGCCAGATCATTATTGACGGAATCGACGTTACCAAATTATCCGAGCACAAAAGAGCAGCTTACCTGGACGCGTATTCCAGGATCCTATGACAGGAACAGCTGCCACAATGGGAATTGAAGAAAACCTTGCCCTTGCAAAACGCCGCGGAAAAACACGTTTTCTTAAACCCGGAATCACAAAGAAAGAACGCGAAGAATATAAAGAACTTCTGAAGATTCTTGGCCTTGGACTGGAAGATCGCCTTACTTCCAAAGTCGGACTTCTCTCCGGTGGACAGCGCCAGGCACTTACTCTGCTGATGGCAACCCTCCAGAAACCAAGCTTCTGCTCCTCGATGAGCATACCGCAGCCCTTGACCCGAAAACAGCAGCCAAGTCCTTGAGATCACTGAGATGATCGTAAACCGCGATCATCTGACAACAATGATGATCACTCATAACATGCAGGACGCTATTACACACGGAAACCGCCTGATCATGATGATGGAAGGAAAGATCATCCTGGATATTCAGGGGGAAGAAAAGAAGAAGCTTACGGTAAGAAATCTGCTGGATCAGTTTGAGAAAGCCAGCGGACAGGAGTTCTCCAATGATTCTGCTCTGCTGAGCTGAGATGGGGATTGTGTAAAAGATATGGTTCGTTATTTACGCAACTAAGTAAAGATATTATAATTTTCTCTCACGCAAATATTAAAGATATGGTTCATCAACGGGCTTCGGAGTCAGGAAGCTCTAAAGAGATAACCTGTCTGTTAGAATCATTCATAAAATCACAAACTCGCTAGCGCTCAGACAGTGTGATTTTTATGAATAACACAGCCAGAACATCTCTAAGAGCTACCAACCTCCTGCAGAAAGTTGATGAACCATATCTTTTTATTTGCTGTAACTCGAAATATTAATTTTATATTCAGCACACAAATTGTACTCATACCGCAGTAAAAAGCAACGCAAATTCTTTCATAATTTCTTATAATATTCTTTAGTTTACTTCAAATCCTAAATATATTCTTTTTACATTCTTCTCCCCCATCTCGCTCAGCTGCCTCCTTCCCGGAGGATCCCGACCACACGCCGCAGAAGGCTATAGCAAGGAGCAGGAAATCGACAGCATGGCTTTGATAGGCATAATCCGGTTATTTTCCCCGCACGACACTATAAATAGCGCTGTCCAGGTCAAGGGGGCTTTTATAAAGCTTGCGAAAACGTAAAAACGGGCTGCAGATGGGATGAATATAGGCGTAAGTACCGGTATGTTGAACGGGCAGGTATAATGTGCATGAATTCCAGAAACCTCTGCAATCGTCCGTAGAAATACTTGAATATACCCAGTCTGTGTTATGAAGCATAAGTGCATTGTCTGAGCCGTCAGGCGAGTTATGCACTTTGATTCATGTTTTTAACAGACGGGGGATATTCTTAGTATTTCTGGGCGATGAAGCCGTTTCAGGGATTCATGCACATTCATCCTGCACACACATCCTTCTCTTACGCATCATTCATCCTATCTGCAAGCCCGTCATATATTTTTCCCTGCTTTATTTGATCCCCTTCATGGACAAGCTGATTCGCTTCTTCTTCAAATCCACTCCAATCACTCGTACATCT
>ENA-OQDF01001293-OQDF01001293.1-human-gut-metagenome-genome-assembly--contig:-NODE-1293-length-10077-cov-2.224422_pt1 | contig 10077 bp, 17 predicted proteins | sample MGYA00242769_ERZ504597 | MGnify/ENA primary metagenome ERZ504597 (study PRJEB26092, sample SAMD00036305) | human gut metagenome | host: Homo sapiens | study: EMG produced TPA metagenomics assembly of...
TTATTTATTTATCCATTACACACGTGCGAAAGGAGTTATACACACATGAAAATTACCTGCAGTAAATCGAATCTGGTCAAAGGTGTCAGTATTGTTTCCAAAGCAGTTCCTTCTAAAACAACAATGCCAATCCTTGAATGTATCTTAATCGATGCAACAACAGATATTATCAAATTAACAGCTAATGATATGGAACTTGGTATCATGACAGAGATCTCCGGAGACATCATCGATCGTGGTATGATCGCAATCGATGCGAAGATTTTTTCAGAAATCGTTCGAAAACTTCCGGATAATGAAGTAACGATCGAAACGTTAGATAATCTTCAGACCGTGATCACCTGTGAAAAAGCAAAGTTTGATATTGCCGGCAAACCTGGTGATGAATTTGCCTACTTACCGATTATCGAAAAAGAAGATTCTATCGAAATCTCTCAATTCACATTGAAAGAAGTCATTCGTCAGACTATTTTCTCAATCTCTGACAGCGAGAGCAACAAGCTTATGACCGGTGAATTGTTTGATATCAGTGATAATATTCTGAAAGTTGTTTCGCTTGACGGACACAGAATTTCCATCCGTAAGGTTCCGCTGAAGAAAAGTGTTGCGGACAGAAAACTGGTTGTACCGGGAAAAACCCTGATCGAGATCAGTAAGATCCTTTCGGGAGAAGCTGAGAATGTGGTATCGATTTCATATACAAAGAACCATATCGTGTTCGAATTTGATAATACCATCGTGGTATCCCGCCTGATCGAAGATGAATACTTCAGAATCGATCAGATGTTATCCAGTGATTACGAGACAAAAGTAAGAATTAACAAAAAAGAACTGCTCAGCTGTATCGACCGTGCAACACTTCTGGTAAAAGAAGGGGATAAAAACCGATCATCATTAACATCGGCGATGAATTGATGGAATTAAAAATCAAATCCCAGATCGGATCCATGAATGAAGAGATCATGATCACGAAAGAAGGAAAAGATCTGCTGATCGGATTCAATCCGAAATTCCTGATCGATGCACTCCGTGTTATCGATGATGAGGAAGTGACGATCTATCTGATGAATGCAAAAGCACCTTGCTTTATCAAGGATGATGCGGAAGTTATGTCTACCTGATCCTTCCGGTCAACTTTAACTCCGCAGCATAGGACTGTCCAGGAAGACCTGAAGAGAGCCTTTTCGGGTACGAAATAAAAAAACAAGATAAAATGCAGGAATGCTTGCAAAAGTATATAGCAATGAGTATAATAAAACAACGGCTAAAAGAAGAAAAATATGCATAAAAATACAAAGAAATGCATATCCGGGAGAGGATACAAGACGTATGGAGACAATTATATTACGAGGTGAATATATCAAGCTTGGACAGGCTTTAAAAGCTGCGGGAATGGTGGAATCCGGAGTAGAAGCAAAAGAAGTGATACAGGAAGGTCTGGTCATGGTAAATGGCGAGACAGATACACGCCGCGGACGTAAGTTATATGGCGGCGATATCGTATTATTTGACGGAGAAGAGATCAGAATTGAAGGTTAATTCCCTGAAATTAAAGAATTTTAGAAATTATGATCTTCTGAATGTGGAGTTTGACGGTTCTACGAATATTTTTTACGGGAACAATGCGCAGGGGAAGACGAATATTCTGGAGGCGGTGTATCTGTCCGGAACGACCAAATCCCACCGCGGGTCGAAAGACAGGGACATGATACGGTTCGGTGAGGATGAATCCCACATTGAGACTGTGGTGGAGAAGAATGGTATCAGTTATCAGATTGACATGCACCTGAAGAAGAACAGCCCGAAAGGATTGCGATAAACAAGATGCCGATCCGGAAAGCAAGTGAACTTTTCGGGATCGTAAATCTTGTATTCTTCTCGCCGGAAGACCTCAATATCATCAAGAACGGACCTGCAGAGAGACGTAGATTTATCGATCTGGAACTTTCGCAGCTCGATAAGGTGTACCTGAATAACCTGTCGAACTATAACCGTATCGTGAACCAGCGAAACCGTCTGCTGAAAGAGTTAAGTTTCGGCGGTAAGAAAGAACTTTCAGATACACTGGAAATATGGGAGATGCAGATGGTACAATATGGGAGAGGCTGATCGCCAGAAGGAAAGAATTTGTCGCACAGATCAATGAGATCATTGCGAAGATCCATCAGAAGCTGACCGGCGGCAAAGAAAGCCTGCAGATCATATATGAGCCAAGTACGGGGGATCTGCGTTTGAACAGGCACTGAAACGGTATCGTGACAGAGATCTCAGAATGAAGAGCACAACGGTGGGACCACACAGAGATGACATCGGATTTCTGACCGGCGATATGGATATCCGCAGATATGGCTCCCAGGGACAGCAGAGAACGGCTGCCCTGTCTTTGAAGTTATCGGAGATTGAGCTGGTCAGGCTGGCAACGCATGACACACCGATACTTTTACTTGACGATGTATTGTCTGAACTTGATAAACACAGGCAAAACTATCTGTTAGACAGCATACATGATATACAGACCCTGATCACCTGTACAGGAGTTGAGGATTTGTAAATCACCGCTTTTCAATAAACAAAGTGTTCCATGTCCAAAATGGACAGGTAACGAAAGAAAACTAGGAGGACTGAGAATGGGTACAGAAAAAGTACAGCATGAATACGGCGCAGATGAAATTCAGATATTGGAAGGTCTTGAGGCAGTCCGCAAACGTCCTGGTATGTACATTGGAAGTACATCTTCCAGAGGTTTGCATCACCTTGTATACGAGATTGTCGATAATGCCGTAGATGAAGCTCTGGCAGGCTTCTGTGATACGATTTATGTAACAATCAATAAAGACAATTCGGTGACCGTTATCGATAATGGACGTGGAATTCCGGTTGGTATCAACCACAAAGCAGGGCTTCCTGCGGTAGAAGTCGTATTTACCGTACTGCATGCGGGAGGAAAGTTCGGCGGTGGAGGATACAAGGTATCCGGAGGACTTCACGGTGTTGGAGCATCTGTTGTAAATGCGCTCTCCAACTGGCTGGAAGTAGAGATCTTCCATGATGGAAGATCTACCAGCAGCGTTATGAACGCGGAAAAGTTATGGAAAAACTGGCAGTGATCGGAGAATGTGAAGAAGGAAAATCAGGTACAAAAGTCACATTCCTGCCGGACGATACCATTTTCGAGACAACGATCTTTGATTTTAATGTCCTGAAACAGAGATTCCGTGAGATGGCCTTCCTGACAAAAGGTCTGAAGATCGTGCTCAGGGATGACCGTGAGGAAGAACCAAAAGAAAGAACATTCCACTACGAGGGAGGGATCAAAGAATTCGTTTCTTACCTGAACCGGAGTGCGACACCACTTTATGAGCAGATCATTTACTGTGAAGGCATGGTCAATAATGTGTCTGTGGAAGTGGCTATGCAGCACAACGATTCTTACAGCGATAATACGTATGGATTTGTCAATAACATTACGACCCCGGAAGGCGGAACACACGTTGTCGGATTCCGTAATGCGATCACAAAGACATTTAATGACTATGCAAGAAAGAATAAGCTTCTGCGTGAAAATGAGCCGAACTTAAGCGGTGAAGATATCCGTGAAGGTCTGACAGCAATCATCAGTGTCAAGATCGAAGACCCGCAGTTCGAGGGACAGACCAAGCAGAAACTTGGTAACAGTGAGGCGAGAGGTGCGGTTGATAATGTGGTCAGCAGGCAGCTCGAGATCTTCCTTGAGCAGAATCCGGCCGTTGGTAAGATCATTGTGGAGAAATCTGTGATGTCCCAGCGTGCGAGAGAAGCCGCAAGAAAGGCAAGAGACCTGACACGTAGAAAATCAGCACTTGATAACATGGCACTTCCGGGAAAGCTTGCAGACTGTTCTGACAAGAATCCGGAGAATTGTGAGATCTACATCGTAGAGGGAGATTCCGCCGGTGGTTCTGCGAAGACTGCACGTGACCGTGCGACACAGGCAATCCTTCCGCTTCGTGGTAAGATCCTGAATGTAGAGAAGGCAAGACTGGATAAGATCTACGGCAATGCCGAGATCAAGGCGATGATCACAGCATTTGGTACCGGAATCCATGAGGATTTTGATATTTCCAAGCTGCGTTATCACAAGATCATCATCATGACCGATGCCGACGTGGACGGTGCACATATCAGTACACTGCTTCTGACATTCATTTATCGTTTCATGCCGGAACTGATCAAGCAGGGATATGTATATCTGGCACAACCGCCGCTCTACAAGCTTGAGAAGAACAAGAAGGTCTGGTATGCATACAGTGACGAAGAATTAAGCAAGATCATCGAAGAAGTCGGACGTGACGGGAATAATAAGATCCAGCGTTACAAAGGTCTGGGAGAGATGGATGCCGAGCAGCTCTGGATACCACTATGGATCCACAGCACCGTATCCTCTTACGTGTAACGATGGACGATGAGACAACGAGTGAACTGGACCTTACATTCACCACCCTGATGGGTGACAAAGTTGAACCGAGACGTGGAGTTCATCGTTGAAACTGCAAAATATGTCAAGAACCTGGATGTATAATAACAGCGTGTAGAAGAAAGGAGGAACAGAGATACTTACATCTCTGAGAGATTGATGGAAGACAATATATTTGACAAAGTCCACGAAGTGGATCTGAAACAGACAATGGAACCTCTTATATCGACTACGCGATGAGTGTTATTGCGTCCCGTGCACTGCCGGATGTAAGAGATGGTTTGAAACCGGTACAGAGAAGAATTCTGTACTCTATGATCGAACTGAATAACGGTCCCGACAAGCCGCACAGAAAGTGTGCACGTATCGTAGGTGATACGATGGGTAAATATCACCCGCACGGTGACAGTTCGATCTATGGCGCATTGGTTAATATGGCACAGGAATGGTCTACCAGATATCCGCTGGTAGACGGACATGGTAACTTTGGTTCTGTGGACGGTGACGGTGCTGCCGCCATGCGATACACAGAGGCAAGACTGAGTAAGATTTCCATGGAATTAACGGCGGATATTAATAAAAATACCGTTGATTTTATTCCGAACTTGACGAGACGGAGAAAGAACCTACCGTTCTGCCGGCAAGATTCCCGAACCCTTCTGGTCAACGGTACTTCCGGTATCGCTGTAGGTATGGCGACCAATATCCCGCCGCACAACCTGCGTGAAGTGATCAATGCGGTTGTACAGATCATCGATGACCAGATCGAGGATAAAGAAGAGACAACGATCGAAGAGATCTTAAAGATCATCAAAGGACCGGACTTCCCGACCGGAGGTATGATACTTGGAACCAGAGGAATTGAAGAGGCATACAGAACCGGACGCGGCAAGATCCGTGTGCGTGCGGTGACAGATATCGAGGCGATGCCGAATGGCAAGAGCCGCATCATCGTAAGTGAGCTTCCTTACATGGTGAATAAAGCAAGACTGATCGAGAAAATCGCAGACTGGTACGTGATAAGAAGATCGACGGCATCACAGACTTAAGTGACCAGTCAAGCCGTGAAGGAATGCGCGTAGTCATTGAACTCAGGAGAGATGCAAATGCAAATGTTATCCTGAACCAGTTATACAAACATACACAGCTTCAGGACACATTCGGTGTGATCATGCTGGCACTGGTCGGCAACGAGCCGAAGGTCATGAACCTGATGGAGATGCTCAACTACTATCTGAGACATCAGGAAGAAGTTGTGACACGCCGTACACAGTATGAGTTAAATAAAGCCGAAGAACGTGCGCATATCTTACAGGGATTACTGATCGCATTAGATAACATCGATGAAGTGATCAAGATCATCAGAGGTTCACAGACTGTCCAGATCGCAAAATCAGATTGATGGAGCGTTTCGGACTGACAGATGTACAGGCGCAGGCGATCGTAGACATGAGACTGCGGGCCCTGACAGGTCTGGAAAGAGAGAAACTCGAAGCAGAATATAAAGCGCTGATGGAGCAGATCGAACATTTACGTGCGATCCTCGCAGATAGAAGTTATTACTTGGCGTGATCAAAGAAGAGATCCTTGTGATCCGTGATAAATACGGAGATGAGAGAAGAACATCCATCGGATTCGATGAGTTCGATATCTCCATGGAAGACCTGATCCCAAGAGAAGATGTTGTCATCACGATGACAAAGCTTGGATATATCAAGAGAATGTCTCACGATACATTCAAAGCCCAGAACCGTGGAGGCAAGGGAATCAAAGGTATGCAGAAGCTGGACGAGGATTATGTAGAAGAACTCTTCATGACCAATACACATCACTACCTGATGTTCTTTACGAACACCGGACGTGTATACCGCATGAAAGCATACGAGATCCCGGAAGCAAGCAGAACATCCAGAGGAACCGCGATCGTGAATCTGTTACAGTTAATGCCGGGCGAGAAGATCAGTGCGGTCATTCCAATCGAGAAATATAACGATGACGAATATCTGCTGATGGCTACCAAGAAAGGTCTCATCAAGAAGACCCCGATCAAAGAATATGCAAATGTCAGAAAGACAGGGCTTGCAGCAATCACACTCCGTGAGGAAGATGAGCTGATCGAGGTAAAATATACAGACAGCGATCATGATGTATTCATGATTACAAAGTATGGACAGTGTATCCGCTTCAATGAAAGTGATGTACGTCCGACAGGAAGAACATCCATGGGTGTCCGTGGTATGAACCTGGTAGACCGTGATGAAGTGATCGGAATGCAGATCGATTCACAGGGAACAGACCTGCTGATCGTGTCAGAATACGGAATGGGCAAACGTACTTCCATCGATGAATTCACAGCCCAGAACCGCGGCGGTAAAGGTGTGAAGTGTTATAAGATCACAGAGAAGACCGGTAACGTTGTAGGTGTGAAAGCAGTAGATGAGGACAATGAGATCATGATCATCAACACGGAGGGAATCATCATCGTATGAAGTGTGACGGAATCTCAGAACTCGGAAGAGTGACATCCGGAGTGAAGCTTATCAACCTGCCGGAAGGCGATAAGTAGCTTGTATCGCAAAAGTACGCAAAGGCGATGAATCAGAAGATGATCTGGTAGAGCCGGAAGAAGTACAGAAGATGCAGAGAACGTAGAGACAGAAGAATAAAGATATAAAACGAGGCGGAAGATTAAAAAATTTCCGCCTCGCTTTTTGAAAAAATATTTTTATTTTTCCGCCTCATCTGCAGCAAGTTCACGAAGAATGATCTCCGCAGTCTTCTTTACAGTAGCAGCTACAAAGTCTGTACACTGTGCTTTACGTTCCGGAGAATTCTTCTCTTTGCCTTTTGTCAGAACACGGCAGCATGTTGCACCACAGTATTCCTTGAAGAAATCGTGGATTTCGTTCGAAAGCTTGAAACAGCGGTTAATCTTAGGATCACCAGGTGTCTTACGTCCGAAGAAATATCCGATACACATCGTTGCTCCGGCGAGTGCACCACAGATACATCCGCCTCCGCCAAGCCCCCATGGGAATCCGGAACTCATAGCAATCGCATCATCCGACATGTCCAGTTCAAAATTCTCCTTGATCGCATAAATGACAGATTCTGAACAGGCAAAACCCTGATTAAAGATGTCCACGGCATCCTTTTGAAGTTTCTCTAAATCTACATTTGTTGTCATTATAATCCCTCCTGAAAAATGTGTTAAATCCATTATACCACGGCGAAAAAAACTTGTATATCATCTTGGAACAGGGTAAAATAAAAAAGGACAGGTTTTTTTGAGCAGGAACATAAGGTTCCAAAAAATCCCATGTCCCCAGGAGGATATAGATGAGAATGATCAATGTAAATACAATCACAGAAAATATAAAAGACATGTGCATCCAGGCGAATCATTTCCTTGCCGATGACATGGACAAAGCAATGAAACACGCACTGGAGACGGAAGAAGCACCATTGGGCCGTCAGATTCTGGATCAGCTGCAGGATAATCTGAAGATCGCAGCAGAAGACATGATCCAATCTGCCAGGATACAGGTATGGCCGTCATCTTCATGAAGATCGGTCAGGACGTACACTTCGAAGGAGGCAGTCTGGAAGATGCCATCAACGAAGGTGTCCGTCAGGGATACGTAGAAGGATTCTTAAGAAAATCCGTCGTAGGAGATCCGATCATCCGCGAGAATACCAAAGACAACACACCGGCAGTGATCCACTACAGTATCGTGCCGGGAGATAAAGTAGAGATAAAGGTTGCGCCAAAAGGATTCGGCAGCGAGAATATGAGCCGCGTATTCATGTTAAAACCAGCCGACGGGATCGAAGGAGTAAAAGAAGCGATCCTTACAGCAGTCAGAGAAGCAGGACCGAATGCCTGTCCGCCGATGGTAGTCGGAGTAGGAATCGGCGGAACATTTGAAAAATGTGCACTGATGGCAAAAGAAGCCTTACAAGAGAAGCCGGATCCCATTCCGGAACTGCCTGGGTAAAAGACCTGGAAGAAGAGATGCTTGAGACGATCAACAAGCTTGGAATCGGACCGGGCGGACTCGGAGGAACGACCACAGCTCTTGCAGTGAATGTCAATACATATCCGACACACATCGCAGGACTGCCGGTTGCAGTCAATATATGCTGCCATGTGAACCGTCATATCATCAGGGAGGTGTAAGCAGCATGGACAAGCATATTACAGCACCAATTACAAAAGAAACAGCCAGATATCTTCACGCAGGAGATTATGTATATGTCACAGGAACCATCTACACAGCAAGAGATGCGGCGCACAAGCGCATGGATGAAGCACTGGACCGCGGAGAATCACTTCCAATTGACATCAAAGACCAGGCAATCTACTACATGGGACCATCTCCGGCGAGAGAGGGACGCCCGATCGGATCAGCCGGACCGACAACCGCCAGCCGTATGGACAAGTATGCACCACGTCTGCTGGATCTCGGTCAGACGGCCATGATCGGAAAAGGCAAGAGAAGCCAGGCAGTGATCGATGCGGTGGTACGTAACGGATGCGTATACCTTGCAGCCATCGGAGGAGCCGGAGCACTGTTATCCAAATGCATCAAATCCTCAGAAGTCATTGCGTACGAAGACCTCGGAACCGAAGCCATCCGTAAATTACAGGTCGAGAACCTTCCGCTCATCGTAGTCATCGACAGCGAAGGCAATAACCTGTACGAAACTGCGATCAAGGAGTATGCAAAGATATGAGAAGAATCCTTCTGATGGTACTCCGGAATATTTTCTTCGTGCCGGTCTACTGGTACAAGTTATGCTACCATGCCAGACACGTAGACAAATATACGGAAGAAGAACACTATAAATTATTAAAATACATCGATCACCGGGCAAATACATCCGGGAATATCCATATCGAGGTACACGGGCAGGAGAACATCCCTGAACAGGACGGATTCATGTTCTACCCGAATCACCAGGGACTCTACGACGTGCTCGCCATTATGGAAGCATGCCCGCGCCCGTTCGCGGTAGTCGCCAAAAAAGAAGTGGCCGACGTACCATTCTCAAGCAGGTATTCACCTGCATGAAGGCATACATGATCGACCGCGAAGATGTGCGTCAGTCACTGCAGGTGATCGTAAATGTCAGCAATGACGTGAAGAACGGAAGAAACTTTCTGATCTTCCCGGAAGGAACAAGATCAAGACAGGGCAATCAGGTACAGGACTTCAAAGGCGGCAGCTTCAAAGCGGCGACCAGGGCAAGATGTCCGATCATTCCGGTAGCACTGATCAACTGTTTCGTGCCGTTCGACTCTAAGACAACAGAACATGTCAATGTACAGGTACATTTCTTAGAGCCGCTGCTTTACGAAGAATACAAAGACATGAAGACAACAGAGATTGCAGCAATTGTAAGAGAGAGAATCCAGCATACGATCAATGAAAATGTATAAAAGGATTACAGGGAAATGAGAGAAAAAATATTACAGGTTAAGACATTCGGCAGTTTTTCCATGATATATGACGGAAAATCCCTGTTCGGAAGAAAGTAGGAGAGACACAGTTCGCTTCCATGATGCAGATGCTGATACATGAAAGGAAAAAAGGTGTCAGCAGGGACCGACTGGAACAGGA
>ENA-OQDF01001294-OQDF01001294.1-human-gut-metagenome-genome-assembly--contig:-NODE-1294-length-10074-cov-1.682819_pt1 | contig 10074 bp, 21 predicted proteins | sample MGYA00242769_ERZ504597 | MGnify/ENA primary metagenome ERZ504597 (study PRJEB26092, sample SAMD00036305) | human gut metagenome | host: Homo sapiens | study: EMG produced TPA metagenomics assembly of...
ATCAGCGATTACCTCAAGAACGGCAACATCACCCACTCGGTGAACATGCCCGAGGTGCATCAGCCCCGTGCAGGCGGCAAGCGCATCTGCATCATCCACAAAAACGAGCCGGGCATGATCAGCCAGATCACCGCCCTGACCACCGAAGCGGGCCTGAACATTGAAAACATGGTGAACAAGAGCAAAAAGAACATGGCTTACACCATGCTGGACGCGACCGGTGCCGTGGACGGCAGGCTGGCTGAGAAGCTGGCCGCCATCCCTGCCGTCATCCGGGTTCGCATCCTGTAACACTGCCAACCCTTAGCTTTCCCCTCGCCCCATCTGTTCATGGGCGGGGGGATTTTTTGTGGAACGCCCCGCCGTCTCCGGGGGAAACTGCTGCTGACACAAAAAATCCCCCCTGCCGTTATACAGCAGAGGGGAGAAAGAAGAGTCAGAAGTGTTTACAGCTTCTTGCCGGTCAGGAGCTCATAAGCTTCCTCGTACTTGGCAATGGTCTTGTCGATGACATCCTGAGGCAGATCGTAGTTGCTGTCGGGATTGGCCTTGAGCCAGTTGCGGACGAACTGCTTATCGAAAGAGGGCTGACCGTGGCCGGCCTCATAGCCCTCCAGCGGCCAGAAACGGCTGGAATCGGGGGTGAGCATCTCATCGCCCAGCACCACGTTGCCGTTCTCATCCAGACCAAACTCAAACTTGGTGTCGGCAATGATGATGCCGCGGGAGAGAGCATACTCAGCACACTTCTTGTACAGGGCAATGGTGTAGTCGCGCAGCTTGGTGGCGTACTCCTCGCCGTGGCCGGGGAACTGCTTTTCCAGCACCTCGATGCTCTTTTCGTAGGAGATGTTCTCGTCGTGGTCGCCGATCTCGGCTTGGTGGAGGGAGTGTAGATGGGCTCGGGCAGCTTGTCGGATTCCTTCAGGCCCTCGGGCAGCTGGATGCCGCACACCTTGCCGGTCTTCTGGTAGCTGGCCCAGCCGCTGCCGGTGATGTAGCCGCGCACGATGCACTCGATGGGCAGCATGGTCAGCTTACGGCACATCATGCTGTTGCCGTCGAACTGGGGCTGCTGGAAGAACTCAGGCATATCCTTCACGTCCACGCTCAGCATGTGGTTGGGCAGCAGATCGCGGGTGTAATCGAACCAGAATTTGCTCATCTGGGTCAGAACGGTGCCCTTTTTGGTGACCTTGTTTTTCAGGATGACATCAAACGCGGAAATGCGGTCGGTAGCAACCATGATGAGGCTGTCACCGTTATCATAGATCTCACGAACCTTGCCTTCTTTAATGGGCTTGAACTCAGTCATAATCAAACACTCCATTTTCCAATGCCGAAAAAGCGGCGGTGTATCTTACCTGATTATTGTACCATGTCTGCGGACAGTTTGAAAGAAACAGAATGAAAGGAAAATCAGGCCGTTTTTGCATTTTTCTCGTGAAAATGTACGAAAAATAGAATCAAATTCGGCGATTTGACGATAAAGTCGTACTTTCACAACAATGAAGCACCTTTTTGTAAAATGTAGGCATGGACATTCCGGCGATTGTGCGGTATCTTATAATCAACAAATTAAAATAGGGAGGGTTTACTTATGGGCAGTTTTCCCAAAGATTTTCTGTGGGGCGGTGCCACCGCTGCCAACCAGTGCGAGGGCGCATGGCAGGCAGGCGGCAAGGGCCTTGCACCGTGGATGTGACCCCGTTTGGCCCGGACCGCTTCCCGGTGGCGCTGGGTCGGCTGGAAATGCTGGAGTGCGACGACAAGCACTATTATCCCAGCCATGAAGCCATTGACCTGTATCACCATTATAAAGAGGACATCGCCCTCTTTGCCGAGATGGGTTTCAAGTGCTTCCGGCTGTCCATCGCATGGACCCGCATCCTGCCGAACGGTGACGATGCCCAGCCCAATGAAGAGGGCTTGAAGTTCTATGAGGATGTGTTTGATGAGTGCCACAAATACGGCATTGAACCGCTTGTGACCATCTGCCACTTCGATACCCCCATTGCCCTCATAAAAAGTATGGCGCTGGAAAGACCGCCGCATGGTGGATGCCTATGTGCACTACTGTGAAGTGCTGTTTGACCGCTACAAGGGGAAGGTGAAATACTGGCTCACCTTCAACGAGATCAACATGCTGCTGCATCTGCCCTTTACCGGCGCGGGGCTAGTGTTCTATCCGGGCGAGAATGTGCAGCAGGTGGAGTATCAGGCGGCACATCATGAGCTGGTGGCCAGCGCAAAGGCGGTCAAGCTGGCCCATGAAAGATGCCCGGTGCATGGTGGGCTGTATGCTGGCGGCAGGCCAGTATTACCCGCGCACCTGTGCACCGGAGGATATCCGTGCCGCGCAGGAAGCGGACCGCGACAACTACTTCTTTACCGATGTGCAGGCCCGGGGAGCCTACCCGGTGTGGGCAAAAAAGCGGATGGAGAAAGCCGGCATCACCCTACACACCGAGCCGGGCGATGAGCAGGTTCTGAAAGAAGGCACCGTGATTTTGTCTCCTTCAGCTACTATTCCAGCCGCTGCATCACCACGGATCAGGAGATCCTGGCAGAAGAAAAGGCCGACGGCAATGCGGTGCTGGAAGCCGTGAAGAACCCGTACCTCAAGGCCAGCGAGTGGGGCTGGGCCATCGACCCGGTGGGCCTGCGCGTGACCCTGAACACCATCTACGACCGGTACGAAAAGCCCATGTTCATTGTGGAGAACGGCCTTGGCGCGGTGGATACCGTGGAAGCGGACGGCTCCATCCACGACAGCTACCGCATCGATTATCTGCGCGCCCACATCGAGCAGATGGAAAAGGCCGTCAACGAGGACGGCCTGCCGCTGATGGGCTACACCACATGGGCCCTATCGACCTTGTGAGCGCATCCACCGGTGAGATGAAAAAGCGCTACGGCTTTATCTATGTGGATAAGGACAACGACGGCAACGGCACACTGGCCCGCAGCCGCAAGGACAGCTTCTACTGGTACAAAAAGGTCATTGCTTCAAACGGCACCGACCTTGCCTGAAATTTGCGAAAAAATAAATTTGTGAGAAAGAATTGGAATTTATGACACCTGAGATTATTGCACACCGCGGCGCGTCCTATCTTGCGCCGGAAAATACCCTTCTGCGTTCCGCAAGGCGATGGAGATCGGCGCGGACGGCGTGGAAATGGACGTACAGCAGACTAGCGATAAAAAGCTGGTGATCCACCACGATTTTGTCATTGACTGGCACACCGATATGCGTGGCCAGATCTACGACATGACCGAGGGCGAGCTGAAGGCGCTGGACTTTGGCAGCTGGAAGGATGTGAACTATCGGAACGAGAGGATCGCTACCCTGCAGGAGGCACTGGCTCTGTGCAGGGAAATGGAAGGTACCATCGTTCAGCTGGAAATGAAGGCTACCATCGATGACGACCCGGATTTTGTCCCCCGCGTGATCGAGGAGGTGCGTGCAGCAAACATTACCGACCGGCTGGTGGTGATCTCGTTCAACCACGACCTGCTGCGGCAGGCAAAGCAGCTGATGCCGGAGCTGAAGGTGGGCGTGCTGGTCTACGGTGCGTTGGAGACCATGGCGCTGCCCACTAGCACATGGGAAATGCTTGGCCTGCAGAACGGGCTGGAAGAGGATGATTTCCACAGCTGCCGCCGCTGTCGGTGGAAAATGTGGATGACGAAAACTGCAGCTGGGCCCTGCGCTGGATGGGCAATCAGATCAGTATGCTGCAGGCGAACTTTCCGGGCAAGAGTCTGGTAGAGGTAGCCCAGCGCCTGCTGGAACAGCGGGACCCGGTAAAGTATGTGCAGACGCTGGACTTCAAGCCGGACTGGGTGAGCTGCGAATATCACACCGCTTACCAGCAGCCCAGCATGGTGCAGAAGCTGCATGATCTGGGCATCAAGGCGGCATACTGGACGGTGGACGGGGAACAGGCCGTGAAAGACCTTTGGCCCCTGCAGCCGGATGCCATCGTCACAAACCGCCCGGACCGCGTGCGGGAATGGATCTCTGAACTGGAAATGACAGAATAAAGGCAGAAGCTGCATCCCTTCGGTGCGGCCTGATTCCCCAAGCAACATCTGAAAAGCAAACAGCGGACAGCCTGCAGGCCGTCCGCTGTTGTGCTATGCAAAAGATGTTATAAAATATATCCGAGGCTCCGCAGCACGAACAGCCAGAAGGTCAGGCTGAATGCGCTGAACAGGGTGGTGGTAACGCACACGCTGCCGGTAAGCACACCTTCGTGCCCATCTGCTTTGCCATAACGTAGCACGCCGGTGGTGATACTGCCCAGCATCACCAGCAGGGCCACCAGCTTTCGTCGGTAAAGCCAAAGCGCACAGCCAGCGGCAGGAACAGCGCAGGCAGCACCATCAGCTTGACCACAGTAGCCACAGCAGTAGGCTTGAGGTATCCCAGAGCTTTTTTGCCCTTGAAGCCTGCACCAATGGCAAGCAGGGCCAGAGGGCTGGTCAGACCGGCCACATTGGAAAGGGCCTTATCCAGCATGGCAGGCACGGAAATGTGCAGCATGCTCCACGCAAAGCCCGCTGCAATGCCCAGAAGGATGGGGTTCGTCAGGATGCCTTTCACACTCTTTTTGAGCTTTTCAGCCATATTGCCGGTCTGAGCCTGCGCAGTGGGCGCTTCCAGCATCAAAATGACCACTGCCATGATGTTATACAGCGGCACACTGCCAAGGATCATCAGGCTGGACATGCTGGCATCGCCGTAGATGCTCTGCAGAAAAGCCGAGCCGAGGATGGCAGCCGACGAGCGGTAACACACCTGAACGAACTCGCCCACAAGGCCGGTGCCCTTTAAAAACAGCTTTGCCAGCGCCCAGATCACAAGGATGCACGCCAGTGTGACCGCAAAGCAGAACAGCACATACCGGCCATCGAAGGTGGCGCGGACATCGTTTTTGCCAAGGTCGCGGAACAGCTGCACCGGCAGTGCCACATAAAACACGAACTTGTTGGCCCCGGCCACAAACGCATCGCTCAGAAAACCGGTGCGGTGCAGCACATAGCCCAGCAGCATGATAAAGAACAGCGGCATGGTGCTGTTCATGCTGAACAGAAGATTTTCCAGCATGGCTCACACCCCGCCGTGGCGGCGCTGCTCTGCCGCCAGCTCCTGCTGCAGGGCAGCTTTGCGGTGGTCCAGCAGCAGGTCTTTGTTGTACTTGAAGTAGCGCTCGCAGCCGTTCTCGGTGAGGAAGGCGTGGGACACCGGGTCCACCGTCAGCTCGGTGACGAACACCACCATCTCCTGGCTTCGGCAAAGGCCTGTTCCATAAAGTCGAAAGCGGCTTCCAGCGCGGCGCTGGCGGTCTGCTGGGCCTTTTCGCGCTCATCGGCAAGGGACTGGAACTGCCCGCGCAGCAGGTCGAAGGCTTCCTGTGTACCGGCGGCGTTGGCACGGCGCAGTTCGCCCTCCCAGCCGCGCAGCACGGCCAGCACTTGCAGGCGGGTGGTCAGAGCATCTTTGCTCAGCAGCCCGGCGGCACGCTTTTGCTGTGTTTCGGTGTCGTAATCCATGATCTGCTGGTGGAACATTTCTGCCGAGCCGTCCGGGATATCCTCCGGAACGGTGGCAAGGGCTTTTTTGGTCTCCCGCAGAAAGGCATAGCAGCTGTCGGCTACTGCATCTGCCTGACGGGAGGCCGTGAACCGGGTGCCGAGGCCTGCAAGGATCAGGCTGACCAGCGAAAGCCGCTCGTCGAAGGGGGCCTGCAGCAGCCGTGCGAACACGGCGGGCTTTGCCTGTCCGGCCAAGATCTCCTCTACGCCGTAGTCGTCGCGGTACTTATAGTAAAGGTCGAGGTAGGCGGAGAAGTCCTCTGCGATCTTCGGGTGCTGGATGTACTCGCGGATCAGGTCTTCATCGGCCTGCAGACCCAGTGTTTCGTAGGTGTCCAGCAGATTGGAAAGATCCTCCCAGCCGCGGGCGGTCACGAACTGGGTGCCGTCCACATCGGCGTTGATCTGGTAGAAGTTCTGCGGGTGCAGCTCCAGATAGCTCAAAATGGCGCTGTGGATGTGGGCAGCGCGGGCATAGTCCTTCCACACGGCAGGTCCGGCTCAATGTCCATGCGGCGCACGCGTCCAGCGTAACGATATCAAGTCGCGCACAGATTTGTTATATTCCGGTGGGTTGCCTGCCGCCACGATCACCCAGCCCGCAGGCACGGCCTGATTGCCAAAGGTCTTGCATTGCAAAATTGCAGCATGGTGGGGGCCAGCGTTTCCGACACACAGTTGATCTCGTCGATGAACAGAATGCCCTCGGAGAGGCCGGTGGCCTCCATCTTGGCGTAGATGCTGGCAATGATCTCGCTCATGGTGTATTCGGTCACGGAGACATCTTTGCCGCCGTAGTTGCGCTGGCGGATGAAGGCAGGCCCACGGCGCTCTGGCGGGTGTGGTGGGTGATGGTGTAGGCCACCAGAGCCACGCCGCACTCCCGGGCTACCTGCTCCATCACCTGCGTCTTGCCAATGCCCGGAGGCCCCATGAGCAGAATGGGACGCTGCCGGATGGCCGGGATGGCGTATTCGCCAGAGCATCCTTGGCAAGGTAGGCTTTTACGGTGTGTTCAATTTCTTCTTTGGCTCGTTTGATATTCATAACAAATTCCCTCACGAATTGTTCAGGTCACGGTACAGGTCGTCCTCTTCGGCCAGCGCGTCGGCAAGGGTGCTTTGCGGGCGGGCTGCTGCACCGGTAAATTCCTCTTCATCCAGAACCACCTTCATGGCCCACGGCGGTACATTGGCATCGTCGAACCGCTCCCCCAGAAATAGAAAAGCGGTGTCGTAGGCCGGGCGCTTGGCGGGGTAGGTGCCCATGCCGTCGGTGAAGTACAGCAGGCCCCGCAGGTTCGAGAACTTCTTCTCGGCGCACAGCTGGTTCACGTATTCAAAGGCCGGGCGGAAGTCCGTTCCGCCGCCGCCCCGCAGCTCAAAGTGGTTCATGGCGTGGATCAGCTCGTCCTCATTGTGGATCAGGATATCCTGCCGGATGGCGTTATCGGCCTGGATCAGGTGCAGGTTCATCCGATGGAAAAAGTTCTCCTGTCCTTTCAGCAGAGTGTAGGTCTCCGCAAGGAACGCCCGCACCAGTTCACCGGAGGTGGAGTAGCTGGTGTCGATGACAAGGGCCAGCTCCTCGATCTTTTTGCTCTCCCGGCTTTCCAGAGGCTCGATGAGGGCAGGTTTCCGTACACCGAAAGGCCGTAGGTGTAGAAGTTCAGGTCGAACTCGTCCGGGTCCAGCTTTACTTCCTCCCGCAGCACGCAGAACCGGCGCAGAAAATCCCGGTAGCTGCGGCGGCTGCGGTTGGCGGCTTTTACCTGCTGCTTCAGGGCATCGGCACCGTCCCCGGCTTCCTTATCCCGCAGGTCCAGCTCTGTCTGCATCCGCTCCCCGATCTTCTGCCACGTTTTCTGGGGCAGCGGCGTGGGCATCTGCTGGGGCTGGTCAGGCGCATCCTTCGGCCACAGACGGTGGTCGTCGGTCACGAACTCCCGCTCCAGCTGGCGCAGCACACCGGGTGTCTGCCGGGTGAGCCACCGATACACCGGCGCGGCTGCCACCACGGTTTCCTCGGCGGTGATCTGCTGGTAGGCGTTCTGGCGCACATAGGTCAGTGGGCGCTTGACGCTGGTGCGGTTCAGGCTGTCGATAACGTTTCCACTGCGATATCACAGGCAAGGCTCCACAGCTGCGGCTCCCGGCGGCCTTTCAGCCACAAATGCCGGAATACGCAGTGGAATATGGTGTGCAGATACAACCGATTGAGATATTTTGGATTGTCCTGATAGAGCCGCAGCAGGTGGCTGGCTGATAAACAGGACCTGACCGTCCGTAGCCAGCACCCGGCACCGCTCGTCCGGGGCGGGGGACAAGGCACTGAGCGCCATATCCAGAAAGCGGAAGTCCAGATACAGCCCGCTGCGCACCACCGCCAGCACCTCGCCGCCCATGCGTGCCTGCCACTCCTCGTGGGTCTCCGGCCGCTGGGACTGGAACGGCTTGCGCGGGTCAAAAAATTTTTCTTTTTGGATCGTTTGGGGCAAAAGTGTCACCTCACTTGGAACCCTCTCAGCCTCGCTGCAAACTCCCCCAGTCATCGCTGCGCGATGCCAGCCACCTCAGGGATGGGGCCTCTGGCGAAACCGGAAGTTTACCCTTACTGCCAAAGGCTCTCTCTTAGAGGGAGCTGGCGCACGAAGTGCGACGGAAGGAGTTTTCTGCTGTTTAAAAATCAAAATCGTACCGCTGCTTTTTGGGCTGAGGAGCATACTTTTGTGCTCCGCATCCGCCAGCAGAGCGGCGGCAGCGGCGTTCCCGGCCTTGGCGGCAAGGGCTGAAGCTTCGGCAAAGCCGTCTTTGTCCAGCACATCCAGCGCAATGAGTGCACGCACGGCATCATTGTCCTGCGCCTTCAGCAGGCGGGCCAGCACCCGATCGGTGTTGGCTGCCAGAAATGCCCGGTAGTGCCCGGCAGCGGCTTCGGTCAGCTGCCACGGATACCGCAGCCGGTCAAAGCAGAGCATTGCCATCACATTGGCATCGTCGGCATCGTGGCCCTGCGGGAAGATCGCGTCGTATTCTGCGGGGAGGAATTTGTTCTCTAAAAAACACTGCCGGTAATGATATCCTTGGCCGGAAAAGGTGTGCAGAAGGATGTGGGCGGGGGTCTCCTCGATATCCTCCCAGTAGGCGGGATACCACAGCGCCGCCAGCGGGGCTGCTGTACCGGCAGGGCAAAACTCAGCCCGCACCGCTTCGGTGATGTTGTTCACAAGGGCAAACAGGCCGGTAGGTTCTTCAGGGCCTGCCTGCACCCGGATGGTCTCCAGCGCAAAGCAGTTCAAAACACATCGCTGCCCATGGTCAGGCTGCCCGTGCCCACGGTGAGCAGACGCAGCTTGCGGCAGTTGTAAAAGGCACAGCTGCCGACGACCTGTAAGCTGTCCGGCAGGGTCAGCTCTTCGAGAAAGTTCCCACACACCGGGTGCAGGTCGTCTGCATCCGAATCGCAGCGGGCGCGTCAAAGTCGAAGCCGTACCGGCGGCAGGTGCCGCCTACCGTCTGCCCAAAGGCCCGAATCAGCCGCGCCGTGCCGTCCGGGGCCGCCTCGTAGCGGCAGGTCTTGTCTGCCGCAGGCAGGCTGCGCGGCTTTCGGAAAGCAGTAGTCGCCCAGTTCGGTAACAGCAAAGCTGCCGCCCTCCGGTGCTGGCAGTGTGCCGGGCAGCGCGATACACGGCTCTGTGCCGTACACCCGCACCAGCCGGGCGGTGTCTGCCGAAAGCGGCAGGATATCCAAGGTGAGTGTGCTCTCCGAAACCACGATGCAAAACTCCTCAATTTGATAGAATCATTCAGCTTTCAGTATAAACCAACGGCAAAGCCTTGTAAAGTATAAAAAATTCTGACGTAACATAGTAGAAAAATGAATCAGAAACCTCTTGACTTTTGCATGAAAGTGCGTATAATAAGGGTAGGCAACGCGATAAGGCCGAACGTGTTTACCACGTAAAAAATCGAAGCACCCCGGTAGAACCAGTACCGGGGTGCTTCTTTTCATTAGTGCTTGCTGCCCTTGAAGAACAGGCTGTCAAGCCACTTGCATAAATAGTAGGCTACTACCTCTGCTGCGACAGTCTGAAAAAACGCGATAAAGCTAGGCATGTTTACCACCTCCTTTCCGCGACAGGGGGATCGGAGAAGGGCCGCAGAGTCAGTATAACACAAAAAGCGGCAGCGCGCAATTTGATGCACGCTGGCCGCTTTTTCATTGAGGAGGCAGAAAAAGCTTAGTCCTCGGCCAGATTGCCGGTGTACAGCTGGTAATACTTGCCTTTTTTAGCGATCAGCTCGTCGTGGCTGCCGCGCTCGATGATGCGGCCCTGCTCCAGCACCACGATGCAGTCTGCATTGCGGACGGTGGACAGGCGGTGCGCAATGACAAAGCTGGTGCGGCCGTACATCAGGCCGTCCATGCCGCGCTGCACCAGCGCTTCGGTGCGGGTATCGATGGAGGAGGTGG
>ENA-OQDF01001295-OQDF01001295.1-human-gut-metagenome-genome-assembly--contig:-NODE-1295-length-10066-cov-2.696951_pt1 | contig 10066 bp, 11 predicted proteins | sample MGYA00242769_ERZ504597 | MGnify/ENA primary metagenome ERZ504597 (study PRJEB26092, sample SAMD00036305) | human gut metagenome | host: Homo sapiens | study: EMG produced TPA metagenomics assembly of...
TGTTTCCTGATACAAGTAGTACCGTAAGTACTGCGAAGCTTGTGTGGTGTGATTTTTTTGTGGTCGTAATGGCACCTGCGTATTTTTTACCAGATTTTCAACAGCCTGAATGCCAATCCTTTTTCGCTGGGTAGAGTAGAAGAGAGCGTGTTCATGCCCTGCTACAGGAACAATATTCTTACGAACTTCCAAGTACTTTTTCAAAGCTTTTTCTACCTCATGTCCAAAATATACAACCATTTCATTTCCACCTTTTCGGGTGACTTTAATCCCATTATTTTTAAAATCAACATCTTCAACATCAAGTCCTACACATTCAGATACACGAATCCCGGTACCAAGCAGGAGAGTAACGATGGCAAGATCACGCTCCTTGGTTTTTTCATAATAAACACGTTTCTGTCCGGTAAGCTCATCACCGCAGTGCTCTATATGATCCAATAACATGGCAACTTCATCAGCATCAAGACGTATAATATTTTTTCATGAGTTTTCGGAACATCTACAAGAACAGTTGGGTTCGTCTGGATAAATTCATGTTTATAATAATATGCATAAAAACTTCTCAATGCAGAAATTTTTCTTTTCAGGCCACGTTCACCATTGGTTTCTGTTTTATCACCATTTTTATATACTTTAAGATATTCCTGATATTCCTCGATATCTATAGCTTTAAGCTGATCCAGAACATCAACGGTAAAATCTTTCATGGAATAGTCCTTAAAGGCAGGATTTTCATCCAGGAGAAACTGAAAAAAGATTCGGATATCATACGCATAGGAAATTCGTGTTTTGGTAGTAGTAAGCGGATCCATAGCACGAAAATAATCCTTGCAGAAATCAGGCAGCGTTTTCAAAACAGCTCGAAGCTTCAAAATATTTGAAATATCGGTCTGTTCATGGTAAGTGACTTCTTGCTATCATTATAATAATCAATATATTTATCCATAAAAAATCTCCTTAAAAAAATTATTTTATAACTTCTTAATGTTAAGAATATTGTTGAGAATATTCAAGACATATAAATCATCAAAGTTGATAATGATTAATAATTGCAGAGAAAATGCCTTTGTCAATAAACGATTACAGCGCAAAGACAGCTGCAGCCTACATCTATATGAAAAACTCGCGTTTGTCGTATAGATGTAGATAACATAAAAACATACTACTTTCGTATGTTTTTATGTTATCTTATTGTTGCCAACCAGTACATCCATTTATTGTTTCCGGATTTGTAACATAATACCTCCACTTTTCGTTTTCCCGGAAAACTATAGTTTTACAGACAATCTGTAATAATGCGATTCAATTCCGGAAGCTCTTTTTTGAGAGCGATCAGTTTCCCATCTTTTAGAAAACAATGTCTGGAATAAGCGGTTGTGCAGATTTCATTTCTGCTCGCATTAAAAAATTCATAATTAAATTCCAGAGAAATTCCATTATACTGCTTAATGCCAACGCGGATCCGGATTTCATCATCGAAGAAAACCTGCTTTCTATATGCAACTGAAATTTCCACAACAGGGAGATCACTCCCAACTCTTCTACTTTCTTATAGCTGAAACCCATCCGGCTCATATATCCAATCCTGGCCTCTTCCATCCATTTTACATAATTAGAGTGATGGATAATGCCCATCTGGTCTGTTTCATGATATTGCGCTTTTCTGTAATAAGTGTATGTTTTTTCTGATTCTTCCTTCATGTACCATATATCCTTTTTTATATATTTATAAAATGAAAATAACTATACCACTCGCTTGTCTGCGAAACGATGTACTAGAGCGCGTCTGAAACCGGTTGATTATGACGGTCTCTTCACATAATTCAGAGGATTTTGATTTACCCCATTAACCATAACCCCAAAATGAAGATGAGGACCGGTGCTGTTCCCGGTGCTTCCTACATATCCGATGATATCACCTTTTTTGACCTTATCTCCTACACTCAGATTTGGGTTAAATTTAGACTGGTGCATATATTCTGTGATAAGTCCCTTTCCATCATGATTGATCTTGGTATAATATCCGGCACCGCCTGACGCTGCCGGTGAAAGCATGGCAACAATGGTTCCTGATGCTGCCGCATAAATCGGTGTTCCTGTAGGAGCAGGAATGTCAATTCCTTTATGATTGGTAGAACCGACTCCTCCCGGAGATTCCCTGTTTCCAAAATAACTGCTGATATAGGAATAACCGGAGCTTAAAGGCCACCGGAAAGAAACTCCGTTCTGATAGTCAGGAATAAGAGAACCATCTTCTCCAACATAATGATTATCATCAATCCACTGATTTGTAACCAGAACACCTGTAGAGGAACTCAGGTAATACTTCTCTCCATCTACAGTAACCCACCCACTTTCACGTTCACATGTAGAAGGATTCATATAATATTTCTTTCCGTCTACTGTCAGCCATCCAGAGGCCAGTACCCCATCTGATTTCGCATAATAATGAGCACTTTTTTCGTGATCCACTTACTGCTGGCAAGTTTTCCGTCAGACTCAAAATAATATCTTTTCCCAGATGACGATTTCAGGATAATATCATCGTAACGGATTCCATTAGTTTTCTTAAAATAATACTTGTGTCCGTTGATCGTCTGCCATCCCGTAACCAGTTTACAATCTGATTTCCTGAAATACCGATAATAGGAATCCGGTTTATAGAAGCCTTTGACAAGTTTACCATTTGAAGCTGCATAATAATAAGAACCGTCTGTTTCTTTATACCATCCGCTTCTGACCAGCTGACCGGTATTTCTGTTAAAGGAATACCAGCTTCCCTTTACTTTCAGACGCCCTTTTGCCATAGTGCCATTGGCCTGAAGATAATAGGTGGAATTCCCGCTTTTGCGAAAACAGTTTTTATACATTTTTCCTTTTTCATTAAAGCAGTAATATACATTATTTACTTTATGGAAACCGGATCGTATCACCCCGTCATTCCAGAAATAGTATTTATTCCCTGCAGCTGTAGTAACCCATCCGGTATGCATATACCCTTTTTTTTCATCAAAGAAATACGTTTTTCCATTTACTGTGTGCCAGGTAGTAAGCATTTTACCTTTTTCATTAAAACAGTACTTTTTTCCACTGATGGTCAGAATTCCGGATTTGGCTGCACCGGTCTTGCCGAAATAGTACTGATTTCCTGCAGCACTTTTGTACCAGCCGGTAGCTTTTTTCCGTTCTTATCGTAATAGTACCAGCTTCCGTTTTTTTCACAAATCCTGTCTGCTTTTTGGAAGTTGCTGCAGCCTGAACCGGTACAGAGAAACCGGAAAAGATTCCACCCTGCAGAGCCAGTGCCAGAACCAAAAGAAAAGCTGTCAAATATAACTTTTTTTTCTTCATAGTAACTCCTGTGTGTGTTTTTTTTGTAACTGTGAAGGTTTACTTATTTTTCTCTCGTTTATTCTTTAATTCAACATATCTGTTCTTCAGGAAAATCCCTGCTTTTTTGATATATCCCCATATTATGTTTAAAATCCGCAGGAGATATTTCCATATGGTTATGACCAGTCCGGAAAGCGGATTCCATATTTTCATAAAGAAATTATTTTTTCTCGCTTCCAGTTCTTCCGGTGAAACCTTGTGTTTTTCTTCTTTGCAAAGAGGAAGTACTTCACCTGTCTGTTCATCCAGACAGTCAATATTTATATATGTCTCCTCTTCTGCCGGCATTTTTTTGTCATTAAGAGAATGATTGATCAGTCTCCAGATCAGAGCATAAAGTACGGCAAATACAGGAACTCCTGCAATCATTCCCGGAACCCCAAAGAGACCGCCCCCGATCATGATGGCAACAATAACCATAAAACTGGAAAGTCCGGTAGAGTCTCCGAGAATTTTCGGACCAAGGATATTTCCATCAAACTGCTGAAGAAGCAGGATAAAAATTGCAAAATACAGACCTTTTATGGGATCTACTACTAAAATAAGCAAAATACATGGAATGGCTCCGATGTAAGGACCAAAAAACGGAATGACATTTGTCACACCGATAATTACACTGATAAGAATTGGATACGGCAAATCCAAAAGCAACATTCCAAAATAACACAAAATTCCAATAATAGCAGAATCCAGAAGTTTTCCGTATATGAAACCACCAAAGTCTTGTCTGTAAAACGCATAACGCGTATAAGCATATTTGCCCATTTATGAGGCAATATAGCATATACCATCATTTTGCTTTTGGCAACAATTTCTCTTTGTCTGCAAGTACATACAAAGCTACAATGGCACCGATCAGAAAATTCTTCATAAAGATCAGGATATCAAAAATACCTGCTGAAACATTTTTGAGCATATCCTGCATCTGCGGAAGAATATCGGTAGTAAGATATTCCTGTGCTTTTGCAGAGTACTGGTTGATCATATCGAGCATTTCAGGATTCAGTTTCCATCCATGCTCAACAAATGAATTGAGCCACTTTTCAATAACTTTTATATAGTACGGAAAACTGTAAATAATACTCATGATACTTCGGATCAACTGAGGAAGCACCATCATCAGTAATGCGTAAATGATAATCCAGAACAGGAACATGGAAAAAAGGACACATCCCCATCGAATAGCCCGTTTTCCTTTTTTCTGTAACTTAATATTATGCTTTTCCAGCTGCGGATAGATCAGCTTCTGCTCAAAGAGATTGATCAGCGGACTGAGAATATAAGCAAGGATTACACCATAGATAATAGGCGCCATAATTCCCAGAAAAGTTTTGATTCCCACGATCAGGGTTTTCATGTGAAATATGCCATAATAAAACAGCATACTGGCGGCAATTACCAGAAAAGCGGTTACACCCCAGTGTAAATATCGGTTGTCCCAACGAAATTTCATAATGTCCTCCTTTTTAACATGGTATGATTATAGCATATATTTTGACAAATGTCATGAAAATTTAATATATATTAAAAAATTATAGCAGTCTTGTTACTGTTCATACACCACTATCCCGAGCATACAAGCCAAAATTCCATTGCCGCAGGCAATCTGGAATGAATTGAAAAGACTGTTATAAATTCATCCAAAAACAGATACTTTACCAAGGATGTGGTAAAGTATCTGTAAAAATATAATCCTATTTATTTTTTATGGAATCAAAAATCTCAATTGCCTGAATGATTGCTTTTGCTGCACCATCAATTCCAAGTTTGCTGCTGTCTACGCAGAGATTGTAGCTTGAAGCAGCACCCCATTTCTTATTAGTGTAGTAATTATAGTAACTGGAACGGCTCTTGTCTGTCTTATTGATCATGTCTTTTGCTTCTTTTGCAGTTTTATTATGTTTCTGTGAAAGACGGTTAATCCTCCAGTCTGTATCTGCATGTACAAATACACTGAAACAGTCTTTATACTCTGACAACGCATAATCTGCACATCTTCCGACCATAACGCATGGACCTTCGGAGGCCAGTTTCTTGATTGCGTCAAACTGTGCAAGAAATACTTTGTGGTTCATAGGCATATCTGTAAATCCTGAAGAAGAATAACCAAATGAGTAGGTATCCATAACCAGAGAATATAAAAAGCTGTTAGTTGGTCTTTCATCATGATTCTCAAAAAGTTCTTTGCAGATACCGCTTTCATTTGCTGCATGTTCGAGAAGTTCTTTATCATAACATTTAATACCAAAATATTTGGCAACTTCCTGACCTATCTGTCTTCCTCCACTGCCGTACTCACGACCAATTGTAATAATTGAACTCGTACTATTCATAGTCTGCACTCCCTTCTGTTACATATTCGATAGACATATTATACAATATTTCCAAAAAAATGCAAACTACTTTCGTAATTTTTCTAATAATTTAACGAAATATTCAGGTAAAGGAGCTGTAAACTCCATATATTCGCCCGTTGATGGATGAACAAAGCCAAGAATCATTGCATGAAGCGTCTGTCCCTGCAGATGATAAGGATTCTTACCGGAACCGTACACTTCATCACCCAGAAGTGGATGACCGATACTTGTCATATGCACACGAATCTGATGCGTTCTGCCTGTTTCCAGACGGCATTCCACATAAGTGGCATTTTTGAAACGTTCCAGAACTTTATAATGTGTGACAGCATCCTTGCCGTTTTTATAGTTGACAGCCATCTTTTTGCGGTCAATCGGATGGCGCCCGATGGGACCTTCGATCGTCCCTTCGTCTTCTTTCAGTACTCCTGCTACGATTGCCCGGTATCTGCGCCTGATAGAATGCTCTTTTAACTGTTCTGCCAGGTTGCGGTGTGCATTATCATTCTTGCATACAAGAAGTGCACCTGTGGTATCCTTATCGATTCTGTGGACAATACCAGGACGCAGAACACCATTGATCCCCGACAGATTGTCCTTACAGTGAAACATAATAGCATTTACCAATGTTCCGGAAGTATGTCCGGCACTGGGATGAACCACCATCCCCTTTGGTTTATTTACAATAAGTACATCATCATCTTCATAAAGAATATCCAGAGGGATATCTTCCGGAAGTATATCCGGCTCTTTTATGTCAGGAACTGCTACGGAGATTTCATCTCCTTCCTGAACTTTGTAGTTGGCTTTTACAGCAGAACCATTGACGGTTATTTTCTGCTCTTTAAGCAGCTTTTGAATATAAGAACGTGACAGTTCTTCGTTCATTTCAGAAAGATAGCGGTCAATCCGGATACCGGACTGACCGTCAGAAACCTGATAATTAAGAATTTCCATAATACTAATCCTTTTTTATTCTTAAGAAGTCATAATCTTCATCATTTTGTATCTGAAACACACCAGCATAACAAGTAATATGCCACTGCATACCACATACATATCAGCTATATTAAATACCGGAAAATCAATCAGTGAAAAATAGATAAAATCCACAACATAGCCTCTGCATACTCTGTCAATAAAATTTCCAAGAGCACCGGAAACCATTACCAGTGCAGTTACTGACAGCGGCAGATAATATCTGTTTTTCGGGATTCTGGCATATACATAAATAAATACACCCAAAAACAAAAGGCACAAAATCACAAACACCGGAATTTTACCTTCAAACAATCCAAAGGCCATTCCACGATTTTCGAGATACCGTAATTGAAGAACTCCTGGAATGAGAGAGATATCAGGCTGATCTTTCAGTTGTGCCAGAACAAGAGATTTACTTCCCTGATCCAGGATTGTCAGCAAAAGGATAATAATACAGCCTCTGATCCAGTGCATACATGAAGATACGGAGGAAACAGCTGTCATATCAGAATCTCCCGGATTGCCTGGAGCAGTTCTTCATCTGTGACAGTTTTGTCTATAAAACTTTTACCAATCCCGTCCATAAGGATAAATTTAATATGACCGGCTTCCATTTTTTTGTCTTTTTTTGTTGCTGCCAGGACATCCCCGGCATTCAGTGAATCAACAGAAAGAGGAAGATTATAAGAATGGCACCCTTTTCTGATCTCTTCGTATTCTTCTTCTGTTAATAATCCTCTCTGCATGGAAAGATAAGCGGCAGCAATCAGACCGACTCCAACACACTGTCCATGAAGCAGCTGAAAGTTTTTCATTTTTTCGACTGCATGTCCGACTGTGTGACCAAGATTTAAAAGTGCACGTTCTCCCTGTTCCTTCGGATCACGCTCTACCACACCTGCCTTGATCTCGCAGCATCTGCGGATCATTCTGGAAAGCATACTCAGATCCAATTTACTGATCTCAGGCTGATTCTTACATACAAAACGGAAGAACTCTTCATCGCAGATCAGTCCTGTCTTAAGAATTTCACCCATTCCACAGGTGAATTCCCGATTCGGAAGAGACTGCAAGGTACTCATATTCATATATACAAGGCGGGGCTGATGGAAAGCTCCTACCATGTTTTTGTACTGGAGGAAGTCAACACCTGTTTTACCTCCTACGCTGCTGTCAACCTGTGCCAGAAGCGTAGTAGGAACCTGGATAAAATCAATCCCTCTCAGGTAAGTGGAAGCTCCGAAACCTGTCAGATCACCTACAACACCGCCGCCCAGCGCAACCAGCAGACCTTTTCTGTCCATTTCATTCTCAATCAAAGTTTTATATAATTCCTGTACTGTATTCAGGTTTTTGTTCTTTTCACCAGCTTCAAATACAAAAGAGAATATTTCAGAGGAAATTTCCTGAAGAGCTGATTTAACTGCCTCATGATAAAGAGGTGCAACATGACTGTCTGTCACAATACAGATTTTCCGGTTTTCAAGTCCTTCTTCTCTGATCGCACCGGCAAGATCCTGAAAGTCATTTTTAAAATAAATAGGATAATGGAAATCTCCTTCCCGTTTTACAAGTAATTTCTGTTCTGCCATTTTCCTGTTCTCCTTTTATTACAAAATTTATACATAGCGCATAATACGCACACTGCAGCGTCCTTTTTTTGTCTGGTGAGAAACACCGTCAAAATGAACCGTCCTTTCCCACGTACAGATATAATGTCACCATCTTTCGGCTCATATCCGTTGCTGGTGATCAGTTTTCCGTTGACAAAAACCTGCCCGCCTTCAATATAAGACACCATACTGCTTCTGGATGTCTTAAAAGCAAGCGAGATCAATGAATCCAGACGTACCGAAGCGCAGGTACCGCTGACAGATTCAAGGACAGGGCGTGGAAATTCATCAGAATCCTCCACTTTTGTGATCAGAATATTGGTATGACGGACCCGGCACAGATTTTCAAGAAAGAATTCCGTCATTTTATTCTGACAGAAAAACCAGGCAGCTTTTTCCTGAACAACAATATCACCGATCACACTTCTGTCTACTCCAAGATTGAGAAGTGCACCAAGATAATCACGATGAGAAAGCTCTTCAGAGAATTTAAGAGCTTTTGGTTCGATCCTCAGGCAGTCGATGGGATATTCCCATGTAAAAGCAAGAGCATCAGGATGAAATGCAACCATCTGACGCTCCGCATTCTCATAGCCTCCGGATGTCTCCATGACAATCTGGGGAAACTGATGTTTCAGGCTACTGACCATATTCTGTTCATTTAAATTAAGAAAATCCGAAAATGTAACGATATCTCTCTGCCAGGAGAGATTTGCCAATTCCCGGATTCTCTTAAGAAAAAATTCATCTTTTTCCATCCGGGATCAATATCCTGCTCTTACAGACGGAGCAGAGCCTCCCAGAATATTCTGAAGGTCACCGGTAATATCTACATTGTACGGTCCAAGTACAAAGATATAGCTGGATACTTTCTGAAGCTGCCGCCTAAAGAATAGCATGCACCGGATGTGAAATCGATAATCCTCTGTGCCAGTTCCACATCAATTCCCTCCAGATTCAAAATAACAGTAGAATTATCTACTAAAGTGTCAGCAATCTCACGCGTATCTTCCATAGAAGAAGGTTTGATCACACAGACTTCCATATTTGGACCCTGATTTGATTTGCGGCTGCTTCTCATTGGAGTAATCTTGGAAGATGCTGCAGGACGTGTCTGGCGTTCGGCGCGTTCCTGTTTGACCGTAACCTTAGACGGAGCCGAAGCGGTCTGTTTTGGAGCAGATGCCTGTTTAGGAGCTGTCTTTACTGCTTTCTCTTCTACATCATCGAAGTCATCATTATCATCGGATTCTTTTTTCTTAGAGAATTTATCAAAAAATTTCTTCTTTGGTTTCTCATCGAAATCGTCATCGAGAAAGTCATCATCTTCTTCCTCATCTAACAGATCATCATCTAAGAATCCATCATCATCGTAATCATCGTTTAATTTGATGGCATCTAAAAATTTATCTAAAACGCCCATTTTAATCTCCAATCTTATTTTAATCTTCTTTTATTGAGTAATCTCTTTCGCCAAAGATACCCGTTCCGACGCGCACCATAGTGGCCCCTTCCTCAACTGCGACCTGATAATCATTTGTCATTCCCATACTCAGGACGCTCATATTAACATTATTAATGTTTTTGGCTGCAATGTCAACACTTAATTTCTTTAATTTTTGAAAAACTTCTCTGTTTTCTTCAGGATTTGCTACAAATGGTGCAATTGTCATAAGTCCTTTTACCTGAAGATGCTCATAAGAAGAAATTTTCTTCCAG
>ENA-OQDF01001296-OQDF01001296.1-human-gut-metagenome-genome-assembly--contig:-NODE-1296-length-10066-cov-2.269846_pt1 | contig 10066 bp, 15 predicted proteins | sample MGYA00242769_ERZ504597 | MGnify/ENA primary metagenome ERZ504597 (study PRJEB26092, sample SAMD00036305) | human gut metagenome | host: Homo sapiens | study: EMG produced TPA metagenomics assembly of...
TCGAGAAGCTCACCGAAAGCGCGACATGCATCAGTTGGCTACATCGCCGAGCGCATCTGCGGCATCTGCGCCGTGGGCCATAGCTGCGGCTATGCCAGCGCCTGCGAGCGCATGCTCGACATCGAGGTGCCCGGCCGCGTGCAGTATATCCGCACCATTTGCATGAGCTTTCGCGCATTCACTCGCACCTGCTGTGGCTGGGCCTGCTCGCCGATGCCTTTGGCTTCGAGGCGCTGTTCTATCGTTCGTGGACCCTGCGCGAGCAGATTCTCAAGGTCTTCGAGAGCACCTGCGGCGGCCGCGTGATCCTTTCGATTAACGAGATCGGCGGCCTTAAACACGACATCGAGGACTCCGAGCTGGCGGGTATTGTCCAGACGCTCGACGCCATGCGCCCCGATTACGAGGCTCTGGTGCATACGTTTTTGGACGACAATAGCTGCGGCGAGCGCCTGCATGGCGTGGGCGTGATCAGCAAGAAGGACGCGCTGGAGCTTTCGATGGTCGGCCCGTTTGGGCGCGCCTCGGGCGTGGATTACGACGTGCGCATGTTCGGCGACGGTGCCTATGCGGATCTGGCCGCGTTTGAGCCCATCGTTGCCACCGACGGCGACTGCTATGCCCGCTGCCAGGTGCGTTGCGCCGAGGTCACGCAGGCCATGGACATCATTAAGGAGCTTGTCAGCAAGATTCCGCACGACGGTATCGGCGGGCGCACCAAGCTACGCCGCCGACGGCGCGCGCGGCGAGGTTGTGATTGAGCAGCCGCGCGGCGAGGCGTACTACTATGTGCGCGGCAACGGCACCAAGAACCTGGACCGTTTCCGCGTACGCACGCCGACGTCGCAAAACCTGGCGGGTCTGACACATGCGCTGCAGGGCGTGCTCCTTGCCAACGTGCCCATGATTATCCTGACCATCGACCCCTGCATTAGCTGCACGGAAAGGTAGGCGCGGCATGAGTTTACTGACATTTGCCAAGACGGCCTTGGGTTCTATGGTCAAGCAGCCGGTCACGGTTTGTTATCCGCAGGAGAAGCTGACGGCGCCCGAACGCTTGCGCGGGCATATCGTCAATGACATGGACGTGTGCATTTGCTGCGGCATGTGCGCGCGGCGTTGCCCGGCGGGCGCGCTCGCGGTCGATCGTAAAGGCGGTACCTGGTCGATCGACCCGTATGCTTGCGTGGTGTGCGGCGAGTGCGTCGAGAGCTGCCCCAAACATTGTCTGACTATGGACACCGCCCGTACTCCAGTTGCGGCGGATAAGACTCCCACGGTAGAAACCAAACCGGAGTAGCGTTGGTATAGAGCTGGAATAGAGCTGGAATAGGGGCCGGTGGGGCAAAATTGCCCCACTGGCCCCGCGCTTGAACGCGCGGTTGTGCCGCTGCGAACAAAACTATGCCGGATTACGGGGCTGAATAGCGAACCTCCGACCATATAGAAAACCGCAAAAACAAAACCGCAGGTAGATAGCCTGCCGTTTTCCAAAAATGAAGGTATGGATGAGGGTCCCGACTTTAGCCCCGTAATCCGGCATAGTTTTGAAATGGCACCATATCCATAACAGCTTTTGATCTCCCGTGGACGGAGGAAAACGGACCATTTTGGCCTTGCGAGGGCTGCCACGTGACCCGTTTGCCACGAAATGGCCCATCTACTACGTTTAGGCCGCTGTCCCCAACCACGACGAATTACGCAAAACAAAACCGCAGGTAGAACGTCTGCGGTTTTCCATGAAACGCGGTTATGGTCGGGGGTATCGGGTCAAACGTAGTAGATGGGCCAGTTTCGTGGTGAGCACCACCAATTGATTCCCCGGGGACGGAGGAAAACGGATCATTTTTGCCTGATGGCTCCGAGTCGCACCTGTTTTCCTGCGAAAACGCCGTGTCTCAACTTTGGTGAGACATTTGTCTCACGCCCAAAACCGAATCTGGAACATGTGTCACCTGCCTAATTGTGTCTCATTCCGTAACTTTAGGCTGATGCAAGGTCTGAGACCGCGAGAAGGGAGACGCGATGAGTAAGTACACGAGGGGTCTCTTGGCGGTGATACTTGCCGTAGTGCTTGTGTTGCCGGCTACAGCATTTGCCATGCTGCCCGAGGCCAACGCCAGGTCCAGCACAGGAATGGACGGACCGGCCATGACCGGAAAAACGGTCGTCGACCCCGATACCGGCAACTACTGGAAGTTCTGGGCCGGCGGCTATGACGGCAAGGAAGTAACAACTCAAAACGTCGGCCGAATCTGGACCGACAAGACGGTCAAGGAAACCGCGGCAAACGAAGAGTCGGATTTCCTGACCACGCTGTCAGCCATCTCTTCGACATCCGATACGACGGTTTCCGGCAAGCCGCTCGACATCGTGCTGGTGCTGGACGCTTCTGGCTCGATGAGTGATCCCATGGTTAAGGGCGACCGTACAAAGCGCATCGATGCGCTGAAGACGGCCGCCAATCGCTTTATTGACACCATCGCCACGCAAAACCAAAGCATCACAGATGAATCCAAACAACATCAGGTTGCCATCGTTAAGTTTGCAGGCGATAAGACTACTGAGGTTGGCAACAAAAAATATCGCGATAGTTGGGGGGACACCTACAACTACTCGCAGACCATGAAGAATCTGACGCCCTGCAAGGACAAAGGTGCGGAGAGCCTAAAGAGCACGGTCAACTCTATCAGTCCTGACGGTTCCACGCGCGCCGACTATGGCTTGGAGCTGGCTGATGAGCAATTTTCGTTTGGTCGCGCCGACGCCAAGAAGATCGTCGTCTTCTTCACTGATGGTTCACCTACGAGTTCTAGTGGATTCCAAGCAAGTGTTGCCAATAGCGCCATTAATAGTGCCAAGAGTCTCAAGAATAAAGGTGCCGACATTTATACGATCGGCATCTTTGACGGTGCAAATCCCAGTGCCGACCTCACGGCTGATGGCACAAGCAAAGAGAATAAGTTCATGCATGCCGTGTCGAGCAACTATCCTGCCGCCTCATCCAGCATTTCTTTCTGGGGCGAATGGACCATCAACTTTGGTGCGCGCGCAGAAACGCCAATTACTACAAGTCGGCAACCAGCGCCGCCGAGCTCGAGGAAATCTTCAAAGATATCTCCGGAAGCATTATCCAGGCTGGCTACCCAACCAAAACTCACAGTGGATATGGCGAGCATAAGTCTGGCTACATTACGTTTACTGACGAGCTGGGCGACTTTATGCAGGTCGACAACTTTACGTCTGTCGTGTACAACGGCGAAACGTTTGCCAAACCGGCAATAAAGAACGAGGGCAATGTCGACACCTACAAATTTACTGGCGCGGCTGCAAACCTGGTCATTACCGTTCAGCATGCCGAAAAGAGCAAGCCCCGGACCGGCGATATCGTAACGGTTAAGATTCCTGCGTCGCTGATTCCGCTGCGCCACTTTAAGATCACCGATGGTGTTCTTACGGTCGACGATACTGAGCCCATCCGGGTGAACTACACCTCGAGCGTTAAGAGAGACGCGCTCGACAACCTGTTTACGCCCGAGAAGGTAGCGGGGCTCAAGGGCTACATCGAGAGCAATACGATCACCGCGGAGAACGGTTCCAAGACCGTGAACTTCTACGCGAACAAGTGGAACGCTGGCGCGCTGGGCGATACGATCGCAAACTTTGAGCCTGCCGACACCAACCGCTATTACTATTTCCAGAAGCAGACTCCCATTTATGTGGACGAGGATTGCACGCACCTGCGAAGGATTCGCTGGCTGCCGACGGCATCTATTACTACAAGGACGAGTTTGAGGCAAAGGGCGCAGACGGTAAGGCCGAATCCCGCACTGCTGTTATCGAGTTTACCGGCGGACGCGCCGCGGGCTTTAAGGGCGCTGTCGTGTCCGATGCGAGCGGAAACCTGTCGTTTAGCAAGGGAACCGCACGTCTTGCCTTTATTGACGAGCTGCACACCACCAAGGAGCGCGTGGGCGGTAACCCCACCGGCACCGCGACCGATGTGCTCAACCCCAAGTGGAACAACATGTCTGCCAAGTCGAACGCCACAGAGGTTGACGTTCACCTGGGCAACAACGGTAAGATCAGCTTTAACGTGACGCGACAACGGTGGATACCAAGGCCGGCTTTGGCCTGACCAAGGTGCTCGAGGGTCGCGAGTGGACGGATGCGGACGAGTTTAAGTTTGAACTCTCCGCGACGTCCGAGAACGATGCTCCGATGCCCGCGTCCGCGACCGTGACCGTGACCAATGACGATTTGAGCGAAGAGGGCAAGGCTGCCATTAACTTCGGCGAGATCACCTACAACAAGCCGGGCGAGTACACCTATGAGGTCCGCGAGGTCAAGGGCGACGCCGGTGGCATTACCTACAGCAAGAACGTTGCCACGTTCAAGGTGACTGTGACGGTTAACGCCAAGGGCGAGCTTAAGGCCGACGTTGAAAAGACCTCGGGTGAGACTAAGTTCACGAACACCTATAGCGCCAAGACGGAAACCCCGCTGACTCTTGAGGCTACCAAGACGCTCACGGGGCGCCTGATGGCCGACGGTGAATTCAAGTTTACGTTGAGCTACGCGGGGCACGACGAGGTCCTGCTGAACGCAACCAACAAGAGTGGCAAGGTTGAGTTCGGTCCGCTGACGTACACGACCAAGTCGCTTGTCAAGCTTGTCGAGGAAGACAAGGCGTCGTTTGACGACAGCTCAGACAAGCCCACGTGGACCATTCGCTACACTGCTGCCGAGCAGATCGGCAAGCTGCCTGCGGGCGTGAGCGCCACCGTGTCGGCAATTGACGCATGTGTAACCGTTGTCGACAACGGCGATGGTACCTGACGGCGACGGCTGTCTACGGCGATGCCGGCAACGAGTTTGTGAACACCTACACTGCCGCGCCTGTCGAGGCATCGCTTGTGGGCAAGAAGAATCTGCTGGTTCCCAATGGCCTGACCCCGGCTGACATTACCGGTAAGTTCACCTTTACCGTGACCGGTGAAGAGGGCGCACCCATGCCCGCGAACGCGAGCGTGACCAATGATGCCAAGGGCAAGGTCGACTTTGGCAAGATCACCTTTACGCTCGACGATCTCAACAAGGCTCTGGGCAAGAAGCCCGAGAAGCGCGAGCACACCTTTACCTACACCGTGACAGAGTCCGGCGAGGTCGCTGGCGTGACCAACGACGTCGAGCCTTCGCGTACGGTTTCCTTCACCGTGACTGATGACGGCGAGGGTAATCTGAGGGTGTCCAGCAAGTCGGATGGCAACGCAGCCTTTACGTTCACCAACACCTATAACGTGACGCCTGTTGAGACGCACGTCACCGACGAGATCAAGGCGACCAAGGTCCTGACTGGCCGCGACCTCAAGGAGGGCGAGTTCTCCTTCGAGCTCGTCGAGGGTAACGATGTCGTCGCCACCGGCACCAACGCTGCCGACGGCAAGATCACGATGGGCGCCGTGAAGTACACCGAGGCTGGCAAGCACACCTACAGCTGCGCGAGGTCAAGGGCAACGCCGGCGGTATCACTTACAGCGATGCCAAGTTCACTATCCAGACCACCATCACGGACAACGGCGACGGCACGCTCGAGGCGAAGCATGTCCTGAAGGACGCCGACGAGGCGAAGTTCAGCAACTCCTATAAGCCTGGCTCCAAGGAGTCCAGCGTCACTGACCAGATCACCGCGGCCAAGTCCCTGGACGGGCGCGACCTCAAGGCCGGCGAGTTCCGTTTCGAGCTCGTCGAGGGCAATAGCGTGGTCTCCACCGGCACCAACAATGCCGACGGCAAGATCGTGATGGATTCCGTCACCTACACCGCGGCTGGCGAGCACACCTACACGCTGCGCGAGACCAAGGCCAGCACCACCGAAAACGGCATTACCTACAGCACCGCCGAGTACACTATCGTGACCATCGTCAAGGACAACGGCGACGCACCCTCAGCGTGGAGCACAAGCTGCAGAACGTCGACGAGGCGATCTTCGAGAACACCTACACGGTGACCCCCAAGAGCTCCATCGTCACTGATCAGATTAAGGCGACCAAGTCCCTGACTGGCCGCGACCTCAAGGAAGGCGAGTTCTCCTTCGAGCTCGTCGAGGGCGACGAGGTCGTCGCCACCGGCACCAACGCTGCCGACGGCAAGATCACGATGAGCCCATCGAGTACACTGCTGCTGGCAAGCACGCCTACAGCTGCGCGAGGTCCCGAGCGACGCCGGCAACGGCATCACTTACGACGGTAAGACCTACACCATCGAGACGACCATCACCGACAACGGTAGGGGCGAGCTCGTGGCAAAGCATGAGCTGAAGGGCGACGACGAGGCGAAGTTCAGCAACAGCTACAAGCCGAATCCTGCGAGTTCAGCGTCACCGACCAGATCACCGCGACCAAGGTCCTGGACGGCCGCGACCTCAAGGAGGGCGAGTTCTCCTTCGAGCTCGTCGAGGGTAACGATGTCGTCGCCACCGGCACCAACGCTGCCGACGGCAAGATCACGATGAGCGCCGTGAAGTACGCCGAGGCTGGCAAGCACGCCTACACGCTGCGCGAGGTCAACGGTGGAATCACCAGCAAGGGCATCACCTACAGTGACGCCAAGTACACCATCGAGACCACCATCACCGACAAGGGCGACGGCACGCTCGAGGCGAAGCATGTCCTGAAGGGCGACGAGCCTGCCGAGTTCAAGAACACCTACAGTGTGACCCCGCTCGACGCAGAGCTCGACTTTGACTTGAGCAAGGCTATCGACGGCCGCGACTGGACGGATGCGGACGAGTTCGGCTTTACCATCACCGCCCCCGAGGGCACCCCGCTGCCCGATCCCGCAACCGTAACCGTGAGCAAGAAGGACGCGGAGGACGGCATCGCCGCCATCAAGTTCGGCAAGATTCGCTACACGGCTGCCGGAACCTACAAGTACGAGATCCGCGAGAACGCGGGCAACGCGGCCGGCATGACGTATGACGGGCATGTTGCGACCGCTGAAGTAATCGTGACTGAGGACGGCGAGGGCAAGCTGCTCGCCAGCGTCACCAAGAAGGAAAACGGCCGCTTCACCAACACGTACCGCTCCGAGCTCGACTATGCCGCGGCCGGCGGCCTCAAGCTCAGCAAGAGCCTCTCCGGACGTCCCATGACCGAGGGCCTGTTCACCTTTACCGTGACGCCCGCCGACGAGGCTTCGGCCAAGCGCTCGGCCTGCTGCCCGGCGCCAACAACTTCAAGTCCCCTGCGACGGCAGAGGCAACGGTCGGTCTGATTGACATTCTGGCGGGCCATGAGGTCAAGTTTACGCAGGCTGACGCCGGCAAGACCTTTGCGTACACCGTGTCCGAGAAGAATGACGGCAAGCCCGGTTACACCTACGATGACGCCGAGCGCACCGTGACGATCGCCATTGCCGATGACGGCGCCAGCACGCTCACCGCCACGACGACCGTCTCCGGCGGTCCCGAGGGCACGCTGGTGACCGAGTACAGACCGGCGCGGCTGCGGTCGAGAGCGCCGTGGTCCCGTTCGTCAATAGCTATAATGCGACGACTAACACGCCTGGTGGCACCGCTGCTCAGGTCGTTGCCGCCAAGACCCTGACCGGTCGCCCGATGGTTGACGGCGAGTTCTGGTTCGGCATTGCTATCAGGGTGAGCTTGTGGGTTACGAAAACCTCAAGCCCAATATCGGCGGGCATGTGAGCTTTGATGCGCTGCACTACGACACCAAGATGCTTGCTAATCTTGAGGCGGCAGGGCTTGCCCATCGCACTGACAAGACGGTAAGCTCGCTTGGACCATTAACTACATTGCCTACGAAGCTATAAACGGGCTGCCGAATGGCGTTTCCGCTACAACGTGGTACTTTGGCTTTAAGGTCATCGTCGTCGACAACGGCGACGGCATCCTGACGGCAACGGTCGACTACGGTGGCGTCGAGCCCTTGTTCGAGAACGTCTACGGCGCCGATGCCGTTGACGCTGCGCTCGCCGGCACCAAGAAGCTCCAGGCTGCCGAGGGCCTGACCCCGGCCGACATCACGGGCAAGTTCACCTTTACCGTGACTGCCGACGAAGCGGGCGCCCCGATGCCCGAGCGCGCGACCGCAACCAACGACGAGGTCGGCAACGTGGACTTTGGCAAGATCCACTTTACGCTCGAGGACCTCAACCGCGCCCTGGGCGTGACGACCGACGCTTCTGACGACGTGCCGAGCGACGCTGAGCCAACGCTGACAAGGCCGAAGTTGACGCCGATGAGAACGCCGCCAATGAGAACGACGCCGAGGTCGATGGCGACGAGTCCGACGCCAACGACGAGTCCGAGCCCGCAGCTCCCACCGCTCCGCGCTCGCACACCTTTACCTACACGGTGACCGAATCCGGTAGCGCCCCTGGCGTGACCAACGATGCCAGCGCCACGCGCAAGGTTTCCTGCACCGTGACTGACGACGGTGCCGGACATCTGAAGGTCGTGCGCGAAGGCGACGACGGTGCTGCCTTCACGTTCACCAACACCTACAGCGTGACGCCTATCGATTCTTCCGTGACTGATCAGTCAAGACGGTCAAGCGTCTGACCGGACGCGACCTTGCAGCAGGCGAGTTCACGTTTGAGCTGCTCGAGGACGGCGTGGTTGTCGCGACCGGCACCAACGACGTCAATGGCACCGTCGCGCTGAGCCCGATCCGCTACGAGGCACCTGGCGCGCACACGTACATGCTGCGCGAGGCTTGCCCCAACGCGCTCGGCCTGTACAAGGGCGTCACCTATGACGGCACGACCTACACCGTCGTGACCACCGTCTCCGACAACGGCGACGGCAGCTGACCGCGACGCACAAGATCGAGGGAACTACTGAGTCGGCTGGCTTTACCAACAAGTATCATGCCATGCCCACGCAGGTCTCCATCGGTGCCATCAAGGTGCTCGAGGGACGCGAGCTCAAGAAGGACGAGTTTAGCTTTAAGCTCGTTGGCGAGGACATCGAGTCCACTGTCACCAACGATGCCGACGGCAAGATCAACTTCGACAAGTTCGAGTACGACGAGCCCGGTACGTACGTCTACACCATCAGCGAGGTCAAGGGCGACGAGGCCGGTATGACCTACGACAAGTCCGTCTTTACCGCGACCGTCAACGTGGCCGATGACGGCGAGGGCAACCTCAAGGCGAATGTCGCCTTTACCAAGGGCGACAAGAGCGTCGAGGGTATCGTGTTCAACAACACGTACAAGAAGCCCGAGACGCCCGTGCCGACGCCCGATCCCGGCACGCCCAAGACCGTGACGAACATCGTCAAGACGGTCAAGGGTTTCCTGCCCACCACGGGTGACCAGCAGGCCGCCGCACTGCTCATGGCATTCGTTATCGCCATGGCCGGCGTCGGAGCTCTGGTCTGGGGTATCCGTAAGCGCTAGGCACGCTGGTAGCGCCCGGGGCCAAAAGGCCCCGGGCGGCTGGCGGGGAGCCAGAACACAGCCCCCACCCCCAACCCCCAGCCGCCACGGAGGTATCTCCCTCCTCCGTGGCGGCGCTTTTGTGCGCCGGGGGTGCCACGAAATCGGCCCATCTACTACGTTTAGCCCCTTACCCCTAACCATGCCAAAAAACGCGAAAACAAAACCGCAGGTAGAACGCCTGCGGTTTTGTTCAAAACGAAGGTATGTTCAGGGGTATCGAGTCAAACGTAGTAGATGGGCCCATTTCGTGGCGAGCGGTTCCGGCTGATCCCTTGGGGACGTAGGAAAACGGATCATTTTGGTCCCGCGAGCTGGCAGAGGCACTCGTACGGGGCCGCCCGAACAAAACTATGCCGGATTACGGGGCTGAGTCACGAGTCCCCAACCATACCGATATTCGTGAAAATAAAACCGCAGGTAGACGAGCCGTCATTTTGCAGAAACGCGGGTATGATGGGGGTTCTGGCTTTAGCCCCGTAATCCGGCATAGTTTTGAAATGGCATTAAATCGGTAGCAGCCATTTTGCTATGCGGGGTGGTCTGCCGCTAGGTAATTACCCGCGCAGGTAGGCGATGGCGATCTGCGTGCGGTTGCGTAG
>ENA-OQDF01001297-OQDF01001297.1-human-gut-metagenome-genome-assembly--contig:-NODE-1297-length-10064-cov-1.439469_pt1 | contig 10064 bp, 16 predicted proteins | sample MGYA00242769_ERZ504597 | MGnify/ENA primary metagenome ERZ504597 (study PRJEB26092, sample SAMD00036305) | human gut metagenome | host: Homo sapiens | study: EMG produced TPA metagenomics assembly of...
GATTCGAGCGTGCCTTTTACGTACCGGTTCGCTGTTCAAGAAGAAAGAGAATAGATGCCAGGGCATATCCTTTTGCGGGGCAGCGAAGGTGATTGTCGCCTGCCGTGTCAGCGTCGACGTACCGTGGCGTTCGCAAGCGTTTGCTCGAACGGTAAGGTCGCTTTTAATAGATTCTTCGCCTCGAAAGGCTTGCCATTTACGTTGAGGCTGTCCGCTAGGATCGGCTTGTTGACCGTGAACGGGCCTGCGTGCTGGAATTGCGTTACTTTCACGTCTTCCATGGCGTAAAGCGAAAGGGCGGAAAGAAGCAATGCCGGAATTAAGTTAGTTTTTCTGTCCATATATAATTAGTTTAGGATAAACGTTTTCCGCAAACGATGTAAAGCTGTTCGGTATCCTCTACGACGAGCGGAAGAAGATAAGGCTCCATCAATGCCGCCACCTCTCGGGCCGGGGGCAAGGGCAGCGATAATCGATCGGCGTGCCGATGGTGGTGCGTATTGATCTTTTCCTTGCTCTCGCTGTGGCAGATAACCAATTTACCGCCGGGCGCGAGCAAGCCGCTCATATGCTCGATCAACCGTTCCGGCCGCATGAAATGCGGGTAAGCGCTATATAGGATAATATAGTCGAATCCTTTCCCCTCGTAGCTCATAGCGTCCTCTTGGAGGAACTCGATGAGCGGATGATCCGGATATTTCATGCGTGCTTTCTCGATCATTTGGCCCGCTATATCGATAGCTACGATTTGGCGGGGTTCGTACGGCAGCAGGTAACTTTCCAATATCCCCGTGCCGCAACCGACATCGAGGATGCGGGCGTTCTGCCGCAGGTTGGTACGATCCAATATCGTCCGGATCTTTCCCGGATCATGTACGCAGACAGCGTCCCAGCGTTCCGCCATCGTATCAAAAAAGTCTCTATTTGATTCATGATAATTGTCCTTCCCATAGAAAACAATCGCTGAACAGGGATTGTTCCTTGAAATGGTTGGTTTTTCGAACAAACCGAACACGGACGATCCGGAGCCGGACATGGCGGCATATAAGGCGCCTCCCTCGTATAAGGTATCCTTGATCCGCTCGATCACGGGATGTCTCGGGAATACGCTTCGCTCGAAATCGTTCACCATCCGCTCTTTCCATTCGGATACCGGTAGCCGGATGATCTCTTTCAAGGAGGTCTCGGGCGCGGCGGGTGTTACCATCGAATAGGCTTCGGGGGTGGAGACGGCTACATCCGGTTTTACCAAGCATAGATAATAATCCTTCAAGGACAAGTCCACGGGCTCGAATTGGTTTCCCGTGCCGGTCGCGAATACCGGCGTGTTACGGATAAAGAACGGGCAATCGGCTCCGATGGTGGACGCTATCGCCTCCAACTCATCCGGGTGAATATCCAAACCGCAGAAATCATTGACCAGCTTCAACATAAAAGCGGCATCGGCGGAACCTCCTCCAAGCCCGGCGCCAAAAGGTATCGCTTTCAGCAAATGGACCTCTAGCGGGGGAATCTCGTATCTCGTCTTTAGGGCGTTCAGCGCTTTTATGACGAGGTTCTTCTCTTGGGGAGCGTCTACCGGGATTCCGGTCCCGGTGAAACTGGCTGATCCGAGGCGACGATCTCGAGGGCATCCTTCACGGGGATCGGATAGAAGATGGTCTCTATATTATGATAACCGTCCGGACGTTTGCTTACCACGTTCAGACCTAGGTTTATCTTGGCATTCGGGAAACAGATCATAGTATTTAATGTTTGTTTTATATGATACGCGAAGATAAGAAGATATCCTTATAAACGTTCTGTTTTATCGGGTGAACTATATATGGCTTTAATAAGGGGCCCACGATGGGCATCACGCATAAAAGAGTAGGTTTGACGTTTTGACATTCTGTAATCTAAACTCCCGGAGAAGCGTTTTTTCCGGGCCAAGGTATGCCTTGCTTCCGAAAATGGCATAGAATAATAGCATCTGGTTGTCTTGTAGTATTTTATGGAAATAGGCCTTTTTATTCTAGCGAGATTAATTCATCGTATCTCATATTTTTAGGTGAAAATAGCCATTTTATACGGGTGTATCGATCAATTCTATAGGATGCGAGGGCTGTTTCTTCCGTATGTATCGCCTAATACATACGGTTGCGTTACCTAATACATACGGTCGTGTTGCCTAATACAGCCTTTTGTGTTACCTAACTCTATTACTTTTGAGTCCAAACAGGGGTATTTAGGCAAGAAAATGAGGGAAAACGTATGTTTTTATCATAGGTCTCTCCCTCTTTTTCTCTATTTGTAAAAAGGTCTTGACATCGTTATTCTGTTATTTCGATCATAATGTCAAGATTATCTCATTTTCGCTTACGGTCTCTATAATCGATACTTATTTATCCTTTATGATTTCATGGAGCATGGCAACCTTTTCTTGCTCGGCCTTTAGTAATCGTTCGTAAAGCTCGACTATTTTATCGATGGGATTGAAGTTTGATTTTGAATGCTTCCGGCTGCAGTTGCGTTATCTTGCCATGTGCCAGAATAAATATTGATAAGCGCTCCTTCATTAAGCTCCGTGATCGCCTCTATCGGAATGTCCAAAGCTTTAGTTATCTTTTCCAATACTTCAGGTTCCAATTCGTCTTTTTTCTCGTAGCCAGATAAGGTGGCTTGTGATACCCCTATTTTGTCGGCTAGCACTTCTTGTTTGATGCCTCTCCATTCTCTCCAACGTTTTAAGTTGGCTCCATGACTATTTCTTTTGGTAAATGTTGTTTCCATGTCAGTTTTTTATTGATCCTGTCACAAAAATAAGTATTAAATCTGAGTTATCTTACTATCATGTCAGATATCCGGGGTAACCGCACCCAATTTTATTCATAGCCAGAGAAACATAAATTCATCGTAATTTGTTAGGTGTCTATCATGATGATCCTGCATTACCGACAATACGTAGTCAGATATATCATTTATCCCTGTCATCTGATAATATTAGTCGTGACATTGATATTTTATCAGGGGGATTGATGGTATATCAGCAGGCGGTAAGCTTATTTTGTCTGCGAATGATAAACACAGAAATCAATGGAAACTCAAAATCAATATCCTCAAAAGGATTATTCCGAGATAATAAGCTTATCCCATCAAGTAATTGGTTTGCCGGTAAGGAAAGCGCAGATGTTATTGAAGAATCTGGATTTATGTACGATCACTTATACGTGGAATGATGTAAGCCAGATTACATTGGAAGTCGTGTTCAAACCTCCACGCTCACTTGCTTTTAATCAAAACGACATTTGTGAAGCTGTATATCTATTCTTACTGATAATAAGGATCTAATGAAATATATAAGCCACTGCGTTAAGACCTATACATATGATTTCCTTTTGGATGGCTGGACCACGGATAAATGCCACATTTCAATATGCCGTTCCGAAAATCAAGGGTGTTTTTTATTAATATTACCGCTAAAAAAGATTTTATGAATAAGGCATATTGTAGTTGTTTCGCTACTTCTCTTTTTCAAACGAACTTTTTGTGTGTTCCAATGACGATGGTTTTCAGTCATCAAAAAGAAAGACGCTGTAAACTTGGTTTACAGCGCCTTCCATTTATTTAGGGTTATGAGCTTTATTAAGGCTCCGCGATCATCTCTTTAGCGATTATCTCGCCTCGGCTTTATCGGCGTCCTTTTGGATGTTCGGCAATTCAAGGCCGTAGCCTTTGATCCGGTCCTCACGTTTCAACATCAAGGCGATGAAGAGGGCGAGTACACCGAAGCAGGTGAAGACTGCCATCGGTATCGTATAGTCGTAAGCCGGTTTGCCCGTACCATTGTCGATCTTGCAATACGTATCCAATATCCAGCCGATTAATAAGGGAACCATACTCAGACCGATATTCTGTACCCAGAAAATCAAGCATAAGCCGTGCCTAATTGCTTCTCCGGGATAATCTTCGGAACAGATGGCCACATCGCCGATGGGACCAAGGAGAAAGCGATACCCAATACGATCATCACGATCGTGGCGAACCACCACTGATTCAAGATCGGAAGCGTGAATAATAAATGCACGCCGATCAACATCAAGGCGCCAAAGATCATGATCGTCGCCCCTTTACCCTTGCGGTCGTATAAGTTACCGAAGAACGGAGTCAGAAGAATCGTGCCGAAAGGTAAGATAGCCGGAATGTTTCCCGCCAACTCCGGATCTACGTTATATTTATTGACCATCAAGTCCGTAGCGTATTTCAAGAAGGGGAATACGGCCGAATAGAATAATACGCAAAGCAGAGCGATCAACCAGAAACCCTTATTAGTAACGATCAATAAGATATCTTTCAAACGGAAAGGCTCTTCCTCCTCGGCTTGCTCGATAGCGTCCATCGAAGCGTCCAGCTTGCGATCCATCACGCAAAATACGAGGAAGGCGATCAAACCGATACACAACATACAAAGACAAAGCAAGATAGGAGCGGAGATGCTACCGAAGTACTTGGCGGCGGGAACCGTGATAGATAAAGCCAAGGCCGTACCAAACGAGCCGTAGCCATCTCCAAGCCCATAGCCAACGCCATCTCTTTTCCCTTGAACCACCGTACGATAATCTTAGATACCGTGATACCGGCGGTCTCCACGCCGACACCGAAGATCGCGTATCCGAGGGCGGCCACCATCACTTGCGCTTTCCATCCGAAAAGCTCTCCTTCCATCGTAAACGCATCCGAGATGGCGTAATATTTAATGGAACAACCGATAATCATCAAGATACAGGAAGCGACACCCGTGAAACGGACACCCATCTTATCCAGAACGATACCACCAATGATCAACATGAAGAGAAATACGTTGAACCAGCCGTAAGCGCTGGTGAACCAAACCATATTCCGTACTCGTCCAGCTTAGCTGTTCTTCCAACATCGGTTTAAGCGGAGCCATTACATCCGTAAGGAAGTATCCGCAAAGCATCGTGAATGCCGCCAAAGCGAGTACACTCCAGCGTGCGACTTTCGAGTCGCTTAGTTTCTGATGAATTTTTTCTATCATGATATTTGTTTTATAGAGTTATATTATTTGTATTCGTCTTCTTTCATGAACAAGGGGAGAGCGTCCGCTACGATAAACGTACTGCCTCCGATAAAGATCAGGTCGTTCTCACGAGCCTTCTTAACGCTTTCTCGACAGCGTCTTGCACCGTATCGCAAAGGGTACCGGACAGTCCGTGACGCATGGCTTCACGGCGAAATCCTCTACGGGCATCGCTCTCTCCACGGAGGCTTGCGTGAAGAAATAAAAAGCGTCTTGCGGCATCAAGATAATACGCCATCGATATCCTTGTCGTTTACCATGCCGATGATCATATAGATTTGCCCGCAATATTGACGCAAGACTTTCAGATGCTACGCTAGGTGCTCCCAGCCTCCTACATTATGCCCCGTGTCGCAAATGACGGTCGGTTTGGATCGCAAGGTTTGCCAACGTCCCATCAATCCCGTCAGTTTCGTTACGTGGGCGAAACCCTCGTGTACCGCTTCCGGGATGATATCTACACCCAATTCCGTTCGTAATATATGGATGGCGGATAATACGGTGACAGCATTTCTTACCTGTACCTCACCGCCAAGTTCTCCTTGGATTTCTCCATATTCAACGGAAGGGAAGAACCATTTGCCACCGACCGTCAGCCTGCACTCGTCTTTTACCATGTCCATTCGTTGGGCGTAGTAGAAAGGTGCGCCAACTTCTTCCGCCTTGTTTTTGAAAACGTCGTAAACCGATTGTTTCTCGCTTCCCCAAGAAGTGCCGGTACGCCTTTCTTGATAATGCCGGCTTTCTCCGCCGCTATCTTCTCCTCCGTATCTCCCAAGAATTGCGTATGATCCAGACTGATATTCGTGATAATACTCAAGATCGGAGTGATAATGTTCGTACTGTCCAAACGACCGCCAAGCCCGACCTCGATAACCGCGTAATCTACCTGCTGGTCGCGGAAATACTCAAAAGCCATGCTGGACGTTAACTCGAAGAAAGAAGGATGGAGAGGCTCGAAGAAAGAACGATGACGCTCGACGAAATCAACCACGTAATCTTGGGAGATCTTTTTCCCGTTCACCCGGATGCGTTCCCGGAAGTCCACTAAGTGGGGAGAGGTATAAAGCCCGACCTTGAAACCGGATTGCCGGAGAATGGCCGCCAATAGATGGCTGACCGAGCCTTTGCCGTTTGTCCCGGCTACATGGATGGTCTTATAGGCTTTATGCGGATTTCCCAGATAATCATCTAGGGCGATACTTGTACCAAGACCGGGTTTGTAAGCGGAAGCTCCGCTGTGTTGGAAGACCGGGATGCTGGTATATAGATAGTGTAGCGTTTCCTCGTATGTCATGTTTTTGTAAATTAGATGCTACAAATGTAGTTAATTTTATTTATACCTTTGCGACTCGTTTATAAAAAGGAGAGAAAAAGAAAATGGAAACACGACGTATAACCTATACGCCTCAAGGAGGTGTTTGTTCTAAGTTGATGGTGATCGACGCGAAGGATGGCGTGATCGAGAATGTGCAGATTGTAGGAGGTTGCCACGGTAACGGGCAAGGCATGTGCGCCTTATTGAAAGGTATGCGCATCGAAGACGCTATCGGTCGTTTGTCTGGCATCGATTGTCATGGAAGGGGAACTTCATGCCCGGACCAGATGGCACAGGCATTGAAGCAATTCAATCAATGATCAGTTATATCCGATTCCCGGATATTCAAATCTTGATAGACTCGTCTTTCGATAACTTATGACGTAGCTTGGTGATAAAGACATGCAGGCTGCGTGCGTTGAAGAAAGAATCATCCCCCAAAGGTCTATCAAGATCCCTTTCATCGGTAATACTTGGTCCTTATTGTCGCAAAGGCGCTTCAATATCTCGGATTCCCGGTTGCTGAGGAGTTGTTTCTCTCCCCGGTAGACCAATGTCTGCGTGATGGAATCGAACGTATAAAGCCCGATACGGAAAGAGGTGGCTTCCGGTCTTTGGACGGACACCTTATGCAGTAACGCCTTGATGCGCACGATCAATTCCGCCATGCCGAAAGGCTTTTTCAAGTAATCGTTGCCGCCCAGCTCGAAGCCCTCTACCACGTCGTTGGCCGCGGAACGGGCCGATAGGAATAGGACAGGGGTATGCGTATCCGTCTTACGGATCAACTTGACCATCGTGAAACCATCCATCTTAGGCATCATGATATCCGCTACGATAATATCCGGCTTGATCTCCGCGTAACGGGAGAGGCCCTCCTCGCCATTCGCAGCTAGGGTGATATCGAACTCGTTCCCATCCAGCGTATCCTTGATGATCATGGCCAATGTAGGCTCGTCTTCTACTAGTAGTACTTTTATCTTTTCCATATTTGATACTTTATTTTCGGATTATTATTTAAAATGCAGGGTAAAGGTGGAGCCTTTGCCGGGGACGCTTTCCACACGGGCTGTTCCTCCATGTTTACCCATCATGTCTTTACGTAATATATCCTAGGCCATAACCTTTCACGTTGTGGATATTCCCGCTGGGAACCCGGAAGAACTTGTCGAATATCTGCGCTGGTTGGCTTCGCTGATACCCGGGCCGTTATCGGTTATGGAGATTGTCGTTTTCGTGATTGTCTTGCCGGCTGTCGCTTCGATGCGGCAAGGTTCCTTGTCGGCGTATTGATCGCGTTATCGATAAGGTTGCTCAACATATTATATAGGTGGGTACGATCGGCCACCAATTCTATATCCTCGGGGATGGAGCAAGTAAACTCCACGGGTTTGCTCGCTTTCAGTTTGTATTGCTCGATGAGGGAGTTCACCAACTCGTTTAATGAGATGGTTTCGGGGCGCAAGCGGAAGGTACTGCGGTTCTCTACGGCGAGTGTCAAGATTTGTTCCACCAATCCGGTAAGATGGATAAGTTGGTCTTTAACGATCGTCAGGTATTTCTTCTGTTTCTCGTTGACGGGATCGCTAAAGTTCAATAATGCGTCTACGGCGGCATAGCTGACGCTGATCGGGGTTTTCAGCTCATGCGTCATATTGTTGGTGAAATCGGTCTTCAATTCTTCCACGGTCTTTTGCTTTAAGATGGGCGGAGTAAGTATATGAAAGCGCAAATGATCAGCAAAAGTAATAGGAAGGAGGAGATCAGGATGCCTTTCATCTGGGTGAGTATCACGCTGGCCGGCGATTTGAGGAACAGGCGATATTGTAACGTGCTCTCGTTATGGAGCGGGTAATCGAAATGCACGGGGTTTTTCCACGTAGTGAATCGTTCCGGCTTGTCCAGATGCATCCAACCCTTCTCGTCCCCGTTGTTTGGTTTATAAATCGTTACCAGCTCATGTTCCGTTACGATGTTTCTTGCCTCCAGCTCCGAGGTTAATAATTTGTTGTAGGTCTTGAAATCAATTGGTTTTATAGAATCTATATTTGCGTGCATCGCTTGCTGCACCATGTCCTCCACCTCGCCGATTACATATAGGTAATCCGTTAGGGTAGAGTCTATCGAGCTAAAGTCCTCCTCATCCCCGTAATCGATATGTAGTTTCATGTGTGAGTCGGGATTTGCCGTCTTGAAGATATCTTCCCGGTTAAGGTCAGGATCTTCTTTCTGCGGATGGATCGAAGCTTTTGCGTCCATCTTCTGCTTATTAGACGGATCTAGCTCTGAGCTGAAGTACACATCTTGGGTTTGAGGTCCCAGCGCTCCCTGTTCTTTTTGATAGATCGGATGCGCAGGAACAACTCCTTATAGTCGGCGATCTTCATCGCTTCCTCTATATTGATCTCCATCTGTTTATATAATGTATCATATAAACCTTTCAGCCAGTATCCTTGGAAAACCAAAAGCCCGGCCAGCGATAGGACGATCAACAAAGCGATTAACTTAAAACGAAGTCTGATGTTCATGAAGTCTCTTTATGCTTATAATCGAATTGATCGCTAAAAATAGACAATTTTATTACATGAACTTTTAATACGCAAGATAAACTTTATGCGGGCGCTTGTAAATATTTACTAAGGATGCCCATCAACGCCCCAATATCAATCGGTTTAGCCAAATGATAATTCATGCCCGCTTTGATAGCGTTTGTCACGTCTTCGGAAAAAGCGTTGGCGGTCATGGCTATAATTGGCATATGTGCGATATCCCTTCGTTGGAGGGAACGAATCTGCCGGGTCGCCTCATAACCGTCCATGATAGGCATCTGGATATCCATCAGTATTATCTGGTAAAATCCTTCTTCCGATTGGGCGACTTTATGTACGGCGTCGAGCCATTTATCGCCGTATCGATAGTGATACCGGTGCTGCCGATGATCTCTACGGCGATCTCACGATTTAACTCGTTATCCTCCACCAGCAAGATGCGCTTGCCGGAATAATCGACGTTTGATAACTTGAATGGGCGGATCGGTTCCGGCTGGTCTCCTTCGTCAAGGAAAGATCTCAATACTTGGAGTAGCTTGGACTTATAGAGAGGCTTGGTGATGAATCCATTGGCCTTAACCTCCTTAGCCTCTGCCTCATATTCCTCAAGATCGTATGCGGAGAGAATGATGATCGGTACGTCCGCTCCCACGAAACGTCTGATTTGCCGGGTTGTTTCAATGCCGTTCATTTGAGGCATCTTCAAGTCAATGATCACGGCGAAATACTCTTTCTCCGCTAAATGATGCTGTCGTACTTTTCTATAGCTTCGCTACCTGAATATACGCATTCACTGTTTATCCCGATCTCTCGCAAACAGCTAGACGTGTTTAGACAAGCGATCTTATCATCATCTACCACAAGAACCTCTAAACCTTCTACCTCTATCTTATCATCGGGCTTCTGATCCCGACAAACCAATGGCATGTCGATGGTGAAGCGGGAACCTTTGCCATATTCACTCTCCACCTTGATATCTCCTCCCATCATCTGAATGATCTTATGGCTGATCGACATCCCGAGGCCAGTGCCTTGTATCCTCTTGATCTCATCATCGCTCGCACGCTCGAAAGGCTCGAAAATCTTATCCAGAAACTCCGGTTTCATACCTCTTCCG
>ENA-OQDF01001298-OQDF01001298.1-human-gut-metagenome-genome-assembly--contig:-NODE-1298-length-10063-cov-2.371276_pt1 | contig 10063 bp, 11 predicted proteins | sample MGYA00242769_ERZ504597 | MGnify/ENA primary metagenome ERZ504597 (study PRJEB26092, sample SAMD00036305) | human gut metagenome | host: Homo sapiens | study: EMG produced TPA metagenomics assembly of...
TGGCGGTGTAGCTGTTCTTTATGTAGGTGCTGCTTCTGAGGTTGAATGAAGGAAAAGAAAGACCGTGTAGACGATGCGCTTCGTGCTACCCGTGCCGCTATCGAAGAAGGTATTGTTCCAGGTGGTGGTGTAGCTATATCCGTGCATTGGATGCTCTGGAAGGCTTTAAGGGTGACAATGTAGATGAAACAACCGGTATTGACATCATCAAACGTGCTATTGAAGAACCGTTGCGCCAGATTGTTGCCAACGCTGGTAAAGAAGGTGCTGTTGTTGTACAGAAAGTGCGTGAAGGCAAGGCAGACTTTGGTTACAATGCCCGTACAGATGTTTATGAAAACCTGCATGCAGCTGGTGTGTAGATCCTGCCAAGGTTACTCGTGTGCTCTTGAGAATGCCGCTTCTATTGCAGGCATGTTCTTGACTACAGAATGTGTAATCGTAGAGAAGAAAGAGGATAAGCCCGAAATGCCGATGGGTGCTCCCGGAATGGGCGGCATGGGTGGAATGATGTAAGACTTTTCCCCTGATTGCTTAATCAAATAGAAGAACCGCAGTGTCTTTTTGATAGATACTGCGGTTTTTTTGTTTCATTTTCCTTCTTGATTATCAATAAAAGAGTGTAATATTACAAAAGTGTTGCAAAAACGGTTCATTTTTATATCTTTTGTTCGTTTTTGTTGTTAGTTAAATAAAAAATCATATCTTTACCCTTTGTAAAGATAACCTAATCAACAAGAGCTATTAACCTTTTTAATTAAAGAGAAAAATGAACAAAAGCGAAATTGGACTAAATGCTGGGAAAGTTTTGGCAGTTGCTTAGCGATTATACCAGATGGAGCTACGATTCTTTAAAGAGGAAGTCCAGACTGAAGGACAAGGAATTGGGAGCCGCATTGGGGTGGCTTGCCCGTGAGGACAAGATTGAAATTCATCAGGAAGAAGATGAACTTTATGTTTCACTAGGGGTAAATGTTTATATCGGATAAAGGGAACCGAGTGAATGGATTGATTGAGGGGCACAGATTTCATAGTGCGGAAGCATTTTCTGCCGGGGGGATGAAATCTGTGCTCCTTTGTTTTTTCATGTTGCAGAATATTCTTTCCTTTGCACATTCTTTTCAATGAACAAAAACAGAATGACTATGAGAAGTTTTGCTTCAGACAATAATTCAGGCGTACATCCGCTGGTAATGGAGGCGCTGAACCGGGCCAACCGTGACCATGCTATTGGTTATGGGGATGATCCTTGGACAGAGGAGGCTGTCCGTAAAATAAGGGAAGCGTTTACGCCGGATTGCGAACCGTTGTTCGTATTCAACGGTACGGGCAGTAATGCGGTGGCTTTGCAGCTGTGTACCCGCCCTTATAATTCCATTATTTGTGCAGAGACTGCACATATCTATGTCGATGAGTGCGGTGCGCCTGCCCGTATGACAGGTTGTCAGATTCGTCCTATAGCTACCCCTGACGGCAAGCTGACGCCCGATTTAGTCCGTCCTTATTTGTGCCATTTCGGCGAACAGCATCATTCGCAGCCCGGAGCCATCTATATTTCGCAATGTTCGGAGCTGGGCACTGTCTATAAGCGGACGAGTTGCGGGCTTTGACGGATTTGGCCCATCGGCATGGCATGTATGTCCATATGGACGGAGCCCGTCTGGCAAATGCTTGTGCAGCCTTGAATCTTGGCTTTAGGGAACTGACAGTGGATTGCGGGATAGATATCCTCAGTTTCGGTGGTACGAAAAATGGACTGATGTTGGGAGAAAGCGTGGTTGTCTTTAACCCAGCCTTAAAGAAGGAAGCTTATTTTGTGCGCAAGCAGTCGGCACAGCTCGCATCCAGCTCCGCTATCTGTCCTGCCAGTTCACTGCTTACCTGACGGACAGCCTTTGGCTGAAAAATGCCGCGCATGCCAATCGTATGGCAAAGATTCTTTACGACGGATTGAAGGAGTTGCCAGGTGTGCATTTTACGCAGAAGGTGGAAAGTAACCAGCTTTTCCTTACGATGCCCCGTCCGGTGATTGACGAGCTGTTGAAGGAGTATTTCTTCTACTTCTGGGATGAGGCCATCCACGAAATCCGTTTTGTAACCTCTTTTGATACTACGGAAGAAGATATCGAGCAATTGCTGCAATCGGTAAAAAGGCTTCTCTGAAATATATAAAAGCTCCTAACCTTCACAGGCTGGGAGCTTACTTCGAAACTTTCCCCTCTTGGGGTAGGGGAAGGTTTACTGAAAACAAACCGATTGAATATTTACCTTAAATACCTTTGCACGATAACTTTTTTAACTAACCTTTTCAATAAATCCTTGTTAGAGTATGCTTATATACCGATAGCCTCGCGGACCGGTACAAAGTATAGCCTTTTCGTTTCAGCGTCTTAATCATCTTGTCCAGATAGCCATTATAGAACTTGTCTGTGCGGCGGTCGTCCGTTCCGAAGTGTATCAGCATTAGGTGTCCGTTCAGACCTTCTTTCTTTTCCACCTCCATAATCTTGTCGTAGATGAATTTGCTGCTCCGGTACTTCTGTCCCATGTTCGGAGTGGTGTAGTCGGCATTGCTCATGGTACCAGGGTATAGTTGATGACTTGAATACCCATATTCTTTGCCCAGGCGGATATTTCCTTGTTATAGTATTCGTAAGGAGGAATATAGACGGGAGCGTCTTTGTATTCGATACTTGCCTTGCGGAGGGTCTCGTAGCTTTTCATCATATCGTTCTCAAACTCTTCGCGGGTGACCAGCAGAGAATCACGGTTTTCCCAAGGCATGTACAACAGATGTCCGTAACTGTGGCTGCCTACAAAATGCCCTTCGTCGAGCAGGCGTTTCACTACATCGGGATAGAGTTCATAGAACTCTCCGGTAAAGAAGAAGCCACCTTTGATGCCATGCTTCTTCAAGGTGCTGATGATGGCATCGGCACCGTCTGCTTTGTCGGCGGCAGTGAATACGAGAGTGATTTGCTTTTTTGAGGGATCGGTGCGGATAATGCCTCCGTCCACATATACATTCTTGTCATTTGGGATACCGGCTTGCTTCATTCCATCCTTCTGCATGGCAGAGAGGTAGTACGTGAGGCAGGCGGTTCCGTCCATGGTAGGCTCATTGGTGGAATAGTCGTGGATGCGTCGTGATATACCATCAGGTCTGGCTGGAAGCGTTCGTAGTCTTGTCCGGGAGTTCCGGGAATTCCGTCATGTTGACACCGCGCAGGCTTTCGAAGATGGTACGATAGACAGGACCGTCCACCAGTCCGCCGGTAGTATTGCCCACGCCTGCATTCAGCAGTGAGGAGTGGGGTTGCGAGGGATAGTCTCCGTAAAGGGGAAGTTCCACAATCATGCTGGTTCCCCAAGGGTTACAGCCGAACAGCCAGTCGCGCAGGGAGGCTTCCATTTCGGCGTATGTGTCATCGCCGGTGGTTTCACGGTACAGCCGGCATTGGGTCAGCATGGCGGTAGTCAGATTGTTGGAACACCAGATGTAGGGTATACCGTGCAGGAAGGGGCTTTCTACCGCTTTCTCGTACGTGCGTTCAATGCCCGTACGCATGTTGCGGATGAATTCCTTGCTGATGCGGCTGTTGTCCACTTTGGCAAGATGGTAGTGCCCCATGTTCATGAACGGATACCATTGGTAGTGGCGTGCACTGTCGGCGCCCATCCAGGGAGTCACCGGTTCGCGACGTCCGTATTCAAGGGCTTGGACCAGGTATTTGTTGTCACCGGTGGCTTTGTACAGCTCCATGGCTCCCAGTTCCATATCGTCCACCCAGTTGTCCTCTTCGTAAATGTAGGGAGACAAGACAGAGGCAGTCTGGCATACTCCCGGTTTCTTGACGCCTTCCTGATAGGCGGCATCGGCCTTGGCTTCGATTTCTGCTGCAAATTCAGGATAGTAGTCTTTCAATATCTTGGCGCCTAAAGCGAAGCAGGAGGCAAACTTGCCGGCAGTGCTTGCCACTCCGGTCGTTGCGTTCTTGAACTCTCCACGTACTTGCGGTTCGCCACTGCAAAAGTAAACGGGGCGTCCTTTACCCGGTCCGTAGCCGTAATCCACCAGGTCTTTGTTAGGTAGGCGCATTCCGGCATGGTCACGGTCATCGGCTATCTGGTTGTACAGCTCGCCCGGAGCAGGATTCATCCTGTTCAGCCAGTCCAGTCCCCACTTGATTTCATCCACGATGTCGGGAATGCCGTTGGCTCCCGGATTTCCAGCTGTATCATAGGCGTCGCCGAATGATTCCGGATTTTCCTGATAGGCAAACATCATCTGGTAGATGGCATTGGCGGAAGTGGTGGTGTATTGCAGATAGTCCGTAGCATCGTGCCAGCCTCCGCGGACGTCTATATGTTGTCCGGTTTTGGTGGGGTGATAGACGATGTAGCCGTCGTCCACGTGGCAGCTGTCTTTCAGGAACGGATTATAGCCGCAGCGTTGCTGCCGCATGTAGTGCAGCATGTAGTCTGCGGTACCGTTGTAGACTTGTGCATTGATGGGGAAACGGGGGGAGACCGCTTTGCCTGCTTTCAGATAATACGTGCCCGGTTCTGTGAAATCACTGAAGTTCAACCGGTAGGTACTCTTCATGCCTCCCATCTTGCCGGTGGCCTTGGCTGTGTTGAAGGTACGCACCACCTTTCCGGTGAAAGCGTCAATCAATGAATAATTTTCTACGTTTGTTCCTTCCTCGCTCATGAATACAGCGACTTTGACGGATTGCGGCAAATAGCCGAGTTGGTTGATTCTGATCCATTCGCCTGCTTTGCCCGGCAGGGCTACGAGAGCGAATATTACCGTTAGGAGCCAATAATTACTTTTCATAATGGGGGTTTTTAATCTAAGGTTGGGGATTATATATAAAACAAATTTTCCTTATTACAAATAAAGCATTTTCTGTCAATTTTAGGAAGATTTAGGATGAATAATTAGACGATATTAGGTTGTCGTTTACACTATTTTGGTGTTTTATAGACGTGAAATAAGTGTTTGGTTGAAACTAAATGTTTGTTTATCACGTAATTATTATGCTTGATGATGCTTTTTGATTTTCGTTTACCTATTTTAGTAATGCGTAAAACAAATTGGCGTGTTATTTGTTTTATGGTATTTAGACAATAAAACTAAATAGACTATGGCTTATATTGATTACTATCAGTCCTTGGAGTGGACAAAAAGGCATCTCAGGATGACATCAAGAAAGCGTTCCGCAAGCTGGCGCGCAAGTACCATCCTGACTTGAATCCGAACGATGCTACGGCCAAGGATAAGTTTCAGGCTATCAACGAGGCGAATGAGGTGCTGAGTGATCCTGAAAAGAGAAAGAAATATGATGAATATGGTGAACACTGGAAACATGCCGACGAGTTTGAGGCGCAGAAGCGGGCACAGCAGCAAGCCGGAGGCTTCGGGGGATTTGGAGGTTCCGGTTTTGGAGGTTCCGGTGCGGGATTTGGTACGGACGGAGGCGGTACGTATTGGTATTCTTCCGACGGCCAGGAATTTTCGGGCAGTAATGCCGGTGGTTTCTCAGACTTCTTCGAACAGATGTTCGGTCATCGTACGCGCGGCGGAGGCGGTGCCAATGCCGGTTTCCGCGGGCAGGATTATCATGCGGATTTGAATCTATCGCTTCGTGAGGCTGCGAAGACCCATAAACAGATATTGACGGTGAATGGTAAGCAAGTGCGTATTACCATTCCGGCCGGTGTGGCCAACGGACAGGTCATCAAACTGAAAGGCTATGGTGGCGAGGGTATCAACGGAGGTCCTGCTGGTGACTTGTACATCACGTTTGTGATTCCGGATGACTCGGTATTCAAGCGTTTGGGAGATGATTTGTATGTAGATGTGACCGTCGACCTTTATACAGCCCTGCTGGGTGGCGACCAGTTGGTGGATACTTTGGATGGTCAGGTGAAGCTGAAGGTGAAACCCGAAACTCAGAACGGGACTAAGGTACGTCTGAAGGGCAAGGGCTTCCCCATATATAAGAAGGAGGGACAGTTTGGCGATCTCATCGTGACTTATTCCGTGAAGTTGCCGACGAATCTGACGGAACAGCAGAAAGAGATGTTCCGTAAAATTAAGGGTATGAACTAATGAAAGGAGAACGGAGTATGCAGAACGAATGGATTGTCATCAGCGAATATTGTGACAAGTGTCATATAGAGCCCACTTTTATTGATATGTTGTGCGAAGTGGCTGATAGATGTGGAGCAGGAAGGTGGAGAACGTTATCTTCCTTTCTCCGAGTTGCCGGATGTGGAACGGTACAGCCGTATGTACTACGACCTTTCTATCAATATGGAAGGGATTGATGCCATCCATCATCTGCTGGCAAGGATGGAAGAGATGCAGCGGGAGATACACTCGCTGCGCGGCAGGCTGAGGCTGCACGGAGAGTATTAATTTTCCTTTCGTCTCTTTGAGAGCTTTTGTCCCTTTAAGAAGGAGCAAGCAGGAAATTTTTCAGAAAAAACAAGCGGGCATCGGAGAGTTTAGCTACTCCGGTGCCGCTATATTTGTCTTGTCAAGCAATGCGTTTATTTGCGGTAGCTTTCCAGCTCTTCTGCTTTGAACTTACGGATGAAGTTAAAGTGTTTTTCCACTTCGGCTTCTGCATAGTTCACATACACCAGAGCCGATTTGCCGAACAGTTCGGGAGCCTTTGTCGCATCCTGGATGATGAGATGCGACATGATACATACCGCAGCCATCTCATAGAGGCGACGTGCCACGAAGTCCAGCAATTCCTGATTCTGTGCCTCTTTCACCGCATTGGTGCAGGCTTCGAACTTGTTGGTCATCTCTTTGATGCGGTCCATCAACGGTTGCATTTCTTCGCTGCACGGCACTTGCTCGTAGTCGCGCAAGGTGGCAGAGTATGAGCCGTTTGTTACATAGCGGATAGCAGCTACGGTCTGCAACTGAGTAGTACCTTCGTAGATAGAAGTAATACGTGCATCACGATAGATACGTTGGCAAGCATACTCCAGCATGAAGCCCGAACCGCCGTGAATCTGAATACTGTCGTAAGCATTCTGATTGGCATATTCAGAGTTCATACCTTTGGCCAGCGGAGTGAAGGCGTCGGCAAGTTTGGCATACTTCTTTTGTTCCTGGCGTTCTTCCGGAGTCAGTTTACGTTCGCGGGCGATGTCGTCCAGCGCTTTGTAGATGTCCACGTAGCGGGAAGTCTGGTACAGCAAGGAACGTCCTGCATCCAACTTAGCTTTCATAATAGCCAGCATGTCATATACAGCAGGGAATTCGATGATGGCCTTGCCGAACTGCTTGCGGTCTTTGGCATAAGCCAGACCTTCGTTGTAGGCAGCTTGTGAAAGACCTACTGACTGTGCGGCAATACCCAGACGGGCACCGTTCATCAAAGCCATAACGTATTTAATCAAACCAAGCTTGCGGTCGCCGCAGAGCTCTGCCTTTGCATTCTTGTAAACCAGTTCGCAGGTGGGAGAGCCGTGGATACCCAGCTTGTTCTCGATGCGGCGCACGTCTACACCGCCTTCATTCTTGTCGTAGATGAACATGGACAAGCCACGTCCGTCTTTCGTTCCTTCTTCTGAACGTGCCAGTACGAGGTGGAGATTGGCATCACCGTTAGTGATGAAACGCTTCACACCGTTCAGGCGCCAGCAGTTGTTGGCCTCGTCATAGGTCGCTTTCAGCATTACGCTCTGTAAGTCGGAACCGGCATCCGGTTCTGTCAGGTCCATAGACATGGTTTCTCCGGCACAGACACGTGGTATAAAACGGCTGTGCTGGTCTTCGTTACCGAATTCGTAGAGCGTTTCGATGCAGTCTTGCAGTGACCAGATGTTACCGAAACCGGCATCGGCGGCGGCAACGATTTCCGCACACATGGTGTACGGAGTAATCGGGAAGTTCAAGCCACCGAAACGGCGCGGCATGGTCATACCGTTCAAGCCAGCTTTTACCATGGCGTCGAGGTTCTGCTTAGTGCCGCTGGCATATTCCACGCGGCCGTTGGCACAGTGGGGACCTTCTTCGTCCACGCCTTCGGCATTGGGAGCAATAATCTCTCCGGTAATCTCTCCGGTGATTTCAAGTACCTTGTCAAAAGAGTCCATAGCGTCCGCATAGTCCTGCGGAGCATAGTCATACTTGTCTTTGTCTTGGTAACCGCGTTCTTTCAGTTCGCAGATACGTTCCATCATCGAGTTGTTCAGATGATACTTCAATTCGGGAACTTCGGTATAAAAATTTGCCATAATTTCTTGGTTATTTAGGTATTCTGAAGTATAGGGGCATTGTGAATTTCACTCGCTTGGCCTCTCCGTCCTGATAGCCGGGCGACCAACGGTAGACGTCGGCAATGGCCTTGAAAGCACGTATGGCTTCTTTATCGATGTCATAGCGCACGGACTGGAGGATTTTTGGATAGGTCATCTTGCCTTCTTCGTCTACAACAAACTGCAGGATTACCCTTCCTTCTGCCTTTTGCTTCCAGGCGTCTTCCGGATATTTGGTAACATTGGCCACCAGTTTCATGAGGTTCTCTATTCCTCCGGGGAAGGATGGAAATACGAAATACGGCTGATGTGCCATTTCAGTTCCGTGCTTGTCGAACATCTTTCCATCGGTGCACTGATTCTCTGAATAGTGTTCCTTTCTACGAAGTTTTCCATCGGGATAGTATTGCAGGAGTGTTCCGTCAAGTTTCCCATCACTGTAGCTCCGGGCCAGATGTATGGCACCGTCGGGATAATACACCATGGTTTGCCCCTCCAAGCGATTGTCTCTATATACTTCTGTCAGGCTGTCCTTGCCGTTTGCATAGAATGATGTATGCAAGCCTTCCCTTATCCTTTTGCGGGGATTGCTTTTGTATTCGGAGAAATGCCAGACATCCTTCTTTTGTCCTTCCAAAGCATACTCTTCCACCTTGATGCACTTTTTGTTTATCTTGGAAACAAGAGCATACCTGACTGCTTGGATGGAGTCGTCCGTCCATTGGTAATTCTTGTCCAACCAGAGTTTCTCTTGAGCGATAGCGGAAGATATACCTGAAAGAAGAACAAATATAAGAATCAGCCCTTTCATGATTACCTTTATTGTTATTTACTGTGTGATTTATAATATTTTATCATCTTCGGGATAACCTCTTCCACCGTACCGTTGATGACGTAGTCGGCAATCGTATTGATGGGAGCGTTCTCGTCATTGTTGATGGAGATGATAATACCACTTTCCTGCATACCGGCAATGTGCTGGATTTGTCCGCTGATGCCGCAAGCAATATACAGTTTGGGGCGGACAGTGACACCGGTCTGGCCAATCTGGCGGTCATGGTCGGCATAACCGGCATCGACGGCAGCACGCTGGCGCCTACCTCAGCATGGAGTTCTTTGGCAAGCTCGAACAACATGTCAAAACCTTCCTTGCTTCCCATGCCGTACTCCGGCAATCACGATGGGAGCGCCTTTCAGGTTATGTTTTGCCTTTTCTACGTGGCGGTCGATGACTTTTACCACATAGTCCGTCTCGGGCACGTACTTGGCAACGTCGTGGTTGATGACTTCGCCCTTATAGTCAGCGTCCAGTATCTCTTTCTTCATCACACCTTCGCGAACGGTTGCCATCTGCGGGCGGTGTTCGGGATTCACAATCGTGGCAACGATGTTACCGCCGAATGCGGGACGGATTTGATACAGTAGGTTCTCGTAGGTCTTACCTTCCTTCTTGTCTTCGTGGTTGCCGATTTCCAGTGAGGTACAGTCGGCGGTCAGTCCGCTGGTCAAAGCGGAAGAAACGCGCGGACCGAGGTCGCGACCGATAACGGTGGCGCCCATCAGACAGATTTGCGGCTTTTCTTCTTTGAACAAGTTGATGAGGACAGAGGAGTGGGGAAGGGAAGTATAGGGGAACAAGCCCGGAGCGTCGAATACGTGGAGTTTGTCTACTCCGTAGGGTAATACTTTGCTTTTCAATGCCTGCCAGATTGCTTCCGGCAGCAACTGCCTCCAGTTGGCAGCCCAACTGATTGGCTAATTTACGACCTTTGGT
>ENA-OQDF01001299-OQDF01001299.1-human-gut-metagenome-genome-assembly--contig:-NODE-1299-length-10054-cov-2.312078_pt1 | contig 10054 bp, 11 predicted proteins | sample MGYA00242769_ERZ504597 | MGnify/ENA primary metagenome ERZ504597 (study PRJEB26092, sample SAMD00036305) | human gut metagenome | host: Homo sapiens | study: EMG produced TPA metagenomics assembly of...
GGCGCGGCACCAGCGTCTGGTAGGCCTGCTCGGGCTCCATGCCGCCCAGCAGTCGACGCAGACGGTAGATAATCCGGCAGTTCCTGCGGGTTGGTGATGAGCTCCTCGCGGCGGGTGCCGGAAGCGTTGATGTCGATGGCCGGGAACAGTCGCTTGTCCGCCAGCTCGCGGGACAGGCGCAGTTCCATGTTGCCGGTGCCCTTGAACTCCTCGAAAATCACCTCGTCCATCTTGGAGCCGGTTTCCACCAGCGCAGATGAGATGATGGTCAGGGAGCCGCCGTTTTCGATGTTGCGGGCCGCACCGAAGAACTTCTTCGGCGGGTAGAGGGCCTGCGCGTCCACACCACCGGACAGGATGCGGCCGGAGGCAGGGGCTGCGATGTTGTAAGCGCGAGCCAGTCGGGTCATGGAATCGAGCAGTACGACCACGTCCTGGCCGAGCTCCACAAGACGCTTGGCGCGTTCGACGGCCAGTTCGGCAACCGTAGTGTGATCGGAGGCCGGACGGTCGAAGGTGGAGGAAATGACCTCGCCCTGGACCGTGCGCTCCATATCGGTGACCTCTTCGGGTCGCTCGTCCACGAGCACCACCATAAGGTGGACCTCGGGGTTGTTGGCGGCGATGGAGTTGGCGATGTTCTGCAGGGTGATGGTCTTACCGGCCTTCGGCGGGGAGACAATCAGGCCACGCTGGCCCTTGCCGATTGGGGAAACGATGTCATGATACGGCCGGTGAGCTTGTTCGGGGCGGTGCTCCTGCTTCAAACGCTCCTGCGGGTACAGCGGCGTGAGCTTGGAGAACTGCGGACGGTTGAGCGCTTCTTCAACGCTTTGGCCGTTGATGGAATCGATGGCCTGCAGCGGCACGAACTTCTGGCGCTGGTTGCGGCGGTCGCCTTCACGCGGGGCGCGAATCGAACCATGCACGGCATCGCCCTTGCGCAGGCCGTACTTCTTGACCTGGCCCATGGAAACGTACACGTCGTTCGGGCCGGCAGGTAGCCGGAAGTGCGCACAAAAGCGTAGGAGTCGAGCACGTCGACGATGCCGGCCACCGGCACCAGATCCTCCTGCGGCTCTTCGCGGCGGCTATCACGGTCATTGCGATCGCTACGATTATCGCGATCATCATAGCGACGATCATCATCGGCGTTGTCGCGATCACGGCCACGCATGCGACGGTTACGGCGATCGCTGCGATCATTACGGGTATCGCGATCGTTGCGATCGCTACGGTCGCGGCGGTTACGACGCACGAACTCGTGATCGTCGTTCTGCTCGCCGTCTTCGGACGTTTCCTCGTGCTTCTGCGTGGCAGCGTGGCCAGGATATCGTCGAGGTCACGCACGGTTTCTTCGCTGTTTTCCGCAGTGCGACGACGGCGGCGAGGCTGCTCGTCCTCATCATCACGGACTCGGCGAATCAGCGGAACTTCCACGTCCTCGTGACGCTCGCGGCGACGCTCGGTAGGCGCTGCATCTCCCAAATCGAGCGTGGCCAGCAGATCGCCGGCTCATCGGCCTTCTTGCGCGGCTTGCGGCGAGCGAAATCGGGCTGGTCGTCATCGCGACGACGGCGGGCCGCACGCGGTTCGGATGCGGCATCATCGGCGGCCTTACGACGGGTGCGTCGCGGTTCGGTCTCGTCCTTCTTGGCATCGTCGGCCACGGGAAGCGGCAAATCGAGCTGCGGTTCCGTGGCAGCCGGAGCCGGAGCCGGCGACTGGGTGGCCACGTCAGCATTGTCTGTGGTGTTGGCCTCAGCGGCATCGGACTGCGGAGCCTTGACGACCTTGGCGGTTTTGGCGGCCTTGGGGGCGCGCACGGTCACACCGGCCGGCGGCTCTCCACCATTGCGCGCCGCCTGCAGGGTGGCGAGCAGCTCGGGCTTGCGCATGGTCGACGTGCCGCGCAGGCCCATCTGTTTAGCGAGCTCTTTGAGCTCAGGCAGCTTCATATCCTCAAGATTCTGGCTATTTGCCACTGGTTGCCCTTTCCATACCGAACAGACCCATGCCTATCCAGGCGTTAAGAGTGATTATTGCGGTTGCACCGCTCATGAATGTTCGCTGCGTCTCTGAGTCTCTGCGAACTTCGTTCACTGTACAACGCCAACTCGACCAACGCAAAACGGCCCGCCGAAAACCAAAAAAGCTCCCTCTGTGACGAGGGAGCTCAACAAGGTTTATTCACTTTTCTTCGTGGTAGGACTTTTCGGTGTTGACGGACACACGTTCTTCTTGGACGTCTTGCCGGTCTTGATGTTGCCGACGGCCTCCATGGCGGTGGCCATGGAGTGGTCCATGTTGTTGTAGCGGTGCTGGCCGTTACGGCCCACGCAGTACAGGTTGCCGAAGCCGTCGAGGTACTCGATGAGCTCGTCCATGTGCTCATAGGTGTCGAAGTAGGCGGGGTACGCCTTCCTGACGCGCTCACGATGGAGTCGATGACCTCGTCCGGACCGTTGATCACACGCATGCGGGTGAGCTCGGAAATCGCGAACTTGGTGACATCCTCCTCGCTCATGTTCCAGAACGAGTCGCCCTCCTCGCAGAAGTACTCGAGACCGATCCACACGGTGTCGTCCACGTCCTTGACCAGGTACGGGCTCCAGTTGTTGAAGATCTGCAGACGTCCGACCTTGTAGCCCGGGTCCTGCACGTAGATCCAGCAGTCCGGCACGATCGGCGGATTGCCGAGGGTGGGGATGCTGGTGGTGTTCTTGAGCTTCAGGTGCTTGACCAGCAGGCCCACGGTCACGAAATCGCGGTACGGCAGGCCGTTGGCCACCTCGGTCATATCGGCCGGGGCGGGCTTGGAATCAACGGCCTCGGGATCGGCGCCGGCCGCGTCGATGGCGTTGACCAGGTCCTTGACCGGCATCGAGGAGATGAACTGGTCGCCGGAAAGCTCGGTGCGGTTGCCCTCGGAATCCTCGTACACCACGGAAGACACGGCACCATCGGTCTGGCGGACCTCGACCACCCTGGCGTCGGTCAGCACCTTGACGCCGGCGGCCTCGCAATTGGACTCGACGGTCTCCCACAGCTGGCCGGGACCGTACTTCGGATACCAGAACTCCTCGATCAGCGAGGTCTCGACCTCCGCGTTGGAGCGCTTCTTGGGCAGCAGCTTCTGGAAGGCGTTCTTGAGCACGCCCATGATGGACAGGCCCTTGACGCGCTGGGCGCCCCAGTCGGCGGAGATCTGGGAGGGGTGGCGGCCCCACAGCTTCTCCGTGTAGCCCTCGAAGAACATCGAATACAGCTTGCGGCCGAAACGGTTGATGTAGAAGTTCTCCAGATTGTCTTCCGGCAGCTTGTGGAACATGGACTTCAGGTAGCTGAAGCCGGCCACCATGGTGAGCTTGAAGCCCATGGCCTTCAACGTGTTGGGGCTCAGCGAAATCGGGTAATCGAAGAAGTGGCGGTTCCAGAAGATACGGGACACTCGGTGGCGCTTGAGCATCACCTTGTCCTCCGTCTCCGGATCGGGGCCGCCCGGCTCCATGTCGTGGTCGCGGCCGAGCTTCTTGTCATCATAGGAGGGTGCGCCCTGCAACGGCAGAACGGTCTTCCACCAATCCATGATGCGTTCGTCTTTGGAGAAGAAACGGTGGCCGCCGATATCCATGCGGTTGCCGTTGTGCTTCACGGTGCGCGAGATACCGCCGAATTCGCGGGTCCCCTCCAGCACGGTCACGTCGTACTTGTCGGCACCGCCGTCCTTGATGAGTTCCCATGCGGCGGTAAGTCCAGCCGGACCGCCGCCGATAATCACTACGGATTGCTTGTCGGTCATTATGCTCCTTATAAACGCAAAATCAGAGACAGTCTACTAGAAGCCCCGGAATCGCACACCGAAAGATGAGCGAATGCTTACAGAATTCTCCCGATATACGACCGATGCGCCGTCTTTCCATCAGCAGAAAGGCGACGCATCGAATCGTGAGGTAGGGGTATTCGGCAACGTTGCGTCACACACAGCGCGGCGAATCGGTTTGGTCTTAGGCTAATTCGTCAGCGACGAACTTCCATAGATTCAGCGAGATGCCTGCAAGTGCAAGCAGCATCATAATCCCCGCAACACCAGTAACGGCAACACCAGTACGACTCAACTCGTTTTCCGTACCATTAGCCTGAGTGTTGCTGGGCTGATGAGTTCCCGCACCATTGTTATTCGGAGTGGTACTCGTTCCTTCACCAGTGTTAGGTCCTGTGCCGGCTGCGTTGTGGAATCATCAGTCAGATGCGCATCGTCGCCTAGGGTTTGGTGGTCGGAGGCCAAGCAACTTTAAGCTCAGTGAGCTTGTACACGTGGAACCATCGGCAATCGGCGTGCATTCGGAGCGGAAGGCGATTTCCTGCTCGTTGTAGAGCATACGAACGAGCGGCGTGTAGGCACGGCCGGTCTTCGGGTCGTTGCCGGATTTGACGGCAACATCCCACTGCACATTAGCGGCCATCGGAGTCACCGATTCACCGCGCCATTCATTGTTGGCGTAGGTGTACACGTCGGTGGTGCTGGCGGCCGCCTGCTGGGTGGAACCGGGAAGGCCAAGCAGCGCGGCGAACGGCATCATCGTTTCGGCATGGGCAAAGCGGAAAGTAGCAACGGTGGATCCGCCGTTTACGCGCTCATCAATCGACGAGAAGAAATCGTCAAGCAGCGGCTGTGCGATTGTGTAGGTCTCGTCTTGGCCGGCGTAGCTCGGGCCCTTCTCGTAGAAGTCCTCGGCGTCAAGCGCCCAGGCGAACAACTTGGCGTCGTCTGCCTGCTCACCTTGGAAGTACTGGTTGAAGTCGAAGGTATGGCTGCCGGTGTTCTCGTTCTCCATATCAGCGGCGATGATGTACAGGTTGTACAGATCCATCGCGGCATCGTATTCGGAGGCGATCTTCTTCTTGGCTGCGCCGCAGGCGTCGGCATCCTTGCTGGGGTCGGCTCCCGGCGCGCAGTTGGCCTCGCCGCCCTTGGTGCCATCGACAGTGTTGTACCAGGCGTACGTGCCGTCGGCCAGTTTGGCGAGGAAGTCATCGGTGAAGATTTGTGAAAGCAAATCGTGAGAGGCTGTTTTCACGTCCTCGTTTTCGGCGATGGTTTGCTCAGCGCCTGCGATAATCGCATCGTTTTCCACGAAGTTCTGGTAATCGTCGGCACGCTGCTTGGCCTCACCGGTTTTCTCAGTGCCGTCCGGGTTTTCGGACTTGTGGAAGTACAGCGTGTTCGGCGTCTTGTCGAAAGCCGCCGCCTCGCCGGTGCCGGCCGGATCGGCGGGCGTCACAGTGCTGTTCGCCAGTTATTGTTCGAGGCCGCGTTGAAACCGCGAGCAAAATTCTCGCCTGATTCAGTAGCGCGGGCTTCGCCAGAGGACTGATAGGCAATCTTGCCACCGTCCTTGGCTGCGTTGTCGAACAGCGTCTTGTTGCGCTCGTAGGCACGTGCGCCAATGCCCTGATGTTGGTCAGCACCCTGACCGGTGAGCATACCGTAGCCATTCTCCACATTTGCGGCGGTGATGGCTTTGAGATTCTTCATGAATTCGGACTTGATGGCATCAGACTTAAAACCGTTATCCGCTTCGGCGGCTTCGGCCATCTTCATAAGCAATGCGTCGTATTTGTAGCTGGACAGGCCGCGTGAACCGTGGCGAGCCATCGACTCGGTGTATACCGTTTCGTAGCCTTCCGGCGCCTGGCTATAGCTGGCAGTGGTCGCTTCGCTAGGTGCCACATATGGCTGCTTGCTGCTGTAATACTGGCCATCGGCCTCCAAAGCCATGGCGTGCGGAACGGTCAGGATGCCACCGGCCAGCAATGTGGCGGCAGCAACCACGCCCGCGATGGAGCCCTTAAGGCCCTGCTGCATATGGTGTGTGTTCATGCAGCATTTTCTATCAGCCGCAAGCAAACAAGACACACGATGGCAAGGTTACGAGTCTGAACTTTTGCTATGCGTTGTATGAACAATGCGCGACGCCCCGCCGTAAGATGACGGAATGCCGCGCATTGTCAATACAGGCTGTATCAGACGATTGCCTGTCAGTGAATATCGTCGGGAATGTCGATATCGGTTTTCTGGACTTCTTCGACGTTCACGTCCTTGAAGGTCACGATGCGCACGGACTTGACGAAACGGCTGGAACGGTAGACATCCCATACCCATGCGTCAGTCAGCTGCACATCGAAATACACGTCCTGACCAGCGGAACGCACGTTGAAATCGACCTTATTCGCCAAGTAGAAGCGACGCTCAGTCTCCACCACATAGGTGAACAGCTTGATGACGTCACGGTATTCCCTATACAGCGCGAGTTCGGCGTCGGTTTCGTAATTGTCGAGATCCTCGGCACTCATGCTTGTTTACTCACTCACTTTCCGTATCGCGTTTGCGGCCGCGGCCCAGCGTACGCCACCATGCTTCCTTTGAGGGCTTGCGTTCTGCCTGACCGTACGGCCAGTTGCTTTCCTCTTCGAGACTGTGGCGCGTGTTCTTCTGCGTATCGTCGTGGTGCTCGGCCTGTGGCTCGACTGGCTGCGCGGCCGCCGGCGTCTGGGCCTGGGACTGCACGTCACTCGTCGTGGCGCCGGCTGCCTCACCACGCTGTGCCGGCTCGGGTTCCGGCTTGTTCTGCTGGATGGCGATGGAATGCTCGCGCGCGGACAGCGCTTCCTTGACACCCGGGTTGTCCTCAATCAAGTGCATGCCAAAAGCGTCAAGCGAACGAATCGGATCGTACTCGTCGGCCAACGTGTCCATGACGATAAGGTCCTGGTATTTGTTGTTTTCGGCATCCCACAACGCGTCGCGCGAGGTGCCGGACGGCACGAAGCCGAGCGACTGGTAGACCGAAATCGAGCGGCTGTTCTTTTCCGGCACGCTCACCCAGATGCGGTGCATACCCAGCCGGCCGGTTCGGGCGCGAAACCGTAGGTCATCACACGCGGCATGGCGTCACGGGAGTAGCCGCGGCCACGGTATTCACGGCCCAAGATGATCTGGATGCGGGCGGACTTGGACCAGCCGTCGATGTCGATAAGGAAAATCATGCCGATGACATTATCGGTGCTGGCCGCATCGAGCTGACCGTCATCGTCATGGTCGGCGTCAGTCAATACGGCCCATGCGATGGTGCGGCGGGATTCCGGATCACCCACACCGGATTCGGCGGGTGCCTGACCGGCTTCCCAAGCCTGGGAGCGGCGGACCCACGTGTGTACGATGGCGCGTTCGGTGACCGCATCCTTACCTGTGATCTTGGATGCGCCATAGAAGGCATCAAGTTCATCCAAACGAGGCAGGTCCTCGACGGTGGCGGGGCGCAGGTGCACCATTTCTCCACGGATTGGCGGAATGACGATGCTCTGTGGCAGATCGCGCTTCAGTTGCGCTTCGGTAGCCATGCTCAGCGTCTCGTTGGTTGCGGTCATCGGTATACATCCCCCGGTTCGGCTTCGTTTCGGCTCACGGTCCAGTGCCGAACATATCTTACTCGACTGGGTGAACGCTGGAAATGCTCTGAGTCGACTTTCTTACAGAATCAATAAAGGCTCCCGCTGGCGGGGAGCTGTCTAACGGATTTGAACTGGAGAATTTCCCTACAAATAAGTGCTCCCGCTGGCGGGAGCTGTCGAACGGAGTGAGACTGAGGGTGGTCGCCATGTACGGATGACCACCCTCAGTCCGCTTCGCGGACAGCTCCCACCAGCGGGAGCCAGTGAATCTAATCAGCCCTTGATCTTGCCCATGACGACCTTGGTGACGGCCTTGGCGTCGGCCTGACCGCGCGTGGCTTCATCACGGCACCGATGATTACACCCATCGGCTTCATGTTGCCGCTCTTGAGCTTCTCGACACGTCCGGGTTGGCTTCGAACGCCGCGTCGACGGCCGCCTCGATGGCACCGTTGTCTTCGACGATCTTGTAGTCGTGCTTCTTGACGACTTCGTCCGGAGTGCCTTCGCCCTTAAGCACGCCTTCGACGGTCTGCTTGGCGAGCTTGTCGTTGAGCTTGCCGGAGGCGATGAGCTTCTCGACCTCGGCCACATCGGCCGGGGTGATCGGCAGCTCTTCGAGGGACACACCCTTGGCGTTGCTTCGCGGGAAAGCTCGCCCAGCCACCACTTGCGGGCACCGGCACTTGGCACCGGCCTTGACGGTTTCCTCAATCAGGTCGAGGGCGTCGGCGTGAGGATGTCGCGCATCTGCAGATCACTCAGGCCCCACTCGGACTTGAGGCGGTTGCGGCGCTCGCGCGGCATTTCCGGCATCTGGGCCTTCATCTCCTCGATGTGCTCCTTGGTGATGTGGAGCATGACGAGGTCGGGGTCCGGGAAGTAGCGGTAGTCGTCGCATCGGACTTCAGACGGCCGCCAGCGGTGGTCTGCGTAGCCTCATCCAGTGGCGGGTCTCCTGCAGAATCTCCTTGCCGTCGTCCAGACGAGCGCCTGACGGCGAATCTCGTACTGGATGGTCTTCTCGATGCCGCGGAACGAGTTCACATTCTTGGTCTCGGAACGGGTGCCGTACGGAGCGTCCGGGCTCGGGCGCAACGAGACGTTCACGTCAGCGCGCATGTTGCCCTGCTCCATACGAGCGTGGGAGATGTTCAACGCGCGCACGATGTCGCGGATGGCGCGCACATAGGCACCGGCGATTTCGGGAGCGCGGTCGCCCGCCCCCTCGATCGGCTTGGTGACGATCTCAATCAGCGGCACACCGGCACGGTTGTAGTCGACCAGCGAGTGGTCGGCGCCTTCGATACGGCCGTCGGCGCCACCCACGTGGGTGTTCTTGCCGGCGTCGTCCTCGATGTGCGCGCGCTCGATCGGCACGCGGAACACGGTGCCGTCTTCCAGCTCGACGTCCAGGTAGCCGTTGCCGTTGGTGGGCTTGTCGTACTGCGAGATCTGGTAGTCGCGCGGCATGTCCGGGTAGAAGTAGTTCTTACGGGCGAACTGGCTCCACTCGGCGATTTCGCAGTGCAGGGCCAGACCCAGCTTGATGGCGTAATCGACGGCGGTCTTGTTGATCACCGGCAGGCTTCCCGGCAGACCGAGGCTCACCGGGGTCAGCTCGGTGTTCGGCTCGCCACCGAACTCGATGTGGGCCGGGCAGAACAGCTTGGTGTTCGTGGACAGCTCCACGTGGGTTTCCAGACCGAAGACCACATCGTACTTCTTGGTGGCATCGGCGTACTTCATCAGTTTTTCAGCCATGATGTTGTTTCTTTCCTTCCGATGCTCACTTGCCCAGACCGTCAAGCCACGGGTCTTGAGGTCGTTCCAGATCGGGCCGTTCCAGCTGTCTTCCAGCGCGGCTTCGAGGGCCGCAGCCGGCTTGTACATGACTTCGTCGCGCTGCTGCGGGGCGATGAACTGGAAGCCGACGGGCAGGCCGTCGTCGGACAGGCCGGCCGGGATGGACATGGCAGGCACGCCGGCGAGGTTGGCCGGAATGGTGGCGATGTCGTTCATGTACATGGCCAGCGGGTCGTCCATCTTCTCGCCGAACTTGAAGGCGGTGGACGGCTGGTGGGGGCCACGAGCACGTCGACCTGTTCGAAGGCCTTCTTGAAGTCTTCGATAATCAGCGTGCGGACCTTCTGGGCCGAGCCGTACCAGGCGTCGTAGTAGCCGGCGGACAGGGCGTAGGTGCCGAGGATGATACGGCGCTTGACCTCGTCGCCGAAGCCGGCTTCACGGGTGTAGGCCATCATGTTGGCGGCGGTCTGCGGCACGCCGGTCGGCGGCATCACGCGCAGGCCGTAGCGCATGCCATCGTAACGGGCCAGGTTGGAGCTGACCTCGGACGGCATGATGATGTAGTAAGCGCCTAGCGAGTAGCCGATGTGCGGAACCGAGACCTCAACGACCTCGGCACCCATCTCCTTGAGCTTGTCGACGGCCTCGTTGAAGCGGGCCTCGACGCCGGGCTGGAAGCCGTCGCCGCCGAGTTCCTTGATGAGGCCGACCTTCATACCCTTCAGATCGCGCTTGGCGCCTTCGCGGGCGGCGGCGACCATCGGCGCGGGCCTTCGGGGATGGAGGTGGA
>ENA-OQDF01001300-OQDF01001300.1-human-gut-metagenome-genome-assembly--contig:-NODE-1300-length-10054-cov-1.911957_pt1 | contig 10054 bp, 14 predicted proteins | sample MGYA00242769_ERZ504597 | MGnify/ENA primary metagenome ERZ504597 (study PRJEB26092, sample SAMD00036305) | human gut metagenome | host: Homo sapiens | study: EMG produced TPA metagenomics assembly of...
AGCTAACCTCGTGTTAATAAATCATTTTTTATTGATACCAGATCACAAACAAAAATCACAAACACAAACAAAACAAAAATGAAAGAAAGGAAGTATTAAAATGGATTTAATTCAAAGTATTAAAGCACGCGAAGTATTAGACTCTCGTGGAAATCCAACTGTTGAAGTTGAAGTTAGAAGTGAATGTGGAGCTTTTGGTAGAGCAATCGTACCAAGTGGAGCTTCTACAGGAATTTATGAAGCAGTAGAATTAAGAGATGGAGACAAATCACGTTATTTAGGTAAAGGTGTTTTACAAGCTGTTAAAAATGTAAACGAAGTGATTGCTCCTGAATTATTAGGGTATGATGTTTTTGCTCAAAGAGAAATCGATCAAGCAATGATTGATTTAGATGGTACTGATAATAAAGGTAAACTTGGAGCAAATGCTATCTTAGGTGTTTCTCTTGCGGTTGCTAAATGTGCCGCTGATTCATTAGGTATGCCATTATATCGTTATATTGGTGGAGCAAATGCTCATATTATTCCTACACCCATGATGAATATTATCAATGGTGGGGCACATGCTGATAACAACATTGATTTCCAAGAATTTATGATTATGCCAGTTTCAGCTCCTACATTTAAAGAAGCAATTCGTATGGGTGCTGAAGTATTCCATAATTTAAAAGCTGTATTACATGATAAAGGATTAAATACGGCTGTAGGTGACGAAGGTGGATTTGCGCCTAACTTAAAATCAAATGAAGAAGCTATTCAAACAGTTATTGAAGCTATTGAAAAAGCAGGTTATAAACCAGGTGTAGATGTTAAACTTGCAATGGACGTTGCTAGTTCAGAATTCTATAAAGATGGTAAATATGTTTTACCAGGTGAAGGAAATAGAACATTTACTTCAAAAGAGTTAGTTGACTTCTACGGTGAACTTGTTGAAAAATATCCAATTATTTCTATCGAAGATGGTCTTGATCAAGATGACTGGGAAGGATGGAAATATTTAACTGAAAAATTAGGTAAAAAAGTACAATTAGTAGGGGATGACTTCTTTGTAACAAATACAAAACGTTTACAAGAAGGTATTGCTAAGAAAACAGCAAACTCTATCTTAATTAAAGTTAACCAAATTGGTACTTAACTGAAACATTAGAAGCTATTCAAATGGCTCAAAAAGCAAACTATACTGCTGTTGTTTCTCATAGATCTGGTGAAACAGAAGATACAACAATTGCTGATATTGCTGTAGCTACAAATGCTGGACAAATTAAAACTGGTTCTGCATCAAGAACAGACCGTATTGCTAAATACAATCAATTATTAAGAATTGAAGATGAATTAGGAAAACAAAGCTTATATGGTGGCGTTGATTCATTCTATCAATTAGATAAATAATTTTGCTATTAAAAGATAATGTTGTTATATCCCTTTAACGATTTAAATCGTAACTTCCCAATTTTAGACTAAATCATATAATGAAATATTATCTTTTAATAATATAGATAAAAAAAGGTGATGCAAGTCATCTTTTTGTAAATAAATTACATCGTTTATTGTACCGAAAAGGAATTAATGAAAATTACTCTCTAAATCTTTTAAAAAGGTGTACAATTTCTATCCTATAATATTAAAATAAAGATTGTCAATTTATTTAATAAATTAAATACCTTCCGTATTTTTTGACTTACTTATAAAATGACACGAAAATCATTTGTTTTAACAAATGATTTTTTCTTTATGTTTTTGTAAATAAATTACACGATTTTTTAAAGAAAAAAGAATGCTGTAAATAAAAAACAAAAACCATTGTAAGCCTTTAACAAAGAAAAATGTCACGTTATGATAATCATGTCAAAATTAATTAAGGGAGGAAATAATTATGGACAAAATGGCAGATGCCTTAGGTCGTGCCGGTGCATGGTGCGGTCAAAACAAATATTTATCTGCAATCAAAAATGCGTTCCAAAACTTCATGCCTTTAACAATCGCTGGGGCAATTGGGGTTTTATGGTGTAACGTATTAGTTAACGAAACTACTGGGTTAGGTTTATTCTTCAAACCAATTATGGCTTTAGATTTCTTAAACCCAGCATTCCAAGCTGTTAACTTCTGTACAATCAGTTGTATCACAGTTGGAATCACTCTTGGGATTGCTCAAGAAATCGGTATTTGGAACATGGGAGCTGAAAGAGCTGGTTACATTCCAGGTTTAGTAGGTTTAGCTGCATGGTTATCAGTTACAAACACTTCACACATGGTAGAAGGAGCTAAAGATGCTTTCACAGGTATCGCTGGTAACGAATTAGGAGCTACTGGTTTATTCACTGGTATGATTATTGGTGTATTATCTGTAGAATTATTCTGCTTCTTTGAAAAACAAGATGCATTAAAAATTAAAATGCCAGAACAAGTTCCACCAGGAGTTGCTCGTGCATTCGAAGTTTTAGTACCAGCTACTATTACTTTAATCATCACTGCTTGTATTGGATCAGCATGTTATAACTTAACTGGTTTATACTTAAATGATGTTATCAAAATGGTGTTCAAGGTCCTTTAGGGGCTGTAGGTGCTACAGTTCCAGGTGTTATGATTATCTATTTAGTAATCATGTTATTCTGGTTAGTAGGTATTCATGGTAACAACATGTTATCTGCAGTAAAAGAAGCATTATTTACACCATTAGCACTTGAAAACGTTGAAGCATTCAACAAAGGTGAAACTCCAAAAAATATCATCAATATGTATTTCTTACAAATGTGTGGTGAATTTGGTGGTTCAGGTGTTACTATCGGTTTAGTAATCGCAATTATGATCTTTGGTAAACGTGAAGATAATAAAGCAATCGCTTCATTATCATTAGTTCCAGGTTTATTCAACATCAATGAAACAGTTACATTCGGTATTCCAATGGTATTAAACCCAATCTTAGGTATTCCATTTGTATTTGCATGTTTAGTAACTATCTTAGTTGGTTATGTATTAACAGTTATCGGATTCTGTCCAGTTGCATGTTTAACAGTACCTTGGACAACTCCACCACTAGTATTTGGTTTCTTAGCTACAGGTGCAAACATTATGGGTGCAGTAACTCAAGCAATCTTAATTGTTGTTTCAACAGTTATCTACACACCATTCTTAATTGCATACGAAAAATACCAAAACAAACAAGCTGCAGAAGCTTAATAATGAATTTGACAAGGATACAATGTATTCTTGTCTTTCATTGTATATAAAGGTACAATGAATTTGAGGTGAAAATATGAGTCTATTATCAACGATTGAATACCAAAAAGGTTTTAGTGAATTAGAAAAGAAAATAGCAGATTATTTAATTGAACATAAAGAAGATGTGATTCATATGAATCTTAAAGAGCTTGCAGAAGCAACTTATACTTCAACAGCAACAATTAGTCGTTTTTGTAAAAAGTAGGAGAGAAGAATTTTAATGATTTTCGCGTTCATTTTGCCGAAATAACACAATCTCAAACTTTTTCTACTGTTAATTTTAATAAACCATTCCTTCAAGATAGTTTCAGTAATGAAATCTGTCATAATATTAGTGAAATCTATAAACAGACAATTGAAGGAACCAATCAAGTTCTTGATATGAACGAATTAGAAAAAGCAGTGGATTATATTGATAAAGCAAACATCGTTGATTTATTTGCGGTAGGAGATTCTTTTTTATCAGCATTGATGTTTGAACATAAAATGACTTATGTCAATAAGTTTGTTAACTTGAAAATTATTCCTACAGAGCAGACTCAACAAGCTTTGCATACGACTAAAAATTCAGTAGCGCTAATTATTTCCTATTCAGGACAAACAAATGAAATTAAACCTATTGTTGAACGTATTAAAATAAATGGGGGAACTATTATTGCAATCACTTCTTTAAATGATAGTTATTTAAGAAAAAAGCAGATATTTGTTTAACAATGTGTTCAAAAGAAAATATTATTAATAAAATTGGATCATTTTCTTCTAAAATAAGTAGTGATTATATTATAGATCTAATCTATTCCTTACTCTTTAAAAAGAATTATCAAGAATTACTTATTAAAAAGTCTCTATGAATTTAGATTGGGATGAAAGAAGAAATGAATCAACACATGAAAAAGGAAAAGGAGAATAGTAATGGGACATATTTTATGGGTAGAACCTGTATTTAAAGAAATGATTTGGGGAGGAAACCAACTTAAAGAAAAGTATGGTTATGCTATTCCAAGTGATCAAACAGGAGAATGCTGGGCACCTTCAGCACATCCAAATGGTGATAATACAATCAAAGAAGGTGAATTTAAAGGTCAAACACTTTCAAAAGTCTTTGATGAACATCGTGAACTTTTTGGAAATATCAAAGATAAACAATTTCCATTGCTTGTAAAGATCATCGATGCTTGTAATGATTTATCTGTACAAGTTCATCCAAATGATGAATATGCAGCTCTTCATGAAAATTCATTAGGAAAGACAGAATGCTGGTATGTATTAGATTGTAAAGAAGATACAAAGATGGTCATGGGACATCATGCTAAAACTAAAGAAGAACTTGTAAAAGCTATTGAAAATGATGATTATGATCATTTATTAAATAAGTTTGATATCAAAAAAGGAGATTTCTTTTATATTCCAAGTGGAACAATTCATGCTATCTGTAAAGGTTCATTGATCTATGAAGCACAACAATCATCAGATATCACATACCGTGTTTATGATTATCATCGAAAAGATAAAGATGGAAATGAAAGACAACTTCATGTAAAACAATCCATCGATGTGACAACAGTGCCTTATGAACCATATGATCTAGCTAAACAAGTAGAAGAAACAATAGAAAATGGAACAAGAAAAGAACTCGTATCATCTAACTATTTAACATTAAATAAATATGATATGACAGGATATAATAAAGTCATCAATGATAAACCATTCCAACTTGTATCAATCATTGAAGGGCAAGGAACAGTAGAAGGAAAAGAAGTTAAAAAAGGAGAATCATTTGTTTGTATGTTCAGATCAAAAGAAGTTGATTTGATGGAACAATGACAGTCATGATTTGTACATTATAATGAGATGTTATCATTGTAGTCATGAAATAAAAGATTCTGCTTTTGCTTATAAGGGTAGACAAGAATGTAAAGAATGTCATAGTATTTATCAAATCCATTTTCCTTCAGGAGTAGGATTTATTCCTATTGTGATTGCCTTTATACCGGCTTTATATATGGTAACAATTTTAAGATATGCATTTATTGTTGGACTTGCGATCTTTGTTATCTTTTATTGGGCCATTGATATTATTATGAATAATATTTTAATTTATTTAGGTAAATATGAAATTGAAGAAATTGAATAAAACTTGTATTTAAAAAAATAAAGAGTATCATTAAATATGTAAATAGAAACAGGGGAGCTTGTAGGCAGGCTGAGAGGAAGTCATCAAACTTCGACCCTTTAACCTGATATGGATAATGCCATCGTAGGAAGTCAACATTTCGATTTTTATACAGGAGCATGTCTCCTGTTTTTTATTTAAAAAGAAGTATCCACATATGTGGCGGATTGAAGGGGAGCGCCTTGAATCTTGTATTAAGCGAAGGGAAGCTGTGTTCCAGCGTGAGAGGATACCACAAAGTATCGACCGAACTACCATAAAGTTATTTCATAAACGAAGTTTATGTTTTTGATGATGGGTAAGTTTGGTCATCTTCATATTTATGAAATAACTTGTAAAAAACAAGGAGAGAAAATATGTTAGAAGAAATGTTAAAAAATGTTAGAGAAAAAAGTCCACTCATTCATAATATTACAAATTATGTTACAGTCAATGATTGTGCTAATGTCGTTCTTGCATGTGGAGCATCACCAATTATGGCAGATGATCAAAAAGAAGTTGCTGAAATTACTTCGATTTGTACAGGACTTAATATTAATATTGGAACACTTAATACGCGAACGATTGAATCAATGGTCATTGCTGGGAAAAAAGCTAATGAACTTCATCATCCAGTTGTATTAGATCCTGTAGGAGTTGGAGCATCTACGTTAAGAACTCAAACAGCTTTAAAATTATTAAAAGAAATTCAGTTTTCAGTTATTCGTGGAAATATTTCAGAAATCAAAACTTTAGCTTTAGGAAGTGGTACAACGAAGGGTGTTGATGCTAATCTTGCAGATAAAGTGACAGCAGAAAATATCCATGAAGTTGTCAGTTTTGCTCAAGAGTTTTCTAAAAAAACAGGGGCAGTTATCGCTATTACAGGGGCTATTGACTTAGTATGCAATGAAAATATTGCTTATGCAATTTATAATGGTCATGAAATGATGTCTTCGATTACAGGAACAGGATGTCAATTATCAGCACTTACGGCTTCGTTTATTTCCGCAAATCCTGATTATTTACTTGAAGCAACAGTTGCTGCAGTATGTACCATGGGTCTTGCTGGAGAAATCGCACATGAAAGATTAACACCATTAGATGGTAATGCAAGTTATCGAAATTATATTATTGATGCTATTTATAATATGACTCCTAAGCAATTACAAGAAGGATCTCAATATAAAAAAATCTAACTAGATATGTGATTACTCTAAAATAATGAAAAGAGGAAGATTATGAAAACAACAGATAAGATGTTAGAAGCAACAAAAGAACTATGGAAATCTTATAATGAACATCCTTTTGTTAAAGGAATACAAGATGGTTCATTAGATAAAGATAAATTTAAATATTATATTATGCAAGATTATCTTTATTTAAAAGAATACGCTAAAGTTTTTGCGATTGGAGTTGCTAAAGCAAAAACTTTAGAAACAGCGAATCTTTTTGCTAAATATATTGCTGTAATGAATGGTGAATTAGATGTTCATAGTGGTTATATGGGAAAATTTAATGTAAGCCAAGAAGAAATAGATGATATGAAACCATCACTTGATAATTTATCTTATACCTCTTATATGCTACGTGTTGCCTATGAAGAAGGAGAAGTAGAAATCTTGGCAGCTATATTATCTTGTGCTTATAGTTATGAAGTTATTGCGAAAAAGATTGTTGAAAATAATCCAAATTCAATCAATGATGAATTTTATGGGGATTGGATCAAAGGCTATGCTTCTAATGAATATGCTAGTGGTAATATTATTTTAATAGAAACAATGAATCAACTTACTAAAGATTATACAGAAAAACAAATTCAACATCTTATTGATATCTTTGTAGCATGTTCAAGATATGAACTTGCATTTTGGCAAATGTCATGGGATAAAAGTTGTTAGTAAATAAAATGAAAGAGACAAAACATCTTTCATTTTTTCATTATAAAGAAAAAGAAGGAGAATTATTCTCCTTCATAATTTTCAACGTTATGGTAGATTTTATCTACATCGTCACAAGCATTTAAAAGATTCATTAATCTTTCAAATAATTCCATATCTTCACCTTCAAGAGATACATATTCTTGAGGTGTTGTAGCGATTTCTTCTACATCAAATTCAGCATTAGGACAAGCTGCTTCAATAGCATCTTTCATTTTATATAAATCAGTTGGTGCACCAGTTAATTCAATTGAACCATCTTCATGAGTTTCAATTTCTTGACAATCAGCTTCACCTTCCATTAAAGCTTCTAAAGTTTGTTCTTCATCTAATCCTTTAAAAGTTAAAATAGAATATGTATCATATAAATAAGATACTGAACCTTCATTTCCTAATTTAGCTTTAGATTTTGTAAATGCAGGACGTACTTGAGAAATAGTACGATTAATATTATCAGTTAAGCATTTAACAATAACAGTTGAACCACTTGGACCATATCCTTCAAATGTTTTTTCTTGATAATCTTCAGTAGCTCCACTTTTTACTTTATCAACTGCACGTTTAATAACGTCAGCAGGAACTTGTTCTTTTTTAGCTTTAGCAATAATTCTTCTTAATGCTAAGTTACCATCTGGATCAGTACCACCAGCTTTAGCAGCTAAATAGATTTCTTTTCCATAACGAGAATATAATTTTGCTTTTGCTGCAGCAGTTTTTGCCATAGCAACTTTACGCACTTCATGTGCTCTACCCATAAAAAAGCCTCCTTAATTGTATGTAATCTCAATACTTGGTTATTATAGCGAATACATCGAGGTTTTTCAAGGTTTAATATAAATGACAAACGAGTTTTGTTCATGTATAATGAAAAAGCAAATGAGGGATAAAGATGGAAACAATTGTTATTATTGGAGCAGGTGCAAGTGGACTTGCATGTATGAATGAATTAGTAAAAACAAATAAATATAATATTATTGTCTTGGAACAATCTAATAAAGCAGCTAGAAAAATACTTGCTAGCGGTAATGGAAGATGTAATGTTTCAAATTTGAATATGGATATTAAGTACTATAATCATCAAGACCCTTTAATAGAAAAATTAATTAAAGAATTTGATGTCGTCAATTTTTTTAAACAACTTTCTTTAAAACTACGTTATGAAAAGAACCTTGTTTATCCATATTCACTTTCAAGTTTATCTGTTAAAAATGCTTTAATGAAAAATATGGATAATGTATCGTATATCGATAATTGTGAGGTTCTAGCAATAAAAAAAGCTAAAACTTATGAAATTATTACGATGAATGGTCATTATCAAGCGGATAAAATAGTCATTGCGACAGGATCACCAGCCAGTCATTTATCAGGACAAAATAATTTAAAAATGTTAGAAAAAATGCATATTTCCATGATTCCATTTACACCAAGTCTTGTTCAAGTAAAAACAAAACCCGTTTTTAAAGTTTTAAAAGGACAAAGAGTAAAGGGAATTGCAATGCTTTATGATCAAAATCAATTGATTGAAAAACAAACAGGAGAAATCATGTTTACAGATTATGGTCTATCAGGTATTTGTATTATGCAATTATCAAGATATTTAGATCATTTAAAAAATCCAAAACTTATTTTAAATTTATTGCCTGATATTGAAAAAGAAGAATTTCAACACTATGGTTTGGAAGGATTCTTTCATGAAAAAATCGTTCAGATTTTTAAAGAAAAAAATATTGATCCTCGTTGTTTAGAATTCAAAATCATCGATACAATGTCAATTGAAAAAGCACAAGTTTGTCATGGTGGTGTTTCTTTAAAAGAAGTAGATGAAAATTTACAACTTAAGAAATATCCAGGCATTTATGTTTGTGGAGAAGCTTTGGATGTTGATGGTGATTGTGGAGGTTACAATTTACATTTTGCTTTTGCAAGTGGTGTACATGTGGCAAAATCGATAAAGAAATAAAAGAGTAGTAAATGTGTTGTAAATAGAAATGTTATAATGAATATATAAGTGGAAAAATTATATTTACCAAATAATAAGGAGCTAACTATGGAAAGTCAAGAAAAGCACAATATAGAATGGAAATCAGTTTGGAAAGATGAATATTTAGTTGGTATATGTGCGTTTGCCAATGCACAAGGTGGTAAATTTTTTATTGGTATAGATGATAATGGTAAAATTATTGGTGTGGAAAATTCAAAAAATTATTAGAATCCTTACCAAGTAAAATAAAGAGATGCTATGGGAATCGTAGTAGATATTAATTTAGTCCCTATTTACATTTGTGTGTCTAATACCAAGACAGTATAATTATACATTTCACGAATTGCGTAAGCAATTAGAAAATCAAGTAGTCCAAATTCCATAAAATGAAATTTTAGGGCAAATTACAGACATTGGCTTGGCTGTAGTATTTTTAAACAACGTGTGTTAGACTACTGTTATACAAATCGAAATTTATAAAGGAGAATATTGATGAAACTGTTTTTATGTTCGCACTTTTCAAGTGTGGGAAGTCTGATAAAGGAAGAAATTGAAAATAAGAAGTCGCATTTATTCCAACAGCTTCACTGCGTGAAGGCTACACCGGTTATGTCGGCTCGGCTCGAAAATTATTCAAAAGTTGGGAGCAATCGTAACTGAAATTGATATTTCAACGGAGGCTTATTCAACGATACAGTCTGTTTTTGAAGAAGCAGATGTGATATATTTTACCGGCGGAAATTCTTTCTTTCTTATGGACCA
>ENA-OQDF01001301-OQDF01001301.1-human-gut-metagenome-genome-assembly--contig:-NODE-1301-length-10051-cov-1.896917_pt1 | contig 10051 bp, 14 predicted proteins | sample MGYA00242769_ERZ504597 | MGnify/ENA primary metagenome ERZ504597 (study PRJEB26092, sample SAMD00036305) | human gut metagenome | host: Homo sapiens | study: EMG produced TPA metagenomics assembly of...
CTGATGATCATACGCCTTTAATGTGATTCTCATTACTTGACTTGCCATAAAAAAGTCGCCTCCTTTTCGTACTTTTGACTTCAGTACGACAAGCGGTGACTGTACACTCTCCCGTGTGTGTCGTGAGAAACTCACACGTTGTTTCATACTACTACCTTATGGATGGTAAACAGTAATCAGTTGTGATTCGTACAGTGACTTGTCGCCAGTTTCCTAACTTGACATTCGCTCCACGGAAAACCTGCCCTTGCTTATCTTTTTTTGCAGGACAGCAACCTCACGCTTCATTGCTATCATGTCACAGCTCTCTTAGTATAAATGATACTTTCCTTTATTTCAAGTCTTTTTTTTTTATTTATTGTATTTTTTTTCGTACATTGCAGATTCTTGACATATACCAATTAGAATGGTATATTATATCTGACTTGTAGAAGAACCAGAGGCGGTTTTCCCTGTAGGGAGACCGTCTATTTTTTTTGCAGGTCAGATCCTTGGTCATCGTGCAGTATTGCAGTATGCCAGAGCCGGACGTTTCCCCCAAGAATGTCCCTGCCGCGGCAAAATCTCCTTCTGCATTTATATCCTCTTTGCAGGGATTCCCCAGTTAATATGCAGATGTTCTGCCCGATGGCTCAAGAATCCTCTCAATTACATACCATGAAAATAACGCTGCTGTCCGGAGTTGCAGATCCGGATGTGCAGCGTTATTTCGTTTTCTGTATAAAATTTCTATCCGGCATTCTCTGCCTGATTCCTGTGTGACATTTTCTTCCCACTGTCATTTATCATTTTCTTCCTATTATAATAGGAAAGAACTCTTTCAGTTTACAGAATCTTTCCGGTAAAACTTTCTCTTCTGAACAGTTCAGCGATCTCCGGGAATATTTCCACGCTTCTTTTTAATATTCCATGCGTATATGCGATCAGTATCCCATAATTTGTCATTGGTACTTTCTGCCTTTTGACCTCTCCAGCCGAATCTGCATTTCCCGTTCATTAAGCATACATCCTCCACAATGTACAACCATTTTATAAGGACTCAGATCTGCAGGGAACTCTGTTCCTGATGTAGTTTCAAAAAGAAGCTCTTTTCCGGTATACTCCCTGATCCATTTCGGGATCTTTACCGTTCCGATATCTCCGCACTGCCGATGGTGAGTGCATCCCTCGCTGATCAGGATTTTATCTCCGTTTTTCAGCTTATCCAACATCATAACTCCTTCTATATTCGTTCTGAGATTTCCCTTATAGCGTGCAAACAGAATCGAGAATGATGTTAATTTTATCTCTTTTAATACATCGCATGCTACTTTCTTAAACACCTGACTGTCTGTAATCACAAGCTTTGGCGGTATTTTCAGATTTTCAATGGTTTCTTTCACTCTGTCCTCTTTGGTAACGACTGAAATTGCTCCCGATTCCAGAATGTCCCGGATCGTCTGCTGTTGAGGAAGGATCAGCCGCCCTTTTGGTGCAGATTCATCAATCGGGATGACAATCACAACAACATCTCCCGATTCCAGCAGATCTCCCACGATTCTTTTTTATTTTTCTCTGTGCAGATGCTTTCCCCGATTCTTTTCTTTAATTCACGGATTCCTTCTCCTGTCTCCGCACTTACATAAATCAGGCTCTCTTCCGGCACTTTTCCACTGCCCTTTGACTGTATCCGGTGTTCTTTTAAAAGATCGCTTTTATTTACAGCAATGATAAAAGGCACCTTTCTTTTTTCTATTTCCTTCAGCAGGGCAAAATCTTCTTTCTTTATGCCTGTCCCCTCCATCAATCACTACGATAGCCAGATCCGTCCGATTCAGCATCTGATAGCTTTTTTCTACCCGCAGCTTTCCAAGTTCCCCGTCATCATCAATTCCCGGCGTATCGATCATTACAACCGGGCCGGCCGGAAGAAGTTCCATCGCTTTTACGACCGGATCTGTTGTTGTTCCCTTTACGTTGGAGACTACAGCCAGATTTTGTCCTGTCACCGCATTGACGATACTTGATTTTCCTGCATTACGGCAGCCAAAAAATCCAATATGTGGCCTTTCTGCTGCCGGAGTCTGATTCAGATTCATTCTCCTGTCCTTTCCTGTTCCTATTTTTATCCGTCCATGTTTCAGATAGATTGCCTTAACGGCAAGTTACTTTTCTTTATCTTTCATTCTATTATACACAATTCATCGCAAATACGTTATACTGATATTACCTATAATTATGATTTTTTACAGGAGGATTTATTTATGCTTATAAAAAATGGTTATATAATTGATCCCGCTTCTGGCAGAGCGGAATTTGCTGATCTTCAGATTTCTGATGGGAAAATTTTTTCAATCGGACAGCATCTTTCAGTTTCCCCGTCAGAAGAGATCATTGATGCTTCCGGACTGACCATCGCTCCGGGACTGATCGACACCCACGTTCATTTTCGTGATCCTGGCTTCACCTATAAGGAAGATATTCATACAGGTGCTTCTGCCTCCGCTGCCGGCGGATTCACTTCCGTGATCTGTATGGCAAATACCAGTCCTGTCGTTGACTCAGTTTCTGTATTTTCCGGCCTCGCTGCCCGCGAAAAAGAAGAAGCTATTCATATTTATCAGGCTGCTGCCGTTTCCCATGATCTCAAAGGGACAGAACTGACTGACATGAAAGCTCTTGCCGCTGCCGGTGCGTGCGGATTTACTGATGACGGCATTCCGTTAAAAGATGCTGCATTCCTTCTGAAAGCCATGGAGCTTGCCGCACAACTAAACCTCCCAATCAGTCTTCATGAGGAGGACCCGTCTTTCATTGAAATAAATGGAATCAACCACGGAGCTGCTTCTGATTTTCTTGGGATCTACGGTTCTCCTTCGATTGCTGAGGAATCCCTTGTCGCCCGTGACTGTATGCTCGCCCTGAAATCCGGTGCAGATGTCGTGATCCAGCATATCAGTTCCGGAACTTCCGTGGAACTAGTGCGTACTTTTAAAGCTCTTGGAGCAAAGTTGCACGCAGAGGCAACTCCTCATCATTTTACGCTGACTGATGAGGCAGTAATAAAATATGGTTCTCTTGCAAAAATGAATCCACCGCTTCGTACAGAAAAGGACCGTCTTGCCATCATACAGGGACTTTGCGACGGAACCATCGACATCATTGCCACTGACCATGCCCCGCACAGTGCAGAGGAAAAGAGCCGTCCGATTCCATCGGCTCCAAGCGGGATCATCGGGCTTGAGACTTCACTTGCACTTGGCATCACTTCTCTTGTACGTCCGGGTCATCTGACTCTGAATCAGTTACTCGAGAAAATGACAGTTAATCCGGCTCATCTGTATCATCTTCCTTCAGGAAAACTGGAACCGGGGGCTCCTGCTGACCTGGTACTTTTTGATCCGAACGAAAAATGGATTCCGACAGAGTACCATTCCAATCTTGCAACTCTCCATTTACCGGTTGGGAATTATATGGAAAGGTAAAGCGGACTATCTGTGCAGGAAAGACAGTTTACACTGATTGATCTAAATCGATTTGATTTAATCCCTCAATAAAAATACCGGCTATACAGATCCTGCATCCTGTTCAGGTCCGCTATAGCGGCATTTTTATCCACTCTTTTATATTGCAGCTTTTCTTTTATATCTCTGCTTTTATTTCATAAGTTCTTCTGCCATCTCATCCAGCTCTTTCAGGTTCTCTTCACTCAGAGAGGACATAATCTTCACTGGTTTCTCCAGCATTGTAATATTTTTGCTCTTCTCCAACATTCCTGCAATCACTTTTCCTGCAGTAGATGCCCAGGAACCATTTTCAATCAGACCGATCGTCCGGTTCTGATAATTCCGTTCTTTCAGATGTTCGATGAAAGTTCTCATAAACGGGAAGATATCTCCATTATAAGTGATTGTGGCAAGCACCAGCTTTCCATAACGGAATGCATCCTCTACCGCTTCTGCCATATCCTCGCGGGCAAGATCACATACCACAACTTTCGGGCAGCCTTTTTCCTTCAGTTTTTCTCCCAACAGCTCTGCAGCCTTTTTGGTATTTCCATAAACAGAAGTATAAGCGATCATAACACCTTCTGACTCAACGCCGTAAGAAGACCAGGTCTGATACTGTCCCAGATAATGCTCCAGATTTTCGCTTAAAACCGGTCCATGCAGAGGACAGATCTTTTCGATTTCAAGTGCAGATGCAGCCTTCAGAAGATTCTGAACCTGGACACCATACTTTCCAACGATTCCAAAATAGTAACGGCGTGCCTCACAGTCCCAGTCTTCCTCTACATCCAATGCACCGAACTTTCCAAATCCATCCGCTGAGAACAACACCTTATCCGTACTGTCATAAGTCACCATAACTTCCGGCCAGTGTACCATCGGGGCGAAGACAAACGTAAGGATATGCTTTCCAAGTTCCAACTTCTCCTGGTTCTTAACTACGACTTTCTTTCCCTCTAAATCCAGGTTGCGGAAAAAGTTGGATATCATAGTAAAGGTCTTCGCATTGCCCACAATCTTTGTATCCGGGTATACTTCCATGAACTTCTCAATATTGGCTGAATGATCCGGTTCCATATGCTGGATGATCAGATACTCCGGTTTCGCTCCGTCCAGTGCATTCTTTACATTCTCCAGCCATTCTTCTCCAAATGCCTCATCAACTGTATCCATAACTGCGATCTTTTCATCCCGGATCACATAAGAATTATAAGCCATTCCATTCGGAACAATATACTGCCCCTCAAATAAATCGATATCATGATCGTTCACGCCTACATAAATAATTTCATCCGTTACCTTCATCTTCTCTGCCCTTTCTTTCATGATGTATTTTATTCACCTTGAGTATAACGCAATTAAAAATATATGGCAATCCCGTCTTTTCAGGATTAAACCATACATTCATCCACTCCCGCTCTGTTAATTTCTCTTTCAGCCAAAATCTTTTCTATCAGCTCTTTGTCCTCAGGCGGTGCGGCCCACGCCAGCCCACACCCTGCGGACAGAATCCGGGGAACCGGGATCAGCCGTCCCGGTATTCCCTTTTCTTTACAGATCTTTTCCATTGCCATCGCATCTGCTGTCGTATGAAAGGTTACAACAATTTTTAATTCCTTTTTTCGCATGAGACCACTGCCCCTTCTCATTGCACCCAAAACTGCAACTTATTTTTTCCCTTCGTTTTCAAAGTATTCTTTTACAAGCTTCACAACAACCCCTGATAACAGGAACACTGCAAGCAGGTTCGGGATTGCCATCAGTCCGTTAAATGTCTCCGCAATACTCCACATCAGGCCAAGATCCATCGTAGCACCGACGATCGCTACCAGCGAATAAGTACCATAAATGGTTTATTGACTTTTGAACCAAACAAAAATTCAATACATCTTGTTCCATATAAGCCCCATCCAAGGATTGTGGAAAATGCAAAACAACACATGGCAACTGCGGTAAAAATAGAAACCCAGTTTCCATAAGTAGAAGTAAACCCGTTGATCGTAAGCTCTGCACCTGCAGCCTCACCATAACCAATGGAAACGCCACTGCAAAGAATAACCAGTGCTGTCATTGTGCAGATCACGATCGTATCTACGAACACCTCAAAAATTCCAAAAAATCCCTGCTTGACCGGTTTCTGCGTATCAGCACATGCATGGGCGATCGAACCTGTACCAAGACCTGCTTCATTAGAAAAAATTCCTCTTGATACACCTTTTTTCATACTCATAAAGAAACTTCCCACTGCACCGCCTGTAACAGAAGCCGGAGAAAATGCACCTTCAAAAATTGATGCAAATACACCCGGAACATTCTTGATATTCAACAGGATCACGCCCAGTGCCAGCAGAATATAAACGACTGCCATAAACGGGACCAGCTTCTCTGTAACCCGGCCGATCCTCTTAATCCCTCCTAAAAGGATCAGGGCGATCAAAGCGGCAAGAACAATTCCGATGATCAGGTTCAATGTTCCTGACTTTCCTGCTTCAATGACTCCATAATTGATCAATGCTGAATCGATCGCTGTCGTGATCGTATTGACCTGAGTTGCATTTCCTGTTCCGAATACAGTCAGCACACCAAACGCTGCAAAAAGATATGCCAGCCAGTGCCAGTTCTTCTTCAGTCCATTTTTTATGTAGTACATTGGTCCGCCTACAAGATCTCCATCTGCATTCTTTTCACGGAAATGAACCGCAAGCGTTACTTCGGAAAACTTTGTACACATTCCAAGGATTGCAGAGATCCACATCCAGAAGACCGCACCCGGACCTCCGATAGCGATCGCACCGGCCACACCGGCTATATTTCCCGTTCCTACCGTAGCTGCCAGTGCCGTACATACTGCCTGAAACGGGGTCAACGCTCCGTCCGATGCATCCCTCTTCCTGAGCATTCGTCCAATCGTCACCTTCATCGCATACGGGAATTTGCAGATCTGTAAAAATCTCGTTCTGAAGCTCAGCAGCAGACCAACTCCAATGATACAGATCATTGCCGGCACACCCCATATAAAGTTGTTGACAACATTATTTACTGATTCAATCGTAGATAACATTCTTTCATTCCTTTCTCATCTGAAACTGCGGCATCCTTTCTCCAAGTCAGCTTCCCCAAAAACTGTCATTTTACATCAACGCCGCTTTACCTTGCCAAACCGCAGTTTAACTGTTGAATTATAGCATATTTTCACCTTAAAGTACAGAATTTACATAAGATTCTTCTCTTGAGTGGCAGCTCTTTCCTGTGCTATAATCATAAGGTCATATATAGCAGCATTTTATTTTGCGTGAAATGCTTACAGATCAGAAAGGACTTTTATATCTATGTGGATTGCAGATAATTGGAAAGACTATGAAATTATTGACTGTTCAAAGGGGGAGAAGCTGGAACGCTGGGGCAAATATCTTCTCGTCCGTCCTGATCCCCAGGTCATCTGGGACACCCCGAAGACCGACCGTGGCTGGAAAAATATGAACGGTCACTACCATGCAGCAAAAAGGCGGTGGTGAATGGGAATTTTTAAGCTTCCTCAGCAGTGGCAGATCCATTACGGTTCGCTTACTTTTAATCTCAAGCCGTTCAGTTTTAAGCATACCGGTCTTTTTCCTGAACAGGCAACCAACTGGGACTGGTTTTCAGAAAAGATCCGCAACGCCGGCCGACCTGTCAAAGTACTGAATCTCTTTGCCTATACCGGAGGAGCTACCCTCGCAGCCGCGGCTGCAGGTGCAACTGTCACTCATGTTGATGCCTCCAAGGGAATGGTCACCTGGGCAAAGGAGAATGCTGTATCTTCCGGGTTGAAAGATGCTCCGATCCGCTGGCTTGTAGATGATTGTGTGAAGTTTGTAGAACGTGAGATCCGCCGTGGCAACACCTACGATGCCATTATCATGGATCCGCCTTCTTACGGACGCGGACCAAAAGGTGAGATCTGGAAGATTGAAGACATGATCCATCCGTTGATCCGGCTCTGTGCAAAATTCTGTCCGAAGATGCATTATTTTTCCTGGTCAACTCCTATACAACGGGTCTTGCACCTGCAGTACTGACTTACATGATCTCCACCGAATTAAAATCCTGGAACGGTCATGTTGATTCTCAGGAGATCGGACTCCCTGTTACAAATTCAGGACTGGTTCTTCCTGCGGTGCTTCCGGCAGATGGGAATCCCGTTGATTTTTCTGATACTGGTTGCCTTTTTACATTGCAAATCATATGAAAAAGCATCGGAATAAGGAATCTCTTCCAAGAGTTTTCTTTCCGGTGCTTTTCCTTTGCTTTTCTTTACTTCTCTTTTTTCCGGCTTTCTGATTCATCTTACCTGGATTGACCCAAGAATCTCTCCAATAGGTGCTGCAATGTTCAGTTCTGCCCGGACTGCTTTCTCCGTGCTGGATTTATTGATAACAACCAGGTGCTTTCCCCGAAAATAATCAATAAACCCTGCTGCCGGATATACAACCAGCGATGTGCCTCCGATGATCAGTGTATCTGCTGAACCGATTGCCCGGACGGCACCATCCATTGTCTTTGCATCCAGTCCTTCTTCATATAGTACCACATCCGGCTTGATCTCGCCGCCACAAGAACAGTGCGGTACACCTTCCGATTTTTTTACATACTCTGCGTCATAAAATTTTCCGCATTTCATACAATAATTTCTATGGATACTTCCATGAAGTTCATATACTTTACTGCCTGCCGCCTGATGAAGACCATCAATATTCTGCGTCACAACTGCCTGAAGCTTTCCTGCTGCCTCAAGCTCTGCCAGCTTCAGATGTGCCGGGTTCGGCTTTGCATCCAACATCATCATCTTCTCTTTATAAAATTCATAAAATGCTTCCGGATATTTTATAAAGAAACTATGACTGACAACCTGCTCAGGAGAGTACTTGTATTTCTGATGATAGATTCCGTCTGCACTTCTGAAATCCGGAATCCCGCTTTCAGTTGAGACTCCTGCTCCTCCGAAAAATACGATCCTGCTACTCTCATCTATAATCCTCTGAAGTTCCGCTATTTCCTTTTCATACATCTTTTCTTTCCTCACCACATACAGTAAATGCGGTACATACTTCATGTACCGCATCTCCTGGAAATAATTTTATGTATCTTACAGATCTACTCTTCCGGTTGTATCGCCATTGACAACATAATATGCTGCTGACTCTTCCGGTTTCAGATAAATCTTGACATCCTTCATCTCTCCGACTTTTCTCTTAAGATTCTTTGTCCAGATCTCTTTCACTTTCTGAAGGATCTCTTTTTCTGTATATTCCTTACCTGCAAACTGAAGGAACATCTCCGTCTTAAGCTCTGCCTTTTTTGCTGTTGACTTCTTCGCTGCTGTCTTCTTTGCTGCAGTCTTTTTCACTGCTTTATCTGCTGCCTTTGCAGTAGCTTTTACAGCTTTTTCCGCTGTCTCCGCAACTTTCTTTACGGCTTTCTTCGCTGTCTCTTTTGCTGCAGTCTCTTCTGTCTGAACTTCCGGTGTATCCACTAATACTGCTGCCTTTGTCTCGAGCTTCATTGTAGAATCTTTCTTAGTCTCAATCGCTTTTGCAGCTTCTGTCTCTTTCTTATCGGCCTTTTCTTCCGGCTTTGCAACCGGAGTCTTTGCTGCTTTCTCTTCTGCTTTCCTTTCTGCTTTCACTGCTTTTGCTTCAACGGCTTCTTTAACGGCTGCTTTCTCTTCTGCTTTGGCTGCTGTTACTTTTACTGTTGAATTTGCTTTCTTTGATACCATAATCTCGTTTCCCTCCTAAATTATACACCCAAGTACAATGGATTTTTCCTGCTTTGTACTTGTGAATAAATTCACAGTTCTATCAGATTGTACCGCATTTTTCCCAAAACGTCAAATTCAAGAATTTTTCCTTTATTTTTCTTCCTCTCATGACCGATCCTGATTGTCAGAATAACTCCTGAAAAAGTATCCAGTCCTCTCAGAGTCTTTAACAGTACCGGAATTTCCGTCTCGTCCAGTTCCTCGATCACAGCATTCGTCATCTGTTCATGAAACTTTGCATGATGCCTGTAAGCCCGCTGCCCCTTTTCTGTCAGCCAGATATAGACCACCCTCCTGTCCTTCTCACCACGTTCCCTCAAAACGTACTTTTTATTGACCAGTGCATTCATTGCCGTCGTAAGTGAGCCTGCTGTGATCTTCATTTTTTTGCCACCACAGACATCGTCGTCTTTCCGGTCAGACCGATTGCCTCGATAATATGCATATCATTGTTCGTAATATCCTTAAACTCTTCCGTTATGATCGCATTTTTTTCCAGTTCCCATATTTCATTAAATAAATGTACCAGAATATCATTGATCGTCTCATAGGTTTTCATTCCTGATTTCCCTCCTCCGCCTTATCATCGTGCATTTATCCGTCATTTACAGCTTTCTGAAACGCCTGCCGTTATCTGTCCGCTACAGCTTTCCGAAACGCTCGCCCCATCCTGTCCGCTACAGCTTTCTGAAACGCTCGCCCATCCTGTCCGCTACAGCTTCTGAAACGCTCGCCCATCTGTCCGCTACAGCTTCTCGAAACG
>ENA-OQDF01001302-OQDF01001302.1-human-gut-metagenome-genome-assembly--contig:-NODE-1302-length-10047-cov-1.327117_pt1 | contig 10047 bp, 12 predicted proteins | sample MGYA00242769_ERZ504597 | MGnify/ENA primary metagenome ERZ504597 (study PRJEB26092, sample SAMD00036305) | human gut metagenome | host: Homo sapiens | study: EMG produced TPA metagenomics assembly of...
CTGCAGCCAGCTCCGGCAGCTTTGCTTCCGGAATTACCTGCGGTGCAATCTGAACCTGTAAAATAATATAAACACTGTCATCCATCAGCACAGCCATCGGCAAAATCTGTCCTTTTACTTCCATACGGCTACGGAAAATTGTGGTATGACGCTCATCTTCAATTTTTTGTACGTCAAAGCAGTCTATTTTGTTATCGGTCAGGAATTGCTGCATTTTTTCAATTTTATCTGCACGCTTCTGCTCCATATCCAAAACTTTAGTCTCTTTAGTCTCTTTAACTTTTTCTGTCATTTTAAAGTCTCCTTTAACATTTTTATTTAAGAGGGCGTCGGCGCTTTGGCCGCCGCCCTGCTTAGAACATTTTATGCTGCTCGCATACCCCAATCTTAGAAGCTCCAGCGCAAGCCTGCATCCAACCGCCAGTCATTGCTGCCGGTATCGCCGCCGAATTTCTTCTCGAAGGTAGCATATACATAAGAATTATCATTTACCTTCATGCTGCCGCCCAGTTGCCATTCAAACCAGGTTCCGCCAAAATCAACTGCTGTGCTGCTTGTAGCTCATTTTCAGCTGCAAAGGTTGTAGTAAAGTCACCGCTGAATTCATGTGCCAATGCAAATTTCGTATAGAACATTGCCTTGTCAGTTGTTTTGCCCATGCCCAGACCAATACGTCCGATTGCACTGGTAAAGGCATCCTGGCTGACATACATATCCTTCTTCAAGCCTTTGGAGTCGAGGAAGTCACTGGCTGCACTATAGTCAGCTCCTGCCACACGTCCAACAGTAAATTGTACGCTCGGATCAATGTAGAAGCCGTTCTGCATCTGCATTCTGCGACCATATTCAGCACTCAGGGACAGCCCCCAGGTATCATAATCGCCTTCCAGCTTATGGCCCATGTCATTATAAACTGCATAATCATTATCAAGCTTACCGCCTTTAACGATTACATCAGCATAATGTCCCTTGTCGCTGTTCCAGCTGCCATATACTGACAGGCTGACAGCCTTGCCGTCACCATGACCGCCCATTTCGTAGGTGTTCTTGCCCTTGTTGTAGCTTACAGCCGCACCAAAGAGCTTGTTGTTATCCAGTTGCTTGTCATAGCCTAACTGATATGCATTGAAGCTTGTGCTGTACTGGGTATTCTTAGCATCAAAGCTGTTCTTACCACCGTAGTAACGTGCCCACAGGCCGCTTTCCTCATTAGCCAGACGTACATCACCCATGCGCTGCAGCATATCGCTGTTTTCACTGCGCCACAGCAAAGCAGTGGAAGCCATGGCGGATTTAGCGCCACGCATCATAGCTGTTTCACTGCTGCCGTAAATAATTTCCGGATCAGTACGCTTAATGCTGCCATCCTTATAATTGCCCTGTCCATGCTCTCCGTAGTTAATATCGCCGTAAACCTTAACCTTCGTCAGGCTTCGGCAATCTCCACATGACCGCTCAGATTGTCAGGATTGCTGCCCGCATCTGCGTAATACAGTTTCTTGCTCAGCTCACGGAAGAGCTTTTCAATATTATCAGTTTCGGTATAGTTGAGATTATCGGAATTATCGGTTCTTAAGGTAATGCTGCTGCCTTCAGCTGCTTTATCGATATTCAGCGAACCGCCGCCGAACTTGATATTATTCAGGGTGTTGCTTGCTGTATCCTTATCAGCAGTATGCTTGTAGTTGACAACAACGTTTCCGCTGTAATCACCTACATCAATATTACCTGCGTTAGCATCAGTCTGATTAATAATACCGCCATTACCCTTCAGGCTGCGCAGCTTGCTGTTGCCGATATTATTCCATTGAGCCTTGCTGCTATTCAGATGCAGATTAACGTTATCTCCGTCAGCATTACCGGTCCAGACACCCATATCAGCATAAATATTGATTACTGCGTCACCGACAGTACTTACATCACCTGTAGCTTGCTATCTGCGGTACCCAATCCGATATCTACGCTACTGCCGGCCGTTGCCAGAACGTTGCCGGTAATATCGGTAAGGATGCTTCCTGCCGCATTATTATTGGCATTAATGCTGATTTTACCTTTATTGTCTGCAGTTACATTACCTTTAACAGTGCCGCCGGCCAGCTCAATGCTGCCTGCATCAGCCTTCACTGCATCGCCGCTGCTACGGTAATATTTGTCAGACCATCTGCTTTAATACCGCTGCCTGCGCCGTTGGCAACAAACGCACTGTCTGCAGTTACTGCGCCGGTGTTATGCAGAATGATTTTGCCGCCGTTTTCTGCCAGCAAAGCCTGGCCTGCAGCCTTGATATCAAGCTTATCAAGATTCTTGAATTCAACGGTAATCGCATCTGCTTTCACAGCATCAGCACCGGAATTCAAGCTCATGCTCTTATTATTAAGCTGCAGCTGCAAATCTCTACCTGCGCCGACGGAAGTACCTGCGGTAGTAATAATGCTTCTGTCCTTGCTGAAGTCGTAAACAGCATTATCTGTATGCAGTACGCCAGCAAGCTTATACTCTTTATCCTGTTTCCATTCGCCGGTAATCTGACTTGTAAGTTATCTTTTGTCTGTTCTTCCGGATAGGTTACATTCGGAGTAACACTGCCATCCTTAAGGCTGCCCTGACCGGTTGTCTTATCATAGGCAATATCACCGGTTTGTTTAACAACATAGCTTGCTGTCAGACCTTCTGCCAACTTAACATAACCGGTAAGATTCCGCTCGCCGGTAATATAACCAGTATAATACAGCTTTTTAGCCAAAGAATTCAAGGCATTGGCAATGCTGTCCTCATCACTGAAGTCTACACCGCTTCTGTCCGTCAGCATGGTAATCTTGCTGTTGGCTGCTGCCTTGTTAACAGTAAGTTACCGCCGTATACTTCACCCGGATTGCTGCTGTTGTGCTTGTAGATGACAGTTGCGTCACCGCTGTAGCTGCCGATGGTTACGCTAGCTGCAGCGTTAGTCATATCAACTATGCCGTTAGTAGCATTGAAGCTCTTCAGGCTGCTTGCACCGCTGTTGTTCCAGGTGCTGCCGTTCAGCGTAAGAGCAAAGTCTGCACTAGTGCTTGCACCGTTCCAGATACTGCCGTTTGTCAAAGTTGCACTGCCTGCAGCACTCGTGCTGCCGTTCCACTTGCTGTTATTAGCAGTCAGGCTCAAGCCTACGCCGCTGTTTGCACCAGTCCAGCTGCTGTCTGTCAGATTTACTGTTGCGTTGCTGCCGGTATTTGTGCCAGTCCAGCTTGCGCTATTGCTCAAAGTGATATTGGCTTTTGCACCGCCGTTAGCTCCTGTCCAGGTGGATTTATCTGCCTTTACTGTTACTCCGTCTGCGGTATTGCCTTTGCTCCAGCTTGCGCCGTTGGTCAAAGTAATATTTGCATTTTCACCGCTGTTCATACCGCTCCAGCTAGAACCATCCAGCTTAATCGTGCTGCCTGCACCACTGCTGTCGCCGGTCCAGGTTGTACCATTTGTCAGTGTCGCGTTCAGCTTGCCGGTGTTGGCTCCGTTCCAGGTACCCTTGCTCAGGCTCATGGTAGTGTTGCCTGCATTATCGCCGCTCCACGCTGCGCCTTCCTTGAAGTTCAGCTCTACGCTGCCGTCAGCATCTGTTGCCACATTGCCGTTCAGCTTGCTGAGGTTCTTGGCGGTAACCTTAGCACCCTTGTCGTTAGCAGTAACGTCGCTGCCAATGGTGGTATCTGCAGAATCAATTGTTACTGTGCTGTTCGCGCCATCTGCGTTAACTGCACCTGTAATAGCTACGCTGTCAGTTCCGTTAATGCTTACTGCTGCATTCGCGCCGCTGGCGCTCACTGCACCGTTGACCTTCGCAGCCTTCGTTGCCTTAATATTTACGACATTATTTGTGCTTACATCACCGTTCAGTGTTGCGTTAACTGCAGTGATCTCCACCTTGCTGTTGTTGGCGTTGATTGCTTTCGCACCACTTACTGTCAAGCTGCCTGCGTTCTGAACTGTCAGTGTAGCGCCGGTTGTTGCGATACCATCACCGCTGTTAGCAGTAATCGTCAGATCGTGGTTGTTCAGCTTCAAGGTAGTATCTTTGGCTGTAGTAACTGCGCTGCCAGCGGTCGTAATCGTGGTTGCATCTTTCGTGAAGTTGTAGATATTGTCAGTATCAGGGAGTACACCCGCATCCCTATATTCCTTGTCTGTTACATAGTCACCGGTTACAGTTGTTTTAAAATCTGTCTTAGACTGTACATTAGGAATGCTTGTACCATAATCAACGGTTGCTTTATCAAGACTGCCCTGACCGGTTTTACTATCATAGCCAATATTACCGGCAAATTTAGTTGTTGATGCAGACGTAAGTCCCTCAGCAATTTTTACATAACCATCAAGATTTTTTTCACCATTTAAGTATCCGGTATAATACAGCTTATTAGCCAAAGCATTCAAGCGTCATTGATAGCATATTTATTGGTAGTTTCCAAACCATTAGAATCTGTCAGCAGGGTAATCCCTGAACCGGTTGTTGCTGTACCAATTGTAATATCACCACCATTAATTTTGGTAACATCATTTACATCATGCTGATAAACAAACGTAGCCTTACCATTATATTTATTAATAGTGAGATTTCCTGCAGCTGCATCCATCATATCAACTGTAGTACCGCCACCGGCCGCCACAGCTGCAGCCTTTCTCATTTTGCTGACACTGCCGGCATTAAAGCTGTCAAGAACATTATCTCCTTTTAGTTGCCAAAGGCTGTCACCATGCATATGCAGCGTACTGCCGCTACCAATGACATTACCGCTCCAGCTGCTGCCATTATTCAGAGTTACAGAAGATCTGTCACCCCTGATATTTCCCCTGATAAGCAGAATTATCAAGTGTGAGCTGCAAATCGCTGCCACTGCTGTCACCGGTCCAGCTTGCCTTATTTTTCAGGGTAACAACAGCCTTACTGCCATCATTTTTACCATTCCAAGCGGATGCATTCAGCGTTACATTAGTTCCCGCGCCCTTATTATCACCGGTCCAGGCAGAATCGGTTGCATTAACCACCATATTGCTGCCGCTGTTGTTGCCAGTCCAGCTTGCTTTGTCTTTCAGAGCCAGATTTACATTATCACCACTGTTATTGCCATGCCAATCGCCTTTTCTACAAGGAAGTTTTATCTGCATCAGTGTTATCGCCCTCGGGAGTTTCAGTCTGCACACTGATTTTTTCACCCAGGCTTCCCTGTCCAGTGGTATCGCTGTATTTAACACTGCTTACATATTTAGCTGCAGAAGCCGCTGTCAGACCTTCAGCAATCTGTACCTGCCCGTCCAGATTTCTGCTGCCATTGACATAATCTGTATAATAAAGCTTATTGGCCAAAGCATCGAGAACCTTATTAACAGTTGCTTCAGAAGATGTATTTACGCCGCTGCTGTCCGTGCGCAAAGCTACAGCAGAGCCGGTTTCAGCAGTCTTCACCGTAAAATTGCCACCCAAAATATTTTCCGGGTTACTGTTATCATGCTCATAAATAACCATAGTATTACCGCTGTATTTGTCTATGGTTATATCCTTGCTGCCACTCTTCTGGAAAATAACGCCTGCAGCACCGGTACTGCCACCTGTAAGTTTGCTGATATGGCTTGCTCCATTGCTGCCGACATCTTCATTATCCTGTGCATAACGTGTATTGTTGGCCTGGTTTATCCAGCTTGCACCGTTTTGCAGCCACATATTGACCGTACCGCCATTATCTACAATGCCGCGCAGATAAGAATCATCCGTAGTCAAAGCTACATTTACCGTACCTGTTTTCAACGCGAAGATATCACCGCCAAGCTTAACGCTGTTATTGCCGGCCGCTGTGCCATCCTTACCGGTATTGACGTTAATGGTTCCCTGATATGCTCCCAAGGTGTAGTAACCATAATTCATACCCTTAGGAACATTAATCTCGCCACCGCCAATAGAAACCGTACTGTTCTTGGCATTCGTTGTAATACCATTGCCATACACATCCATATCAGCAGTACCGCTGACATCTACACGGCTGTTTTCAACCTGTGTAAGAATACCGGCGTTGTTAAAGCGCGACAACACATTATCTGCATTTATAGGAATACCCCATGTTTCGCTGTCAGAGCCCTTTATAGTCAGATTGCCGTTAATCGTAATTGTATTGGCAACATCAGAAGCATAACTTGCTTCACCCCAACGGTCTGTTTTCTGTACAGCAACACCATTACCGCCGTAACTGCCGTTCATAGAGATATTAACATCTCCGTTAACAGTAATCTTGCTGGCAGCCGATTTGCCCGGCATCATTCATGATAGCAATTATTCAAGGAATTACCATTCACAGCGCCAATAGTAATAATATTCAGCTTACCTGCATTAATAGTAATATTCTTACCATTGCCGGCATAAACACCGACAGGTGTAGCAACACTGTTCTGTACCTGCAGCTGCAGAGTATTGCTGCCGGCGTTAACAGTAACATCATTACCGTCATGCGCATAAACAGCAGCCAGAATATTATTGCTTAAATCAGCCTGTGTTTTCCATGCATTAGGCTTCAGGCTGATAGTTTTATCAGCAGTAATGTATAAACACTGTTATCACTGCTGACACCGCTGTAAACGGAACTGTCAGCATCTGTGCCGCTGATGCGTTGGAAATAATCGCCTGTTTTACTATTGGCATTGATGTTGACAATCTTGGTTGTAGTCACAGAAGGAGATGTAAGCCCTTCTTCCCGTGAGGTTGTCAGCAAAGCTTGTTGCCGAAAACAGTATCACCGGAAAGCAAGGAAACAGAGTTAAATGTATGGTAGGATGTGTTGCCCGCCAGCTCATAGGCACTCCAGGTATAGGTAGGCTTAGCGGCACCATCAGTATAAACTACGATATTATTGCCAAATTCTCCCCAGACACGCTTAGTATAATATTCGGCAAACAGCTTATTGAACCAACCGGTGCCTACACCGGTATTGCCGCCGCCCTCTGTACTGCCTTCAACAACAATTTCCCAATCTACAGGGTTATCCGAGCTCAGATTAGCCACTGTAGTTTTATAAACCTTCAGATTGCTGCCGCCGCCACCGGTTGCCAAATTATATGCCAGGATATAGGCTGTACCATTAGGCCAGACAGTCATATCACGAAAATCAAGGCCATTACTCTTGACGTTTTCCGGCAGTACTACAGATTTAGACTCCTGATTCAGAACATTATTGTTAATCGTGGCCAAGTTATAGCAGATTCACTATTGCCGTGTCCCACATATTGGTAACCGCCGATACCTGTATGCAGCAGTATATCATTATAATTGTTCAGTTTAACCGAGTCAGGATTACGTGCACTGCAGGTATAATTAACATATTCCAGACTACCGTCATCCTTTATCTGATATTGCATAATTATACTGTCATCATAAGGATCATAACCACCCTTAGGATTGATGCTGACAACTACATAAAGCTGTCCGTTTTTGACAACCATGCCTTCGCCATGCACCCAGCCCGGAGAACTGTAACTCATGCCGCAGTACTTATTAAGATCCTCCATCAGATTACGGGATTTGCTGACCTCTTCGGTCAAAACATTCTTATCGTACTTTACAACGCCGATAGTACCTAAATCATAATCACCGACATAGACATATCCATTATAACCGGCTGCGGAATGCGGATTGGCACCTTTAGTAATAACTCCTGATGGATAAACCTCATCCTTACTCCAGGTTGTATCGGCACCGATTACCTTAGAAGGAATCAAATCAACTGTACTATAATTATACTGACGCAGCAAAAACATGCTTTTGCCATCCAGCACAAAGCTATAGGTGCCGGGATCCTTATTCAAGGATTCAATTACTGCTACATTTGCTTTGCTGTCAACCTTATCGGTAACACGTGAGCCGGTAATAGCAGTCATATTGCTGGCACCATAGTTAGAAGGAACAGTTATCAACAGATTGGCTGCGAAAGCGCTGCCGCCAATCATCCATCCACCCATTATCGAGGCTAAAATCGCCGCCTTTTTACTTTTACTGAACTTACGCATTGATAATTCCCCCTTTAGACTGATAACGCGCTGTAACATAATAGGTGCGGCCCTGTATCGGAAATTCCGGATTAATATAGCCGGGAACCATGAACGCTGCATCACTGCGAATTTTAGATTTAGGACCTTTATTGAGAATGTCATTGCATCCAAATGTCAGCTGCCAATTTTTCTTCGGCATCCACTTCAGGCCGCTATTCATAACAAACAGCGAGCATACCGGTTTGCCGGACAGATACGGTGACAGCTTGCCACTCGTTGCTTTATTGTAATAAGTGAAGTATTCATCTGTGTAATGTCCTCGGCAAAGACAGAGAACTTCTCTGAAGGTCTGTAGGTCAGGCGGATATTGCCCTCCCATTCCGGCTGGTAGGTAGGCCACACCGAAGCGTATTCGCCAAACTGCGTAGCCGTATGCTTGTTATAGGCGCTGGTATTAAGATAGGTTACCTGTAAATCGAGATCGAACTTATCCCATTTAAAGCTGCTCTGCAATTCAATGCCATGAGATTTACCCTTATTATCATTAAATACGACCAATAATCCTTGCCTGCACGCTCCAGCTGCAGCATATTTGTAGAATCTCGCCAATAATAAGTCAAGGTAGTGGAATTATCTGCTCCCAACAGCTTGTTATTCATAATCGCACTGATATCAAACTGCTTGCCTTCCTCCGGCACAGGGAACATTGCACCTTCACCATTATGATTCCGCGGAGCAGGCAGGATGCCGGCACCGTCACCGGCAATTTCCGCCATATTCAGCAAACGGTAATAGGTACCGCCCGTCATACGCAGAGTAAGGTTTTCATTTACTTCTTTCTTCAAAGCCAGCTGCCAGGTTGCCTTACCCTTGGTCTGCGAATCCTTAGGATGAATCCAGCTTGCCTGTCCATCGGTAAAGCGCTTGCCATCACTGAAGCCGGTAATCTTTGATTGGTTATAACGTACACTAGGCGTAAAAATCCAGGTACCTTCTTTATCTAAGGTAATAGAATCCTGCAGTTGTACGTTGAACAGCTCCTGCTCATAACGGTTACGGATTTGAGCGGAAAGGAAATTCTGACTGGCCTGTCCACCTAAAATTTTAGCCATGTTGGAACCGTCTATATCCAAGCCTTCTTTGGAATAGTTAATCAAAAAGTCCAGCATATTGTTATCATTCAGCTTGTAACCGCCATCAATCTGAGCTGTGTATTTGTTAGATTTATAACGGCTCCATTCGCGCAACGGCTGGTTCTGCATATCCCATTCACTGTTCGGATACGCTGTATTGATATGCTCGGCCCGATATTTTTTATTCTGATACATGTAGTCAAGCATCCAGCCCCATTCAAGCTTGCCAACCTCCTGACGGTTCTGCAGCATCAGGCTGGCACTGTTCTGTTTCTGTCTGCGGCTGTCATAATAATATCTGTCGCTCAAATCAACTCCATTATTATAAACCGCTGCATTAACATCACCCAGCCATACACTGTCCGGCATATGTCTGTCCAAAGTATCATATGTGCCTTTGATAACCCAGTTTTTATTTTGCCATTTTACAATCGTACTGGTTCTTTTCATAGTCATTGTATTTTCTGTATCTGGTAGCATTTTCTGCTTCCTTTTGTTTTTGCTTTAATTTTTCCAAAGACTCTTTTCTGCCGGCCTGATTTTTATTTTTATCAGGGTCCGCATCGTTCGTCCACTTATCTATATTATTCTGAACTACTTTATCGCCATACTCTTTAAGAATTTCTTCCTTGATTTCAGGTGTAAGAACACCTTCGCCAAAGGAACTGCCGATCCAGTCATATTGCAGCGCCTCATGCCAGTCACTGTCATCATAGCCTCTTTTAAGGTACTCATCCTTAGACCTCTGTCTACCACCTGTTGTTCAATTAAATACAGATTGGAATTGCCGACATCTTTTTCGCATATTCATACCTGTTGTCATAAATAGCATCCTTCAGGCTGTCGCTTCTTACAAATCCCAACCAGGCATCATTATTTGCTTTATAGTAATCTATTTGCT
>ENA-OQDF01001304-OQDF01001304.1-human-gut-metagenome-genome-assembly--contig:-NODE-1304-length-10040-cov-1.838999_pt1 | contig 10040 bp, 13 predicted proteins | sample MGYA00242769_ERZ504597 | MGnify/ENA primary metagenome ERZ504597 (study PRJEB26092, sample SAMD00036305) | human gut metagenome | host: Homo sapiens | study: EMG produced TPA metagenomics assembly of...
ATATCTTTAGGAGTTTCCAGCAATTCAAACAGTATTGGATAGCTCTTTGTCTATCTCTACGTACATATTTCTATATACGCTGACTATTTTGTTCGCCTAACTCATGATTAAAATCACAAGTGTGCGGCTCACAATAATCAAAAAGCATTTTGCCAAATAGTCTATAGATGGTATAATATAGCTATTGTTTTTAACTATTTATAATTTGTATATATAAGAAAGGATGGAAATGAATGGTTGAATCAGCATGGTCGCTATTGCCTCCGATAATTACCATAGTATTGGCTTTGGCGACAAAAGAAGTATACATGTCGTTGATTGTGGGTATCTTTGTAGGGGCTTTAATGTTCACAGGCTTTGATTTATTAGCTGCTATTGATGCATTCTTTGCGATTATGTCCGATAAAGTTGGCGGAAATGTATATATTTTAGTATTTTTGGTCTTATTAGGTATTATTGTAGCAGCTATTGCTCGCTCTGGTGCTTCTCGTGCTTATGGTGAATGGGCAGCAAGTGTAATCAGAGGAAAACGCAGTTCCTTACTTGTTACTTCTATCTTAGGGGTAGTTATCTTTATCGATGACTATTTTAACTGCTTGACTGTAGGTACAGTTATGCGACCTGTTACAGATAAATTTAATGTAACTCGTGCAAAACTCGCTTATATCATCGATGCTACAGCAGCACCAATTTGTATTATCGCTCCAGTATCCAGCTGGGCAGCAGCAGTTAGTTCTTCACTTCCAGAAGATAGTGCTATTGATGGTTTCTCTTTGTTCTTGCAGACAATTCCTTTTAATATGTATGCATGGTTTACTATTATCTTCATGTTGTTCTTGATCTGGACTGGCAAAGATTTTGCTGCTATGAAGACTTTGGAACAAAGAAGCAATGGTAAATTAATTATTCCTGAAGAATATAAAGAAGAACAGATGGAAATTGTAGGTAATGGTAAAATCTTGGATTTATTATTACCACTTATCGTTTTAATCGGTGGTTGTATCTTCGGTATGCTTTATACTGGTGGTATTTTAGAAGGTGCTAGTGTATCTGACGCTTTTGCAAATTGTGAATCTGCTAGAGGTCTAGTAATTGGTTCTTTTATCGCTTTAGTATTTACATTCTTACTCTATGTACACGTGGGGTGCTTCGCTTTGGTAAATTCTGCGAATGTTTCAACCAAGGTTTAGAGCTATGACTCCAGCTATCTTTATTTTATGTCTTGCTTGGAGCTTATCTGGTGTTTGCGGTGAAGATTATTTGAATATCGGTGGTTATGTTGGCGGTATCGTTTCCAATAATGCTACTGTAGGTATGTTCATGCCAGCTGTATTCTTCCTTGTAGCTATCGGTCTTGCTTTTGCTACTGGTACTTCTTGGGGTACATTTGGTATCTTGATTCCTATCGCTCTTGCTGTAGTATCTACTGATCCTCATCTATTAGTAGTTACAGTAGCAGCAGTATTAGCTGGTGCTGTAGGTGGTGACCATGTATCACCAATATCTGATACAACTATCTTAGCTTCTGCGGGGGCTCAATGTAGTCATATTGACCATGTAAGTACACAGGTTCCATATGTAATCGTAGTAGCTAGTTGTGCATTTGTAGGTTATTTAGTAGCTGGTATTGCTGGTAATGGCTGGATCGGTGTAGTATCTGGTTTTATTTTATTAGCTATAGCTATGACTTATATTTATAAAGTTTTAATGAAAGATTAATAAAGATTAAATAAGAAAACTCTAGGATTTATATTCTAGAGTTTTTTTATATCTAAGTTTATATTTGATATTATTAGGAAATTATATTTTTTTGTAAAATATAAATATAAAATAAGGAAATAATATAGTATTGGATTTTTACATATATATGATATAATATAAAATTAGTTAAGAATGGATTTATAAATTAATAATAAAAATTTGTGGAGGATTTTATGGGAAGATTTTATAAAAAAGCGATAGTTACAGCTTTATTAGTATCAGCATTATCAACTACTGCTTTTGCAGCGCCAGAAGATGTATATACAAATATTGCTGATAGTGCAGTAATCATGGATGCAACAGATACTTCAGTGTTTAAACCAGCATCAATAAAATCATTGGATGATTATGATGAACATTATCGTTTATATAAATATGATACGATATCAATTAGAATTATAGGCTACAAAGATGCTCAGGGATTGGATAGCATTATGATCGGTACAGATGGCTATGTAAATTTACCTTATGCAGGTAGCGTGAAATTAGCAGGTTTAACTATTGAAGAAGCAAAACAAGTATTGACTGCAAAATTTGGCAGATATATTAAAATACCTGATATGTCAATAATCGTCACTAATTATGGACCTAGAAAAGTACAGGTATTAGGAGAAGTGAATGCTCCAGGTACAGTGGAATTAGCTTCTGATGATATGAATGTATTAGCAGCTATCTCTAAAGCTGAATGGGTGACTACATATGGTCGTATCAAAAAGTACAAGTCATTCGCATAGATGATGGTGTTATGTATGTAAAAGAAGCCAATATTAAAGATTATATAGAAAAACATGATATCAGTCAGAATTTTGCCCTAGAAGATGGAGATATCTTATATATTCCTAAATCCAATAAAATTGACTTCCATCAAGACGTATTACCACTTATCAATGTATATAGTACGTATAGAGCATTGACTGATTAATTAGGAGTGAAATAATGGATATAAATAATGCAAAAGATAATGATACAATTGATTTAAAAAAATTGTTTTCTTTAATGAGCGAAAAGAAAATGATAGTTATAGCGATAGTAGTAATTTGTACTATTATTGCCACTATAGTGGCTTTTATTTTACCAAAATCTTATCAATCTACTACACTTGTGCGTGTAAAATCTAATAACAGTTCTACTATGGCTGGTTATGCAGCTATGGCAGCTGGTTTTGGTATAGATATAGGGGGAGGAAGTTCCGGTTCACCTGAATCTTATATAGAACTTATGAAATCTCGTGAAGTTTTAGAGCCTATTATTGCTGAATTGGATTTACCTGATGAAGATAAAGAAAAATTAACAGCAGAAGGTTTTGCAAAGAAAAATTTAGAAGTTACTAATATTAAAAAGACAGATTTAATAACTATATCTGCTTATGGTAAGACACCAGAAGAAGCACAGATGATTTCTCAAGGGGTGGCAGATAATTTCTTAGCATTGATGACTAAATTAAACAAAGAAGATAATTCTACTACTTTGAAATTTCTTGATGAACGTATAAAAATCGCTAAAGAAGAAATGGAAACAGCAGAAAATAAATTAGCTGCTTATCAGCAAGAGCATAAAATCTATGCACCTGATGAACAAGCCAAAGCTATTATTGCTAATTTAAATAATTATGATACAACTATTGCTCAGCTTCAAGCGCAAAGTGAAGGTGATAGTGCAAAACTTGCTGGTGTGACTAATCAATTAGAACAGCAGAATGCATCTTTATTAGAATATAATGTATCTGATAATACAAATATCGGCAATATCCGTGAGTCTATAGTTAATAAACGCGTAGAACTTGTAGGACTTCAGCAACAATTCACTGATGAACATCCAGATGTGATTAAAGCCAAAGAAGAATTAAATAGTCTTGAAAGATCTTTATCTGATGAGATCGCAAAGGCTGTAAATTCTCAATCAGTGACTTTAAGCCCAGTACAATCTAATCTTTTAAAGGATAAAATCAGTACAGAAGTGCAGATATCTGTAAATAATGCTTCTTTAGAAGCTTTGAAAGCAAAACAAGCAGAAGCTCAAGAGAATATAGCTACATTATCTGCTGATAGTGTAGAATATATGCGTTTAGAACGTAATGCTAAAATTACAGGTCAAGTATATACTTCTCTTGTACAAAATTACGAACAAACTAGAATACAAGAAGCAAAAGATTCCATGGATATTCAGATCATTGATGCGGCAGATTTGCCAAGGGAAGATATGCCAGCTAAGCCAAATAAAAAATTAATTGTAGTTATCGGTTTTGTTTTAGGTATAATAATCAGCTTTGGTTATACTTTATATAATTATAATAGAAGATATGGTTTATAATAGGAAATAGATGTAAAAGGAGAAGTATAGATTTTAAGATAAATATAGCTTCTCCTTTTATACTATAAATAAAATAAATGCAATGTAGGTGAATTTATTGGCACAAAATTATAAAACTAATCTAAAACAGAATATCCGCATAATTTGGTCCGGTATATCACTGATGGCAGATTATCTAGCGGTATTATTAGCAGAGATAATAGCTATATATTTTAGTGAGGAAAATCTTTATTATATAGATTTATTTATCGTTATACCATTTATTTATATAGCTTTTATCGCTGCTGCAAGGACTTATCGACGCATTATTCCTTTTTGGCAGAGGGTGGAGTCACTTTTTTATAGCAGTATTTATAGTATTATCGCAGTCTTATTATTCTTTTTTGTGCGAGCAATTCTACTGAACATAGTATAGCTTTTCTAGCTTTATTTTGGCTAGCTAGTTTTATCTGTTTAGTAATAATGCGTTATTTATTAAAGCGTATTTTAGATGAAAGAAATATATTTCAAATTCCTTTACTTATCATTGGAGCTCAAGAAGAAGCAATAGCTTTTGTTAAAGCTATCAATAGTGATATAGGAATGAGTTCTTATAAAATAGTAGGTTTAATCAGTGATAAAACTCCTATAAAAGGATTAGAAAAATATCCATTATTAGGTGATTTTAAGGATATTGAAAAAATAATTAAAACTACAGGTATAAATAATGTATTGATAGCAATTCCTTATTTGGAACAGACAAAAAAGCAAGAAATCATTCATCGTGTGCAACCTTTAGTTAGAAATATATGTATCATACCAAGTTTATCAGCTATTCCTATGGGAGGCGCTGATTTAGAAACTTTTTTTGATGAAAAATTTATGCTTATACGTATTCGTAATAATTTAGCACGCAATATCAATAAATTTATTAAATTAATTTTTGATTTAGTCATAGGTTTATTGATTTGTATACCAGTGATTCCGATAATAATAGCTTGTGCTATATGGGTAAGATTGGACTCCAAAGGACCTATTTTTTATAATGCAAAACGCATTGGCAAAAACGGTAAAGAATTTACTTGTTATAAGTTTCGTTCCATGTATACAAATGGTGATGAATTATTAACGCAGTATTTAGCAGAAAATCCAGTGGCAAAAAAAGAGTGGGATGAGTTTCAAAAGCTACATGATTTTGATCCTCGTGTTACAAAAGCTGGCAAGATCATGCGAAAAACTAGTCTTGATGAATTACCACAAATTCTCAATGTATTAAAAGGTGAGATGAGCCTTGTAGGTCCTAGACCATATCTTCCTCGTGAAAAAGAAATGATGGGACATTTTTATAATATTATTATCTCTACGGTACCAGGAATAACAGGATATTGCAGGTAAATGGCCGTTCTGATGTGACTTTGAAGGTCGATTGAGAATGGATGATTGGTATATACGTAATTGGTCCGTATGGATAGATATTATATTGTTAATTAAAACTATTAAAGCTGTATTTTGTAGTAAAGGAGCAGTATAATAGATGAAAATTATTATCTTAGCAGGTGGTGGAGGTACTAGATTATTCCCTTTGTCTAGAGATTGTTATCCTAAACAATTTCTCCATGTAATCGGAGATAAATCTTTACTTGCCCAAACTATAGAGCGATTTTTAGGCTTAGTAGAAGCAAAAGATATTATTATTGTGACTAATGAACGGTATATTTTTCATGTGCAAGCAGAATTAAAAACTATAAATGCACAAGAAGCTCATATTATCACTGAGCCAATGGGAAAAAATACAGCTCCTGCTATTGCTTTGGCACAGAGTTATTGTCAGGATGTATTACAATGTGATGATGATGAGATATTATTTGTTAGTCCATCAGATCATTTAGTTAAACCAATAGATGTTTTTCAAAATTTAATAAAAAATGCTCAAGAAGTAGCAAAGAATAATATAGTTACTTTAGGAATTAAGCCTACAAAGCCAGAAATTGGTTATGGTTATATTGAAGCAGAGAAAAATAATAACTTAGCTAAAAGTTATTTCTTTTAAAGAAAAACCAGATTTAGCTACAGCTAAAAATATATATCTTCTGGTAATTATTATTGGAATGGCGGTATGTTTATGTTTAGCATAGCTACTATGCAGGCTGAACTCACTAAATATATGCCAGCAATAATAGATATTACCCAGAATGGTTACCAATATACAGTAGATAATTTTGTAGATATGCCAGATATATCTATTGACTATGCAGTAGCAGAAAAATCACAAAAGATGATGATGATACCAATGGAAAATATTTATTGGAATGATATTGGTAGTTTTGATGCTATTGCAGAAGTACTTTCTGATAAGGATAAAAATGTATTTAAAGGTGATATTTTAGCGGAAAATTGTACAGATACCATGATTATTGGTGATAATCGTTTAATAGCTGGTATTGATTTAGAAAATTTGATGATTATTGATACTCCAGATGCACTTCTTGTAGCCAAAAAAGGTGAGAGTCAAAAAGTAAAAAATATAGTGAATAAGCTTAAGCAGAATAAACGTAAGGAAGCAAAAGAAAATGTCACTATGTATCGCTCATGGGGGAAATATACTTTACTTACTGAGAGTGAAGGTTATAGAGTGCGTAAGATAGAGATGGATCCAGGGGCTTCACTTACTATGCAGATGCATTATCATCGTAGTGAGCATTGGACTGTCATCTCTGGTACAGGTAAGACTATTATCAATGATAGAGAAGTATTTTTACAGAAAATCAAAGTACTTATATTCCTATGAGTGTAAAACATAAATTATCTAATCCAGGAAAAATACCTTTGGTTATTATAGAGGTACAATCTGGAAAATATATAAATGAAGATGATATTGTAGTTTTTGAATGATAAGATAACGGAGGAAAAATGAAAATACAAATTATTATTCCTGTATATAAACCGGATAATAAATTATTGATGTTTATTAAGACAAATAAAAAACAAATGAATAAAAAATATTCCATTATTAATTATAGATCAGGCTCTAATGATGAATATAGAGATGAAATAGAGGATATGAATTGTTTAGTAAAAAAATAGATGCTAAAACATTTAATCATGGTGGAACTAGACAAATGGGAGCAGATATGTTTCCTGATAAAGAGATATATATTTATTTAACACAGGATGCCATTCTAGCAGATGAGTATGCTATTAATAATATAGTTAAAGTTTTTGAGAATAATAATGTAGGTTGTGCTTATGGTAGACAATTACCACATAAAGGAGCAAATATATTTGCAACCCATGCCAGATTATTTAATTATAAAAATGAAGTTATATATATTCTGTAGAGGATAAAGAAAAATATGGAATGAAAACAGCTTTTAATTCAAACTCTTTTGCGGCATATAGGAGAAAAGCATTAAAAGATGTTGGAGGTTTTCCTATTAATACAATTTTGAGTGAAGATATGTATGTGACTGCAAAAATGTTATTAAAAATTGGTCTGTTGCTTATTGTGCAGATGCTAAAGTATATCATTCACATAATTATACTATATGGCAAGAGTTTAAAAGATATTTTGATATAGGTGTTTTTCATGCAAAAGAAGCATGGATTAGAGAAATTTTTGGTAAAGCAGAAGGTGAAGGAAAAAAATTTGTTATTTCTGAAATAAAGATGTTAGTAAAAAATAATCCATTATTATTATTTGAAATGCTTTTTAGAGATAGTATGAAGTTTTTAGGATATAGATTGGGTATAAAAGAAAAATTAATAACAAAAAAATAAAAAGAAAGATTAGTATGAATGTTAAATATTGGAGGTGAGTATATTGCAACAAATTATAAATCCTTTTTATGTATATGGTATTAGTTTTCTTTTACATTATTTGTATATGAACTTGGTTGGTCGGAATTTTACCCTGAATTAAGTATAGATTTAGTAATTTTTATTATAAGTACAATTATAATATCATTTTTGTTAGGAAAAAATATTAGATTTTAAAGTTAGTAAAAAAAGAAATAATGGTTATTAAATTTTCTAAAATAGTAAAATGTACCTTGTTTATATATTTAGGTTTTTTATTGAGTTTATAGTTAATGGTGGAGTGCCATTATTTTTAATTTTAAGTCAATCAGGATTTGTTTATGTAGATTTTGGAATACCAGTATTTCATGTTTTTTTATTAACTTTTGCCACATTTTACTCATTATTAGTGTTTCAGAATTATATTATAATAAAAGAACGCAGGTATTTGATAATATTTTTCTTATTAATTTTTATAAATATATTGATTTTTAATCGAGGAAATTTTGTTTTTACCATAATGGCAATAATGGTGATATTTCTTAGAAATCAAGATAGTATAAAAAAATAACAATTATTAAATTTATTACAGGAATAATAATAGGATTGTTTTGTTTTGGATTAATGGGAAATTATCGTAGTATGACATATAGTAGTAATATAGATTATAAAAATGCAAGTGAAATGATATTAGATTTAGGCCAAGCAACGAGTGGTTTTAGAGATTCGTTTGTACCAAATGAATATTTTTGGTCGTATATATATATATCATCTTCATTAGCTAATTTACAATATACAACGGATGTTTATATAAATGCTAATAATGATGAGAATTTAGATTTTGAAGAAATAAAAAATATGATTATTATACAATTTATACCAGATTTTTTATCTAAAAGAATAATTGATTTTATGGGATATATGCCAAAACCTGCTTGTTTAATTATAGATAATTTTACATTAGTTACTATGTATGGAAGATCATATATGTATGCAGGATATATAGGATTAATATTAACTTTTTTTATTTAATATTGTTTTTAAGTATTATATGTATGCTTTTAAAAAAAAGTGACTCGTATAATGTTGTGATAGCAATATTAACAGTGGTTTGTGCATTTGCTCCTTTTACGAATATGTTAGTTTTTTCAGGTTGGATATTTCAATTAGTTTATATAATTTTGTTGGAAAATAAAATAATAAGAAAATATATAATGTAGAGGTGTGTATATGTCTAATATTTCAGTTGTAATATGTACTTATAATGGGAAAAAGTATATAAAGAGCAATTAGATAGTTTAAAGAGACAAACTGTATTTATTGATGAGTATATAATTTGTGATGATAATTCATTGGATAATACATGTGATATAATAGAGAATTATATAGAGAAAAATCCTGAATTAAATATAAAATTATTTAGAAATAATAAAAATAAAGGAGTTATAAAGAATTTTGAATTTGGATTAAAACAAGCTAGTGGAGATTATATAGCTTTTTGTGATCAAGATGATGTATGGCTACCTAATAAAATAGAATTATCTTTAAATAAAATACAAGAAATGGAAGAAAAATATGGAAAAAATGTGCCATTATTAGTGCATACAGATTTAGTAGTAGTAGATGAAAATTTAGATATTATAAATCAGTCATTCTTTAAACAAGAAGGATTAAATGTATATAAAGATAAAGATATATTGAAAGCATTATTTTTACAAAATAATTTAGTTGGATGTACAATAGTATTTAATAGAATAGCTAAAATTTTATCTTTACCATTTCCAGAACATATTATAATGCATGATTATTGGTTGGGTTTAGTTGTGGCATGTAAAGGAAAAATAGAATTTATAAATCAGGGAACTATAAAATATAGACAGCATAAAAGAAAATGTAGTAGGGGCAAAGAAAATATATTTCATATACTGCATTAAAAAAATATTTGATAAGAAATATTTAGATAAAAGTATTAGTTCGATAATAAAACAAAATAAAGATTTAATAAATTTTAAGTCAGGATTTTTATTAGATAATAATGAGTGGGTGTTTAAGGCTTTAAATGCTTTGGAAGAAAAATAATATTATTGAAATGATAAGTTAGGGGTGCACAAACATGGAATATTACGTAATATAGTATTATATGGATATTTTATCAGTAAAAATTTTGATATTTATTTTAATATGTAATAAAAGAG
>ENA-OQDF01001305-OQDF01001305.1-human-gut-metagenome-genome-assembly--contig:-NODE-1305-length-10039-cov-1.500202_pt1 | contig 10039 bp, 9 predicted proteins | sample MGYA00242769_ERZ504597 | MGnify/ENA primary metagenome ERZ504597 (study PRJEB26092, sample SAMD00036305) | human gut metagenome | host: Homo sapiens | study: EMG produced TPA metagenomics assembly of...
ACCACAATCGCCGTCAATCAAACAATGGGGGTGGGACTTGGATTCTATCTGGGAAACTTCAAATTCACGGCACATGAACAAGCCCATGAGAGAATCGTATTAACGAATCAAAGCAATAAATCGGGAAAGATTATCACGGCAGACGCAATCAAGATCGGTGGCGGCATGGGGAACATCGCACGTAGCCCGCTAGAAAGTCCCTATCCGATAGAAGCAGAGACAAGTGGTATCCACGGTTTACCGAGGCGGCCCGATATTGGCTACAATGGGCGGGAATACCGGATAGTATCTATTCGAAAAGCGCTTTCCGCAATGATATCAAGACGACATTTACGCACGTCCCCAATGGTTAATTATTTAAAAGAACAGACCCATATCCCTATCGACATGGCCTTCGCATTCCATTCCGACGCAGGAACCACCCCGGATGACTCAATTATAGGGACACTCGGCATCTATATGTCTAAAAGCAACGACGGAATCTACACCAACCGGAAAAGCCGGGAGATCGCCAGAGACCTAACCGACATGATCCAAACACAGATCCTGTCCGATGTCCGCAAGGTTTACAATCCTCAATGGAGCCGCCGGGGCATGTGGAATCAATCTTATATAGAGGCACGTATTCCCGATGTCCCAACGATGCTATTAGAATTACTATCCCATCAAAACTTCGCCGATATGCGTTACGGGTTAGACCCACGCTTCCATTTCCTTATCTGTAGGGCGATCTATAAAGGGATGCTCCGTTATATCTGTTTCCAGAATAAACAGGAGCCTATCGTACAACCGCTCCCACCCGATCGTCTGTATACGGAGCTCGTAGAAACGAATAAAGTGAGAATCGGCTGGAAAGCCGTACAGGATACTCTTGAGGAGAGTGCCTCACCAACCGCCTATATCCTTTATAGTCGAAAAGGCAGCGGTGGATTCGATAACGGGACGCTCGTAAAAGGAGAAGAAATCATTCTTCCAATTGAGGCGGGTATTATCCATAGTTATAAGGTAGCTGCCGTAAATAAGGGAGGCATCAGTTTCCCTTCCGAGATCGTAAGTGTTTACCGGTCTCCTAAAGGTGAAAAGGATAAGACGGTATTGATCGTCAATGGATTCGACAGGATCAGCGGTCCAGCCAGTTTCGAGAGTGCGGCGGATAGTTTAGCCGGCTTTCTTTATGCCGTCGACCGGGGAGTGCCTTATCTGAATGATATCGCATTTATCGGGGATCAATTCGAATTCCGCCGTTCCGCCACATGGAACAGCAATGATAATAACGGGCATGGGGATAGTTACAACAATTACGCAGGCCAAGTCATAGCGGGCAATACCTTCGATTATCCTTTCATACATGGGCAGGCCATGGCCGAAACCGGTTATTCCTTTGTTTCATGTAGCCATAAATCTTTGGCCGAGGGAGTCGTAAAGCCGATACGTATCCGATTATTGACTTGATTTTAGGAAAACAGCGCCAACCGGTTATCACTCCCGTTTTACAGGATACGCTTCGCAGCTACCTTGCCCAAGGCGGCAACTTGCTTGTAAGCGGGACGAATCTTTCTCCGACAGCTGGGGCAACGCACAAGACCGTACGTTCGTCGAGGAGGTACTAAAAGGGAAGTTGGCTAGCCGTAATGCCAGCAAGGAGGGAATCGTAAACAGTTGCGCATCCCCTTACGGATATATAAACGGCAGATACACGTTCCGGACACGTCCGAACCCTATTTGCTACTCGATCGAGTCGGTAGACGGTGTACTTCCGGCGGATAAGCTCGCCCATACCATCTTGAGATATCCGGAGAACAATATCGGGGCGGGAATCGTTTATGAAGGGAAATATCGGACTTGTTCGCTCGGTTTCCCGTTTGAGGCACTTCAAACACCGTCGGAACGAAATCGACTCATGGAGTCCATCTTACGCTTTTTCTCCATTCAACAACAAAATAAAAATACAGTATATACAATGAAACGAAATCAATTGCTTTATCCCCTTATGGAAAAATAGAGGCTACAACGACAAACGGTAGCGCAATTGGCCGAGTCGTCCTTAGTGAGTCAGATCTATCTAATCACGGACGATCCCCACGCCAAGGCTATTTATCCCTGCAATTTAATCCGCACGGAGAATATATGGAGCACGAAGACCTCCGGGAAATAGCCGCTATGCCAGTGCCCATTATACGTTAATTTATACGAAGACTGAAGAGCTTCAATTAGGCATGTATGCCCTAGAGCGTTTTGTCGCCATCGCCGACGATACGAGATCCGGTATGGTTTACTCCGATTATTACGAGAAGAAGGAGGCAAACTCAACCCCCATCCGGTGATCGAATTACCCAGAAAGGAAGTCTTAGGGATGATTTCAATTTCGGCTCCCTCCTACTCTATCGTTCTTCCACGCTACAAAAACGCCATAGCCTCCATGGATACGGAATATACATTCGCCGGACTCTACGACTTGCGCTTAAAAGTCTCCCAAAACGCTCCGCTGACGCATATCAACGAATATCTATATACAGAAGTAGAGAATGATTTACGGAAATCCGGAGAGAAGATGTTCGACTATGTAGATCCCAAGAACCGCTTTGTACAGATCGAGATGGAAGCCGCCTGTACAGATCACCTAAAGATGATAGGCGGCTACTTGCCCCCTCATTTCAAGCCAGTCCGTTTTGACGAGCAGACATTTCAAACGGAAGCCTCCGTTATTATCCCTGTACGTAACCGTGTACGGACGATCGAGGACGCTATCCGTTCCGTACTGCGGCAAGAGGCGTCCTTCCCTTTCAACCTAATCATTATCGATAATCATTCCACGGATGGCACCTCCGAGCGAATCCAAGCGATCGCCGCCACGGACCCTCGTATTATCCATATCCAGCCGGAGCGTGACGACCTTGGCATCGGAGGTTGCTGGAACATAGGCATACACCATCCGGCTTGCGGCAAGTTCGCCATCCAATTGGACAGTGATGACGTATACAGCGACGAGCATACCCTGCGTAAGATCGTGGAAGCCTTCTACGAGCAGCGATGCGCTATGGTGGTCGGAACCTACCGAATGACCGATTTCGATATGCGAACCATCCCGCCCGGAATTATCGACCATAAAGAATGGACTCCCGAGAACGGCCGCAATAACGCCTCCGCATCAACGGGCTTGGAGCGCCCCGGGCCTTTTACACGCCCCTGCTGCGGAAACTGAACCTCCCGAACACCAGTTACGGAGAGGATTACGCCCTCGGCTTGCGCATCAGCCGCGAGTACCCGATCGGGCGGATCTACGACGTGCTGTACCTTTGCCGCCGTTGGAAGATAACTCCGACGCCTCATTGGATGTCGTAAAAATGAACAACCATAATATATATAAGGATAAAATCAGGACTTGGGAACTCGAGGCCCGCTTAAACATGGAAAGACAATGAAACCAAACAACTGGGTCAGCTCATCGCAAGCGACCGAATTATTAGCCAAGCAACTCGTGACATGGCCATTGGCGAGAAGAACTATAAGGCGCTGGAGGCCGTGCAAGTAAAATCCTTCGATATGGGAGGGTTCTCGATACGTGCGCAATTCAATCCCGCCCGTATTGTTTCCACCGGGGCCAAGGTAGATGCCCGATCCCTAAAAGAACGCAAGTGCTTCCTATGCCCCGAGAATCTGCCGGTGGAACAGGAGCGACTGCCTTTCGGCTTTCGCATCTGGTATTGTGCAACCCCTACCCGATCTTCCCCCTGCATTTCACGATCCCTACCCGGAAACATACTCCGCAACTGATATTGCCGCAATGGAATGACTTCTTGGAACTGACAAGGAGACTCGCTCCCTTCACCGTCTTCTACAATGGACCCCGTAGCGGAGCCTCGGCACCGGATCATGCCCACTTCCAAGCGGTGACACGAGGCATCATGCCGCTGGATGAAGAGGTAACCCAATTTATACGGCACCCGTATGCGAGCGTATACGACACCCGTATATTCCCGCTCACCCGGAAACCTCCGCCCCGGCCTCGTCATCCAAGCCGCCACCGCCGAGGCCGCCACCCGGCTCTTCAAGGAGATCTACGCCGCCCTGCCCGCTTCCCCCCGGCGAGCCCGAGCCGATGATGAATATCTTCGGCTCCTATTACGATAATAATTGGGTAATCACGGTTATCCCTCGTAAACGCCACCGCCCGTGGCAATACGAGGCCGAGGGCGACGACCATCTCCTGTCCAGCCCGGGAGCTGCCGATATCGGAGGTCTTTTCATCACCCCTTTAGAAAAAGATTTCAAGAAGATCAACCCGGAGCTTCTGCGAGATGTTTACCAACAAGTATGCCTCAGCGACCGGGACGTAGAGGAAATTTTCGTACATTTGTCATCTAATTAGTTTTCAATAGATATGAAACAATTCTTTAAAATGATGTTTGCCTCAAGCTAGGCGTTATGTTGGCAATGGGAATAATCCTGACGGTATTGATATCCATGACTATAGGATATATCGCCACCGTAGGTAGCACACCTGATTACACCCCCAAGAGCAATACGGTATTCAAGATCAAGCTAGACGGGACGCTGGCGGATAACCCGACGGAGAATCCATTCTCCGCCTTGATGGGCGACAAGGAAAACATGCTGTCACTGAAGGACCTGCTCGAGACGATCCGGATAGCGAAACAGAATGACAAGATCGCGGGGATTTATATCGAATCGGGCTTCTCTCCTCGGGTAGCGCCAGCTTGGAGGCAATCGCCGATCGCTGATAGACTTCAAGGAAAGCGGCAAGTTCGTGGTAGCTTACGCCGATAATTTCACGCAAGGGAATTACTTCCTTTGTTCCGTAGCCGATAAGGTATTCTTGAATCCGCAAGGCATCCTTGAATTGACGGGACTCGCCTCGCAAACCCTATTCTACAAAGGACTGATGGATAAGGTAGGTATCGAGATGCAGATTTTTAAGGTAGGTACCTACAAAGGTGCCGTGGAGCCTTTTATGCTGGATAAGCTGAGCGAGGCGAACCGGGAGCAAATCCAATCGTATATCTCCACCATCTGGGATAATATAGCCGAAGGCATCGCCGAATCACGCGGCATCAGCGTGAACGATATCAACCATTACGCCAATGAGGGGCTTTTCTTCGCGGACCCTGTGAAAACGGTAGAATGTGGCTTTATAGACGAATTGAAGTATAAGCCGGAGGTAGAAGCATACGTCAAAGAGCTAGCCGGACAAAATGGAGAGAAACTGAGATCGGCCAACTTAGCTCAAATGAAAACCCTCAAGGCCTCACCCACCAAAAACGCCCGGGATAGCCGTACTTACGCCGAAGCGAGATTAAGGCGCAAACACCCGGCAACTTTACGATATCGAACAAAGTATCACGGAGAAAATGGCCGATGAGCTTATCAAGCTAAAAAACAATGATGACGTGAAAGCCGTGGTATTCCGTGTGAATTCCCCGGGAGGTAGCGCTTATATATCCGAGCAGATATGGCGTCAAGTTGTCGAGTTGAAAAGGTGAAACCTGTGGTCGTTTCCATGGGCAACGTAGCTGCCTCGGGAGGCTACTATATCTCATGCGCCGCTAATAAGATCATCGCCGAACCGAATACGTTGACCGGCTCCATCGGCATCTTCGGCATGTTCCCGAACGCCTCCGGATTATTCGGGAAACTAGCGTTGACCACGGACATCGTAAAGACGAACACATTCTCGGACTTAGGAGACCTCTCCCGTCCCATGACCGAGAGTGAGAAAGCACTGATACAGGGATACGTGGAAAGAGGCTACCAAACGTTCCTTTCCCGCTGCGCCGAAGGTAGAGGTATGACTACCGAAGCGGTCAACGCTATCGGACAAGGACGGGTCTGGACGGGTGAGCAAGCGAAAGAAAGAGGTTTGTCGATGAGCTGGGCGGTATTGAATTAGCTATAAGCACAGCGGCGGGGTTGGCTGATCTGGATCAGTATAGCGTAACTACCGTCAGCGGTTCCAAGAATTTCTTGGACGAGTTCTTGGAAAGCCAGTTCGGAGAGGTGAAACTCTCTATCGTCAAAAATGTATTGGGTAATGAGTTCGAGTACTTCAAGACGTTGAATAATATCAAGACGAATTGCGGAATCCAAGCTCGTATGCCTTACGATATGAAACCGTTATAATAACTGGACCATGCTGACAGATCATACGATTAAGTTCAATAAACTCCTCACTCCATTCTCTTTCCTTTATGGAATCGGGGTGAGATTCAGGAATCAGCTGTTCGACTGGAAAGTCCTTCGGACAGAGCGGTATGATCTGCCTATTATTTGCGTGGGGAACCTGACTGTCGGGGGGACCGGAAAAACTCCTCATACGGAATACATCATCCGTTTGATAAAAGACCGATACCGGGTAGCTGTACTCAGCCGTGGCTATAAACGGAAAACCTCCGGTTTCTTGCTGGCCGATCAGCGAAGTACCAGCAAGGATATCGGTGACGAGCCGTACCAAATGAAACGTAAGTTTCCGGATATTCTCGTTGCCGTAGACGCTGATCGCCGCAGGGGTATCCGCAATCTATTGGCTCTGCCAGAGAATAAGCGCCCGGAAGTGATCGTGCTGGACGATGCCTTTCAACATCGATACGTCGCCCCCACGCTGAACATCCTTTTAACCGATTGCCACCGTCTTTATACACAAGATAAGCTCTTGCCCGCAGGCCGTTTAAGGGAACCTGTGGATGGCGCTCGACGTGCGGACGTGATCATTGTCACGAAATGTGAGTCATGTATACAACCTATAGACTTCCGGATCATAGAGGAGGATATACATCTCTCAGCTTATCAAGAGCTCTATTTCAGCCGTATTCTTTACGGGGAGCTGGAACCCGTCTTTTCCGGTAAAGCCCCCAGACGCACATTAAAAGGGCTGGCCTCTACTACAGAGGTTTTATTGGTATCCGGTATCGCATCCCCGGCACCTCTCGAAAAAGAGATCCATAAATATACGGAGCATGTCACCTCATTGATCTTTCCGGATCATCACGCCTTCGATCGGCATGACATCCAGAAAAATACAAACGGCCTTCAAGCGGTTGACTTCTACAAGTAAATTGATAATCATCACGGAGAAAGATGCCGCCCGACTCCGTGACCTTCCTTCGCTTCCCATGGAATGGTTTTCTCATTTATATTGTTTGCCTATTACGGTGGGTTTCTGTATGGACCGGGAAAAACAATTTCAAGAATTAATAGTTAAACATATTGATACAAGAATAAAGAATCATCCTATATTACGTTAACAATCTTATGAGCAATAGAACAGAAATATCGACTTTGGGAGAGTTCGGGTTAATCCGTCATCTCACCGATAAAATAGAACTTAAAAATCCGAGTACGTTGAAAGGTGTTGGTGACGACGCAGCCGTACTAGATTACACAGACAAGCAAGTATTGGTTACGACAGACCTTTTGCTGGAAGGTATTCATTTCGATTTGATGTATGTGCCGTTGAAACATCTCGGCTATAAATCCGCAGTCGTAAACTTCTCAGATATTTACGCCATGAACGGCGCCCGAAACAGATTACGGTATCATTGGGTATTTCCAACGTTTCTGTGTAGAAGATCTCGAAGAATTCTACGAGGGCATTAAACTCGCTTGTGATATCTACGATGTAGATCTCGTTGGTGGCGACACTTCCGCCTCACGCACAGGGTTAGCGATCAGCATCAGCTTGCCTAGCGAGGGAGAAAAAGGCAAAGTTGTCTATCGAAACGGAGCAAGGAGACCGATCTTATTTGCGTGTCCGGCGATTTAGGGGCCGCTACATGGGTCTCCAATTACTGGAACGGGAGAAAAGCATATTTAATGGGGAGAAAGATTTCACGCCCGATTTCTCTGGTAAAGAATATTTGTTGGAACGCCAATTAAAACCGGAAGCCGCAAAGACATTGTCGAGGTTCTTGACCAAGCAGGAATCGTTCCGACCTCCATGATGGATATCTCCGACGGCCTCTCTTCGGAGTTGCTTCATATATCTAAAGAAAGTAATGTAGGTTGCCGAGTTTACGAAGATCGTATTCCTATCGATTACCAAACCGCAGCCATGGCAGAGCAGTTTAACATGAATCTGATAACCGCAGCATTGAATGGAGGTGAGGATTATGAACTCTTATTCACTGTTCCTTTAGCAGATCATGATAAGGTGTCGGAAATGAAAGGTATTAAGGTGATCGGTCATATAACAAAGCCGGAGTTAGGCAATTATCTTGTCGGTCGTGACGGAGGTGAAGTCGAGCTTAAGGCGCAAGGTTGGAACTCACTAAACTAAAAAGAAATATCCGCTCTGAATTCACGAATGCAAAGCGGTCCGTCTCATTTTTATTGGGGGACGGACCGTTTCCTATTATTTCACTTCAATGGATCCTAAATAATTATAGAAGAGTTCAAAATCACTTATCTTCAAGAAAGGTAAGTGATAAACATCCATCTTTATAATTTGCGCCTCTATAGCCATTTTCCCATACAAATCAGCCAAAGACATACTCTTTATATCACCGTTATGATAGACCTTATTCTTTTTCTCGGGAAGCTGTACCTTTTTATCCAAGAAACGGATATAAGTATAAGAAGTAGCCAGCGGCTTATTATAAGTAGGCACTTTTCCGACTTTCCTCATATCATAAAACCCTTTCGCACGAGCCGTCTCACAAGGGACATTCATGAACTCTGGTATATTCACAAATCGAAAGGCACAATCATCCCATTTACAAAAGCCAATCTTAGCCAACGCATCCGGCTGGTCTGTCTTAATTTGTGGGCACCACAACCCTTTTAATGGAAAGATCTGCTTATCCATATCATATTGTAACATCTCCGACTGACTCTCAATACGAAACACCTTACTAAAATCAACGTCCCCTACGCCTTTTCCAATTTAGCGGCATATTCTTTCTTAAGATCCGCCATAGTAAATGGATCCGCTTGATTTTTCTCTACCAGATTCTTGTCACAATGAGCCATATACCTTACTATCACATCGTCATCAACTGTCACATTATTTAATTTAAGCGCATAAACAAATAAGAGATCGGACGTTAAATCGACCACACCCTCAACTTCGCTTTTAAAATATTCCGAAACAATATTCCCTTGACTAAGCGCATCATTAATATTTATACAAAGACGCCGTCCATCCAGTTCTACCACGACAAGAGGATGCGTTTCTACCTCAGAATAAACGCCCATACCCTCAAAGAGTTTCTTATCGTAATCTGGAATATCAACGATCACCGCCTCTTGACTAGCCAGATTCTCTTTCGGCATCGTAGAAATCTTCCCATCCTTTGTAAACGTCCTAACAAACAAATATCCGGAAACCTTAGGGACACCAAACATAATCTTATCCCCTTTTTTATACACTTTCCCATCACAGGCAGACACCGCATCACGAGTTCCTATCCCAGCAGCAGCAAATGCCAAACATACCCAACTTAAAACAATACTCCAAATTACTTCTTCATATCTATAGCTTATTAATCATTCTCTACCCGCTTCCAAAATAAGTAAAATCCATATTTATCTACACGCTCCCCCTATTTACCCTGCTTATAGCAGCTAATTCCACCTCTACCCTCAAATATTTTCAAAAAATCCACCGCCACCTATTGCATATATCAAAAAAGTCCGTATCTTTGCACCCGTAATCGAAACAACGATATACAAAACAACATGATGGTGCCATAGCTCAGTTGGTAGAGCAAAGGACTGAAAATCCTTGTGTCCCCGGTTCGATTCCTGTGGCACCACCAAAGAAAGTACATAAATGCTTTTCACACATGAAAACCCTTGAATTAGAGATAGTTCAAGGGTTCTTTTTTTACCCTCACTACGCATTCCGCTACATATTTGTGAAGTTGGATTTCGCCAATTCAGTGGCTTTTTTTAAGCTTTGAAAAAGCCATAAATACGCACCATACTTCATTGTTTTTCAGCTGTTTGACAATTCCAATTCTCCGGTGTGAAAAAGTAATTTTGCACACATGACCGGATGAAGTCGAAAAAGTGAAAGAAATTTAAA
>ENA-OQDF01001306-OQDF01001306.1-human-gut-metagenome-genome-assembly--contig:-NODE-1306-length-10038-cov-1.775603_pt1 | contig 10038 bp, 15 predicted proteins | sample MGYA00242769_ERZ504597 | MGnify/ENA primary metagenome ERZ504597 (study PRJEB26092, sample SAMD00036305) | human gut metagenome | host: Homo sapiens | study: EMG produced TPA metagenomics assembly of...
GACTATGATACCTACGGATTGTTACGCACTACGTGCTCCCACAATCTACCCAACATTCGCATATCGTGGTGCTTACGCCCCACTTTTATGCTCATATTGGGGCGGGTCACAAGGTCATTCTACCACTAGTGTGCGAGCACACGTGGTGTCAGACCTTTTGACCCTGGTATCTTAAATTTGAGCTTATCTATAATAATTAAAAGGTTATCAATGAATATTTGATTAAAGTTTTACTACGTTTGTTGCCTGAGGTCCTTTAGCTCCTTCTGTTACATCGAACTCTACAGCCTGACCTTCTTCAAGTGATTTGAATCCATCCATCACCAGTCCTGAATAGTGAACGAAGATGTCATTTCCTTCAGAGTCGGAGATGAATCCATAACCCTTCTGGTTGTTAAACCATTTTACTGTACCTGTCATTGTTGTTGCCCTCCATAAAAAATAAGTTGTTAGACCGGGAATCAAAAACCCGATACCGTTTTAGAATAGCATATTTAACAATAAAAGTCAATGCAAATCTGATTGAGGTTGTAAAATTACACAAAAATAATGTGCTAAAATTATGCGAAATGCCGAAAGTGATTATTCGTGAAAATAAATGACTGAAAATGATTGACTGTGACTGAAATGATTTATTATAAGGGCAGAGAAATGAAAGAAGGAGGTGCAGAGATGCTTACGGAAGAGCGGTTTGCCGAGATTCTGAGAATGCTCGGAGAGGAAAAATCGGTCACAGTGCAGGAACTTACGGAGAGACTGGCAACTTCAGAATCGACGATCCGAAGAGACCTGACAGCACTTGCGGAAAAGGGATTACTGGTGAAGTTCATGGTGGGGCGACGGCTTTGGAGATGGATTATACAACCAAAGATGTAGAAATCACATCGCGGATGACACAGAATGTAGATGAAAAATCCCTGATCGGAAAGTATGCGGCATCCTTGATCGAGAAAGAAGATTTTGTTTATCTGGATTCGGGAAGCAGTATTGCACAGATGCTAAAATACATGACCGGCAGTGGGGCGGTATTTGTGACGAATGGGATTGCCCATGCACAGAGCCTGACAAAGAAAGGGATTACTGTCTATCTGGTTGGAGGGATGTTTAAAGGAGCAACGGATGCGGTGATCGGAAGTCAGGCTGTGGAGGATCTGAAAAAGTATAATTTTACAAAAGGATTTTTTGGAACGAATGGTGTAGATAAAAAGCATGGGTTTACGACGCCCGATCCTGCGGAAGCGATGATAAAAAAGCTGCCATGGAACGGTGCAGAACATGCTATATTCTAGCAGATTCAAGTAAAATCGGTCAAATCGCTCCGGTTACGTTTGCAAAATTCGATCAGGCAGAATTAATCACTACAGAACTTACGGATAAGGATTTGAAAAAGGAAAAAAATATTGTAGAGGTGAAAGCATGATTTATACAGTAACATTTAATCCTTCTCTTGATTATGTAATTCAGGTCGATGACCTGACACTTGGGGAAGTGAACAGGACAACATCAGAAAAAATTTATCCGGGTGGAAAGGGCAATAATGTATCCGTAATCCTTTCTAATCTGGGACACAAGAGCAAAGCTCTTGGATTCAAGGCCGGTTTTACCGGAGAGCAGATGGAAACTATGCTGGAAGAATTCGGATGCTATACGGATTTTATCCCGTTGGAAGAAGGGCTGACCAGAATCAATGTGAAAGTGAAATCAAATGAGGAAAGTGAGATCAATGGACAGGGACCGGTTATTACAGATACAGCGATCGAGGCACTCTATCAGAAACTGGATAAGCTGACGGCAGGAGATGTACTTGTACTTGCCGGAAGTATCCCGAATACACTTCCGGGGGATATGTATGAACGGATCATGGAAAGACTTCAGGGAAAAGAGATCAGGATTGCGGTGGATGCGACAAAGGATCTGCTGGTGAATGTTCTGAAATATCACCCGTTCCTGATCAAGCCGAATAATCATGAGCTGGGTGAGATCTTCGGCAAAGTACTGGAAAGTGAAGCAGATATTGTGGAGTATGCAAAAAAACTTCAGGAGATGGGAGCAGTCAATGTTCTCGTATCGATGGCAGGGGACGGTGCGATCCTGGTAACGGAAGACGGAACTGTAAGCAGTAAAAAACCACCAAAAGGAACGGTGGTCAACTCTGTTGGAGCAGGGGATTCCATGGTGGCAGGATTCCTTGCAGGATGGCTGAATACCGGTGATTATGAAAAGGCACTGGAACTGGGGACAGCAGCAGGAAGTGCGACAGCCTTTGTATCCTGGCTTGCAACCAGAGAAGAAATTACAGAGAAACTGGAACGTACGGAAAAAGAGTATGGAATATAGGAGGAAATGAGTATGAGGATTACAGATTTGCTCAAGGCGTGCAGTGTAGAACTAAATGGTACACCGCAGACGAAAGAAGAGACCATCGAACAGATGGTAGCCCTGATGGAAAAGGGCGGGAATGTGACAGATGTTGAAAAATATAAAGCAGGGGTCTTTGCCCGTGAGGAAGAAGGAACAACGGGAATTGGGGAAGGAATTGCAATCCCTCATGCAAAGACCGATGCAGTCAATGCACCGGGTCTTGCAGCAATGGTGATTCCTGCCGGTGTAGATTATGATGCACTGGACGGACAGCCGGTGGATCTGGTATTTCTGATTGCTGCACCGAATACAGAAGACAATGTACATCTTGAAGTACTGAGCAGACTTCCATGCTTTTAATGGATGAATCCTTTAAGTAGAATCTTCTGAAAGCAAAGACAGTAGAACAATTCCTTGCAGTTGTGGATCGGGCAGAAAATGCAAAAAATGAAGCAGAGGAAGAGAAGGCAGTGAATGTACCGGACAGTGGATATCGTGTTCTGGCAGTGACTGCATGCCCGACCGGGATCGCCCACACGTATATGGCGGCAGAGAGTCTGGAAAATACAGCAAAAGAGCTGGGTTATACGATCAAGTTGAGACAAATGGTTCAGGTGGCGATAAAAATGTCCTGACAGCGGAAGAAATTGCTGCCTGTGACGGAATCATCGTGGCAGCGGACAAGGAAGTCAGAATGGCACGATTCGACGGAAAGCCGGTCATTGTCACGAAAGTAGCAGACGGAATCCATAAACCACAGGAACTGATCGAAGACATCATCAATGGCAGGGCAAAGGTGTATCATAATGATGGCAAAGGCGAAGAGAACGCCGGCATAGGCGATGAGAGCCTTGGAAGAAAGCTTTATAAGGCACTGATGAATGGAGTATCCCATATGCTTCCGTTCGTTATCGGTGGCGGTATCCTGATTGCCCTTTCATTTATCTGTGACGGGGCAAATGCGGGAACAGATGTATTCGGAAATGGAACTGCACTTGCAAAGTTTTTTAATACAGTCGGAAATACAGCGTTTGGAATGATGTTCCCGATCCTTGCAGGATATATTGCGATGGCGATCGGGGAAAGACCGGCACTGATGCCCGGTATTGTAGGCGGTCTGCTTGCAAAAGCAGGAACAAGTATTTTCCTGCCGGAAGATCAGTGGATTTCTTCAGGATTTTTCGGAGCATTGATCGCGGGTTTTGTAGCAGGTTATCTGATGGTCCTGATCAAGAAACTGTTAGAAAAACTTCCTCATGCACTTGAGGGGACAAAACCGGTTCTGCTGTATCCGTTTTTGGGAATCGTAGCAATGGGAGCAATCATGATCTTTATTGTAAATCCACCGATGGGAGCATTCAATACATGGCTTAATAATGTCCTGACGAACATGGGAGAGGGCAGTAAGATCACACTGGGAGCAGTTCTTGGCGGTATGATGGCAATCGATTTCGGAGGACCATTCAATAAAGCAGCTATGTATTTGGCACAGTGTCAATTGCCAGCGGACAGTTCGATATCATGGCGGCAGTTATGGCAGGTGGTATGGTTCCACCGCTTGCGATTGCTCTGGCAACGACTTCTTTAAAAACCGTTTCACAAAGAGTGAACAGCAGACAACCGTGACAAATTACATTATGGGACTTCCTTTATCACAGAAGGAGCGATTCCGTTTGCTGCATCGGATCCGCTGAGAATCATCCCGCCATGTGTGGTTGGTTCAGCAATTGCAGGAGCCCTTTCCATGGCATTTGGCTGCGGTTCAAGAGCACCTCACGGAGGAATTTTTGTAATTGGTATTATCGATCATGGTCCGATGTTCCTTTTAGCAATCCTGATCGGAGCAGTTGTGGGAATGGCAGGAATCGTTTTGTTGAAAAAACCACTGAAAGCTGATTGAAAAATGATGGGATGTGTTATATAATGAACGCAACGTCTTAATAAAAGGAGGATATAACTATGAAAGAATTTAAATATGTGGTAACAGACCCGGAAGGAATCCATGCAAGACCTGCAGGAATCCTTGTAAAGCAGGCAGCAGGATATAAGTCAGCAGTTACGATCGTAAAAGGCGAGAAGAGTGCTGATGCGAAGAGAATCTTCGGAGTTATGGGGCTTGGTGTTAAGACAGGCGAAGAAGTTACGATTAAGGTAGACGGAGAGGACGAAGAGACAGCAACAGCAGAATTAGAGGCATTCTTCAAGGAGAACTTATAATTATGATAACAATTCAGGGGAAAAGCGTGTTTGGCGGTGTTTCCATTGGAAAACTGATGTTCTATAAGAGAAATGAAAAAGTCATCAAAAGAGAGCATATCAGTGATGCAGATGCAGAATGGAAACGCTTTGAAGCCGCAAAAGGTCAGGCAGTTGACCAGTTAAAAGAGCTTTATGAGAAAGCTCTGGAAGATGTGGGAGAAGCAAATGCCATGATCTTTGAGATTCATCAGATGATGCTTGAAGATCTGGATTATCTTGAATCAATTGAAAATATTATCCGTTCCCAGGAAGTGAATGCGGAGTATGCCGTTGCGACGACAGCGGATAACTTTGCACAGATGTTCGCATCAATGGATGATGCTTATATGCAGGGAAGAGCAGCCGATGTAAAAGATGTATCGGAGCGTGTGCTGGATATTCTCTGTGGAGTCAGTGCAGGAGTAAAAGAGATGACTGAGCCGTGTATCATTGCAGCAGATGATCTTGCTCCAAGCGAGACAGTTCAGCTGGATAAGAGTAAGGTACTTGGATTTGCGACGATGTACGGTTCATCTAATTCCCATACAGCCATCCTTGCGAGAACCATGAATATCCCTGCAGTGATCGGTCTGGGAGAAACTCTTTCATCTCAGTATGACGGAAAGATGGCAGTGATTGACGGATTTACAGGAATCCTCTATGTAGATCCTGATGAAGAGACACTTGCCAGAATGCAGGAGAAGCGTGCAAAAGATCTGGAGCAGAAAGAGCTTCTGAATCAGTTAAAGGGAAAGGAAAATGTGACCAGGAGCGGTCAGAAGATCAATGTTTATGCGAACATTGGAAATGTTTCCGACCTTGGAGCAGTACTTAGAAATGATGCAGGTGGAATCGGTCTGTTCAGAAGTGAGTTCCTTTATCTTGAGAACAGCACATTTCCTACAGAGGAACAGCAGTTTGCAGTATACAAGCAGGTTGCGGAAAGCATGGCAGGAAAGAAAGTTATCATCCGTACACTTGATATTGGAGCAGATAAGCAGGTAGATTATTTTAATCTTGACAAAGAAGAGAACCCGGCACTGGGATACAGAGCAATTCGTATCTGTCTGACAAGACCGGAAATCTTCAAGACTCAGTTGCGTGCTCTTTATCGTGCAGCAGTATATGGAAATCTGTCTATTATGTTCCCGATGATCATTCTGTAAGTGAAGTAAAGAAGATCAAAGAGATCATTGCGGAAGTGCAGGCAGAACTGAAGGCAGAGGGCATCCCTTATAAAGAGGATGTAGAGCTTGGTGTCATGATCGAGACACCGGCAGCAGTGATGGTAAGTCGTGAACTTGCGAAGGAAGTGGATTTCTTCAGTGTGGGAACGAATGACCTGACGCAGTATACACTGGCGATCGACCGTCAGAACCAGAAGTTGGATACATTTTATGATCCGCATCATCCGGCAGTGCTTGCCATGATCAAAATGGCAGCAGACAATGCACATGCAGAAGGAAAATGGATCGGTATCTGTGGAGAGCTTGGTGCAGATCTTGAGCTTACGGAAGAATTTCTTAAGATGGGACTGGACGAGCTGTCTGTATCTCCGGCACTTGTATTGCCACTGAGGAAGAAGATCAGAGAGTGCGAATAAGTTATTGATTTTGCAGAAAGAAGATTACCGAACCAGGGGATGGAGATGTCTTTCCGGGGCGGTTTTCTTCTTTTTTCTTTTCGCGACTTTCTTTTAGAAACTTAAAAGAAAAATAAGTTGTATAAAAGAGAAAATACGATTATGATAATAATAACATGACTGCTCATATTATGAATACAAAAGAGAAGCAGGGAAAGGAGTTATATGGAAAAAGAAGTTTTTCTGTGGCTTGGACTGATGATCCTATTTCTTGTTGTAGAACTTGCCACAGTCGGACTGACCAGTATCTGGCTTGCCGGAGGTGCGTTGATCGCATTATTTGTTGCTCTTGCCGGAGGAACAGTTGCATGGCAGTGTATTGCATTTATCGTGGCATCAGTTCTGCTCCTGCTTTTTACGAGACCTTTTGCAACGCGATATATCAACAGGCATCATGAAAAGACGAATTGTGATGACCTGATCGGCAGGACAGTCAAGGTAACGGAGCAGGTGGATAATTATGAACAGACCGGTGCGGCATTTGCCAACGGGCTGGAATGGACTGCCAGATCAGAAAAAGACGATCAGAAGATCGAAGCAGGCAGCCTTGCAACGGTGACGGCAATCTCCGGTGTAAAATTAATCTTAAGACCGGTTAAGGAGGAAAAAGAATCATGGGATTAGCTATTTTAATTGTGTGGGTGATCATACTTGGAATTGCGATCTTACTGATCGTGAGCAATATCAAGATTGTTCCGCAGGCACATGCGTATGTAGTTGAAAGACTTGGAGGATATAAAGAAACCTGGGGGGTAGGACTTCATTTTAAGATGCCGATCCTGGATCGTGTTGCGAGAAGAGTCTCACTGAAAGAACAGGTCGTTGACTTTGAACCGCAGGCGGTAATTACAAAAGATAATGTTACGATGCAGATCGATACCGTCGTATTCTATCAGATCACTGACCCGAAGAAGTATGCATATGGAGTAGAAAGCCCGATTGCTGCGATCGAAAATCTGACGGCAACAACACTGCGTAATATTATCGGTGATCTGGAACTGGATGAGACACTGACTTCCCGTGAGACGATCAACTCCAAGATGCGTACGATCCTGGACATTGCAACGGATGAATGGGGAATTAAAGTAAACCGTGTAGAGTTGAAAAATATTATGCCTCCGAAAGCAATTCAGGATGCCATGGAGAAGCAGATGAAGGCGGAGCGTGAACGAAGAGAGGCAATTCTCCGTGCGGAGGGTGAAAAGAAATCTACGATCCTTGTAGCAGAAGGTGAGAAGGAGTCGGTGATCCTGGAAGCAGAAGCATCCAAGCAGGCAGCAATCCTGAAAGCGGAAGCTGAGAAGCAGAAGCGGATCAAAGAAGCAGAAGGTCAGGCAGAAGCTATCCGTACTGTACAGAAAGCGACTGCGGAAGGGATTGAGTATATCAAGGAAGCTGGTGCGGATGAGGCAGTGCTGACACTGAAGAGTCTGGATGCATTTGCGAAAGCGGCTGATGGAAAGGCAACAAAGATCATTATTCCTTCTGATCTGCAAGGCATTGCAGGGCTTACGAAGACCATCGCAGAAGTAGCACGCCCGGATGTGACAGAAAAGGTGGATTAATTGGAATCGGGAGAAAAAGTCATCAGGATCTCAGTCAGAAATCTCGTGGAATTTATTTTAAAAGAAGGCGATATTGATAATCGTATTACGGCAGGAACTGCGGAAAAGGATGCGATGTTGATGGGAAGCCGGCTTCACCGGAAGATCCAGAAAAGTATGGGATCGGGATATCAGGCAGAAGTACCGCTGAAAATTTCTGTTCCTTGTCAGGGATTTACTCTGAGGGTAGAAGGCAGGGCAGATGGGATCATTGCAGATGAAACTTCAGACGGAAAGCTGCGGCAGGTGACGGTGGACGAGATCAAGGGAGTCCTGAGAAATCTGGAACAGATTCAGAAACCGGCAGGAGTACATCTGGCACAGGCAAAATGCTATGCATATATTTACGGAAAAGAAAAAGAACTGGAAAAGATCAGTGTCCAGATGACATATTGTCATCTGGACACTGAAGAAATAAGACGGTTTAAAGAAGAGTATACACTGGAAGATCTGAAAAGCTGGTTTAAAGAACTGGTGCATAGATATGAAAAATGGGCCAGACTTCAGATTGAATGGGAGCGGATGCGGGATGAGACGATCCGCAATCTGAATTTCCATTTCCATACAGGGAGGGGCAGTTCAATCTTGCCGCATCTGTATATCGCACGATCGCAAGAAAGAAAAAGCTTTTTATCCAGGCACCGACGGGGACAGGAAAGACGATGGCAGTTCTCTATCCTGCTGTCAGGGCAATGGGAGAGGGTCTGGGCGAGAAGATCTTCTATCTGACTGCAAGGACGATCACAAGGACGGTTGCCGAGCAGGCTTTTTTTATTTTAAAGGAAAAAGGGCTGAAGTTCCGTTCAGTGACCCTGACAGCGAAAGAAAAAATTTGTTTTGTGAAAAGCAGAGTGTAATCCACAGGCCTGCCCCTATGCAAAAGGACATTTGACCGGGTTAATGATGCGGTCTATGCCTTTGAAAAATGGCGGCGGAATGGGAAGAAAGGAGATTGAGGAGCAGGCACAAAAGTTCCAGATCTGTCCTTTTGAATTTGCATTGGAGCTTTCGGTCTGGGCAGATGGGATTATCTGTGATTATAATTACGTATTTGATCCAAATGCACATCTGAAAAGGTTTTTCGCAGACGGAGGAAATAACCACTATCTGTTTCTGGTTGACGAAGCTCACAACCTTGTGGAACGTGGACGTGAGATGTACAGTGCGAGCCTGTATAAGGAAGATGTTCTTGAAGTGAAAAGAATTGTAAAGGGAAAAGATAAAAAGCTGACGAGAAGTCTGGAGAGCATGAATAAGGCATTTCTGGAACTGAAAAGAGAGTGTGAAAATTATCAGATTCTGGACAGCGTATCTGTCCTTGCACTGAAGGCGATGAATCTTCTGACCGAAATGGAACGTTATTTAGAAGAACAGAGAGAGCAGGGAAGGCAGGATGGAACGGAAGAAGAGATACTTCCATTGTTCTTTGGATTACGAAGTTTTCTGAACATCCATGATCTGCTGGATAAAAATTATGTGATATACAGCGAAATGCAGTCTGATGGAAGATTTATGGTAAAGCTTTTCTGTGTTAACCCGGCAGAGAATCTTCAAAAATGTCTGGAACAGGGCAACAGTACGATCTTTTTTTCCGCAACATTGCTGCCGATACAGTATTATAAGTCTCTGTTATCGGTAGTTCAGGATGATTATGCAGTCTATGCAGAATCGACTTTCCCGGAAACGAACCGGAGTGTACTTCTGGCAGAAGGGATCAGTACAAAGTACACGAGCCGTGGAGAAGAAATGTATAGCAGGATCGCAGAATATATAGGGAAAACGATTGACAGTAAGACGGGAAATTATATGGCTTTTTTCCCGTCTTACCGCCTGATGGAGGCAGTGTATGAAAAATTCCTGGAGCTTGGGAAGAAAAGTGAAGTTTTTGCTTCAGTCGCAGTATATGGATGAGGAAGAACGGGAAGAATTTCTGAAAAAATTTGAAAAAGAGCAGGGCGGGACATTGGTAGCATTCTGCGTGATGGGCGGTATTTTTTCAGAAGGAATCGACCTGACGCAGGATCGTCTGATCGGAGCCATGATCGTTGGAACAGGAATCCCGCAGGTATGCAACGAAAGGGAGATCCTGAAGCAGTATTTTGGAGCAGAGGGATTTGACTTATGCCTATCTCTATCCCGGAATGAACAAAGATACTTCAGTCAGCGGGGCGTGTGATCGTACGGAAAAAGATA
>ENA-OQDF01001308-OQDF01001308.1-human-gut-metagenome-genome-assembly--contig:-NODE-1308-length-10023-cov-2.625909_pt1 | contig 10023 bp, 8 predicted proteins | sample MGYA00242769_ERZ504597 | MGnify/ENA primary metagenome ERZ504597 (study PRJEB26092, sample SAMD00036305) | human gut metagenome | host: Homo sapiens | study: EMG produced TPA metagenomics assembly of...
CTTTTGCCTTGTCAGCAAGTGCCCACATGTCATCCCATGTCTCTGGTACATCCCATCCTTTTGTCTTGAACAGGTTTGCATCGTAGAACAGTCCACATGGTGAGTAGAACATTGGCATCAGGTATGTCTTTCCGTCTCCGTAAGGATTAACGATGGAGTTCTCTGTGAATCCTGGAAGGATCTTGTCTCCAACCTTAGCGTCCTCACCCGGTACAGTCATATCAAGAACGTCTGTAAGTTCCTCTACGTTGTTGTCCTTGATGAATGTCTCTGTGATAGCTGACTCAGAACCAACAGCTCTCATGATTACGTCCGGATACTCTCCAGATTTCATCTGTGGCTGAATGATATCCTCGATGTTCTTGTCGATTGTAAGCTCAACCTTAACACCTGTCTCTTTCTCGAATGCAGCCGCAACATCGTTCCACATATCTGCACCGTATGCTGTCTCAACTACTGCAACCTTTACTACCTTATCACTGTCTGAATTTCCTTCAGATTTCTTGTCTCCATCATTGGATCCACATGCTGCAAGTCCGAAAACCATAGTACCTGCAAGCACAAGCTGATAAGTTTTTTCTTTTTCATTTAAATAGTTCCTCCTTATAACTTTTTCCAGTTTACTTGGTATGTCTATTCATATACTATTTTCTTCCCTCTTTTTCAACCTTTCTTTTTGCCTTTTTTTTTTATAAATCTTGCTTTTTTGGACTATTTCCCAATATCACCATATCTTATGACCCCCAAAAATGTTTTTTCATATTCTTTTGTTATTTTTCACACACTGACATAAAAAAGTTCCGTTTTTTGCCAAACTCTCCCGAATCCTGTTGAATCAACCTCTAAAATTCTTTATAATATTTGCATAACCAGTTGAAATCGTTTTCAAGACAATATTTCTAAATTTTGTGGAGGACACCTATGGGTAATATACGACATACTTTACTTCCCCCTTAAGGCATGACCACACCTGTCATCTTCTGTATTCTACCTATCAAATACGAAGAGGACTGGAGCAGTTATCCGCACACACATTATTTCACAGAACTTTTTTCGTGCTGTCAGGAAGCGGCAGTTTCTTGTTGAAGACGAAACCTTTCCGATCGCAAAACACGATCTGATCGTGATCAATCCGAATATCACCCACACCGAAAAATCCAGCCTCGAAGATCCGCTGGAATATATCGTACTGTGTAGATGGTCTGAATTTTGTCATTGACGATGCAAATGAATATCTTCTGTTCCACTCCGATGAAATGAAAGATCAACTTGATTTCTATTTCCGTACGATCCTGGAAGAGACAGAGAACTCGCAGAAGGATTACGAAAAGGTCTGCCAGAATCTGCTGAACATTCTGGTCGTCCATCTTTCCCGCTACGCTTCCTCTTCTGTGGAGATCTTTCCATTCCATAAAATGGAATCCCGGGAATGCAGCCGGGCAAAGCGTTATATTGATTCTTCTTTCCGGGAAAATATTACGTTGGATAAGCTCTCAGAGATCGCACAGATCAACAAGTACTATTTTTCTCATACCTTCACAGAAACTTATGGAATCTCGCCGATGAATTATCTGACTCAGAAGCGGATCTTTACCAGTCAGGAACTGCTGACTTCCACAGATATGAGTCTTGCACAGATCGCACAGCAATGTGGATTTTCTTCCTCCAGTTACTTTACGCAGTGTTTCCGTAAATCCTGTGGCATGACACCGACTGCCTACCGCAAGCAGTTTCTGCGGAACCAGTGATCCGAAAAATCTTAGACAAAAAAGGAGTACCGCACATCGCGATACTCCTTTTCTTTTACAGAAAATTCTCAAATTTTCTTTTCTTTCATCTTACCTTGCGGAAAGAATCTTTATCTTCTTTTACGTCTGCGTGTTACAACTGTAACGGCTGCACCTGCTGCCAACATTGCCGCAGCTCCCCACAGGATCAGTGGAGCAGCATCTCCGGTCTTTGCAGCTTTGTTGGATGAAGTTGTTCCGGCATTTGATCCTGATGTAGAACCTGCGGTATTATTTCCTGTATTGTTGCCAGTATTTGTACCGCTGTTGCCATCATTCTTATTGCCGTTATTTTTGTTGTCATCCTTGTTGCTGTCGTCCTTCTTGTCATCGTCACCTTTGACTTTCGTTACTTTGACATCAACAGTAACTTCCAGACCACCCGGATTTTCAAACTCATCACCAAGAACAAGTTTTCCTGTCAATGTATAAGTTCCCGGAACATCTGACTTGTAAGCACTCAGATCCCAGTCAACATTAACGGTTGCTGTTGTTCCGTCTTTAAGTTCTACTTCAACCTGTCCCGGAAGTCCGAGATCTGCTGCAAGAGTTCCTTCTTTTACAGAAATATCATCCAGTTTTGCATTTACAATGGATTTAATTTCTTTCTTCGGTTCCGGCTTCGGCTCTTCTGCCTTCTTCGCAACTTTTACTTTTACAGAAGCTGTCAGGTTCTTCGGATTTGTAATATTATCTGCAAAGGAAAGGATTCCTTCCAGAGTATAATCACCTGCCGTATTTCCATCGTAACTGTCTGTATTCCATGTAACGCTTGCTGTTCCGGTTGTGCTGTCTGTATAGGTTACTTCTATCTCTGTCGGAAGCTTCAGTTCTGATACAGCCGTTCCGTACGCAACTTCTTTCTTATCCAGTTTTGCAACGGACTTGATCTCATACTGCTTCTTTGTAACTGTTACCTGGATAGAAGCTTTCACGCCATCCGGGTTCTCCATGTTCTCACCCATTGTCAGAGTTCCCTCCAATGTGTAAGTTCCCGGTGTTGTCTGATAATCACCTTTCGCCCATGTTACGGCTACTTCTTCATTGAGATTTCCTGTCACTGTGACAGTTACTTTCTCCGGTAATTCAAGATCCTTAAATGCAGTTCCTTCTTCTACAGAAATTCCTGCCGGATTGGTTACGCTGATACATTCTTTGTTGTCTCACCACCACCGTTATTCTCAATCGTAAATGAGAACTGTTTCGGAAGCACTGACTGTCCTGTTGCTGTCTTTGCAACGATCTTAACAACATAGGTACCGTCATTCAGGTCACTGAGTGTGTACTCTGGCTTTGTGGTATTGCCTTTCAGCTCACCGTTTACATAAACGTCATAGCTTGCGAAGGAAGAACCTTCTTTTAATGTCCATGTGAGTTTTACAGAATTATCACTGACTGCTGTTTTTGTAATGGACTCGATCTCACCTGCTACTGTTCCGTCAGCAATTGTTGTTACATTGCCGATCTCGATGGCCTTCGCTGATGCCTCACCTGCATTGCTCAGGGCGTATACCTTGAAGTTGTAGGTTGTTCCCGGTGTCAGGTTTTCCAGTGTTGCGGCTGTGCCGCTTACTGTCATCTCGATTCCGTTCTCTGTATCAAATACTCGATACTGTGCTGCTCCTGAAACCTTGTCCCATTTCAGCACAACCTTTGTGCTTTCAACAAGAACTGCAGAACCTGTCTGGTCTTCTACTACAGGAACTGCCGGTGTGCCAAGTGCTGTGATCGCCTCATCCAGTGCTGCTTTCTTTGCATCCACATCAGTCTGTTCTGCACCCGCATCATTCATAGTCTCAACCGCTGCATCATAAGCCGTTTTAAATGCATTCCATTTCGTCTCATTATAGGCTGACTTAGTAAGTGCTGAACCTGTCTCAATCGATGTCTGGAGTGCTGACTTATCAACCGTTACACCTTCACCCGGTGAAGGATCTTCAGGTAATCCAGGTTGACCTGATATTTTCCATCACGTGCAACTGCTACACACTTAATCGTATGCTCACCATTTGTAAGATCTGTCTTTGAGAAGATCAACTGCTGGTTATCTCCGCTGCTTGAACCATTCAGCGAATAATTATCGATTTTTGCATTATCAACATAGATATCAAAGCTTGCAAAGTTGGCATGCTTCTGAGAATAAACCTCTACACCTGTTCCATTGAACGTGTATTCAAAATAGCTTCCCGCCGCACTTGAATCATTTCCGGTTTCTGTCTTTGTTCCGCCATGATGTTTTGTCTGTTCTCCTGCCCAGTTAGACCACGTTCCACTCCATTTGATCTCACTGTTCGTTGTTCCATAGTTTCCTGACGCCGGTACGGTACCGTCTTCTACGATCGTCTCGACATCTGCCACATCCTGTTTAATTGCAACCTTCAGTTCCATCGTTCCGCTCTTTGCAGCATCTGCATTGGAGGTTGCTGTGATCGTAACCGTTCCGTTCTTGCTTAAGAATGTTACCAGTCCGTCTGCATCTACTGTTGCGATACTGTCATCGGAGGTACTCCATGTAACTGTCTTGTCTGTTGCATCATCCGGTGCTACAGTCGCTTTTAACTGTAACGTACTGTTTGCTTTGGATACTGTAGTCATTCCGGATTTGGAACTTACTTCCACACCTGTCGGTGCTACCAGTGTTGAATCCAGGATTTCAAATGCATCCAGCTCGATCTTTGTATTGGAACTTGCTGTCTGCTTCTCATTGAGGACTTTCAACTGGATCGTATGGATTCCTGCTGTAAGGTCTTCTTTGCTGAAGTATTCTTTCTGACGTACTGTGCTTGCACTGTATGTATCAACAATGCCCTGTGACTCACCGTCAATCAATACTTCGATCTTGCCTCTATCCTTATTGGTACAACCGATCACTTTGATTCCTGTTCCCTTAAATGTAAGAGTCACAGTCTCTCCGCCATTCGGATTCTGCAGATACGCGATCGTATCCATATAGTTTACATTCTTGTCCTGCGTCCAGTTGCCCCAGTCACCTACATATGCAATTCTTTCGTCTGCATTGTCGATCTTGCCTGCTCCAACCGGCTCTGCCTCAGTCACTGCTGCACTCTTTTCAGATTCATTTCCTTCTATAACTGCAGATACCTGGTACTTCATCGTTCCAAGTGTCTTGTCTGCTGTTGTATCTGTATAAGTTGTCGTTGTCAAGCCTGTCTCAATGCAGATCACATCACCATTTGCTACCTGACGGTATACATTGTATGTTACGTTGCTTCCCTCTTCTGCGGTTACGGCATCCCAGGAAGTTCTACATTCTCAGCGTCTGCACGGAGTGCTGTCAGTCCTGTTGGAACTGCTATCTCAGCGGATGCGGGATATCTTTTAATGTATAGCTCTTTCCGGCTTCTGTTGCGAAAGAGATCCGGTTTTCTTTTACAGGTGTCACATCGACTACCTTTCCGTCGCTGTCTACCACGGTTGCAAGAGATGCATTCTTTGTCTGTACTACTGCTTCTCCGCCATTCTTGGAAAGGATCGTAGCGGTTGTTACATTTCCGTCTGCCCAGTCCATGGATACTTCAAAGCTGCCCTGTGCAACCAGTCCGTTTACACTTCCGTTAGCCCAGTCATCCGGAACTGCCGGAAGAAGGTTGATGTATCCTGCATTGCTCTGCAGAAGCATCTCAGCCACACCGGATGTATAACCGAAGTTACCATCGATCTGGAAATATCTCGGCTGATGATAGTCGAACAGGTTTGCATAGATCCCACCGTTGAACAGGTTCTTGATGATCTGATAAGCTTTATTTCCATCACCCAGTCTTGCCCAGCTGTTGATTCTCTGTGCCATTCCCCATCCGGTACTTGCATCTGTACGGTTCTGCATCGATACCTTTGCTGCTGCAAACCATTCTGCATTATCCTCTGTAATGAGGTCTCCCGGGAAAAGTCCGAGAAGGTGGGACATATGACGGTGGTTATATCCTTCACCGAGTGTTGCTCCACTTGCATTATGGTTAAAGGTTGTCTCTGTATACCATTCTTTAATCTGTCCGCTGTCGCCGACCTCGATCGGTCCTTTCAGATCTGCCTGGTTTGCTTTCCATGTAGCTACCAGTTTTTCATCTGTTCCGAGGATCTCCGCTGCTTTGATCGTATCCTCGTATAACTGCCAGATCAGCGTCTGCTCATAAGTATTGCCACTTGTGACCGGTCCATGCTCCGGTGAATATGCCGGTGAAGATACCAGCTTTCCATCACTGTCACGGACAAGCATCTGATCATACAACCTGGCCTCTTCCTTCATCATCGGATAAATATTGTCTCTCAGGTAAGAAACATCTCCCGTATACTCATAGTAAGACCAGCAGTTCTGTAAGATCCACGGTACTGCTGCCGGTGACCATCCCCAGCTGAAACTCCATCCAGGGCAGGTCCATCCGAACGGGTTGTTCTGCGTATGTGCCATGAATCCATTTTCCTCACCATCGGCACTGGAAACTCCTGCATAGATCGCTGCGGTCACACGCCCCGGTTCTCTGAGGCATCCACATAATCAACCAGTGGTTCAGCACACTCTGCCATGTTCGTTGAGTATGTCGGCCAGTAGTTCATCTGTAAGTTTACATTCATATGGTAATCTGAATGCCATGGAGAGTTGTTCGCTCCGACCCACAGTCCCTGAAGGTTGGAAGGAAGTGTCTCTCTGACATAACCGTTTCCATCTGTCCTTGTCTCTCTTGAAGACTCGATGGTCATAAATCTTCCATACTGGAACAGCATGACTTCCAGCTGACGTCTTTCAGCTTCTGATGCAGTTCCTGCCTTATATGCAGAAAGAAGTGCATCTGTCGTCTTTGTTGAAATGGTCTGTCCCAGATCCAGGTCGACACGGTTGAAGATATTCTGATAATCATTTACATGATTTGCTTTCAGTTCTTCATATGTCTTAACCTTTGCCTGATCCACATACCATTTTACACGGTTTGTCAGCTCATCTGCCGTCTCACCTGTTCTGTAGCTCGGATATTCGTCCTTATAATCTGTTCCCATGGAAGTGATGATCGTAACCTCACTTGCACCGGAAACACTTACCTTTCCATCCCCATCTGTCACTGTACCGCCATTGTCGGTAATAACCTGGGTCTGGGATGAAAATTTCATCTGGTTGTCTGTGAGCTGTCCGTTGACGGAGATCCGTCCACCTGACACGGTTGTATTCCATGTTCTCTTATAGCCGTTCTCTCCGATGGAATTGGAAGCTCCTCCGCTTGTATTATCCGGTTCTACACTCACATCCAGGCTGATCTTTTCAGATCCGTCTGCTGTGATATGAGTCACGATGACATTATCCGGATAACTTGTGAAGTTCTCTCTTGAATAATGAGTACTTCCCTTGTCATAGTTTACACCTGCGATGGCTGTATTCAGATCCAGGTCGCGGCTGTAATTGCTTACATCACTGTTGGATGATACATTTTTGAAATCGATATACATATTTCCCCAGCTAAGGTAATATCCATATCCGTTTGTTCCTGCATCATCACTTAAACCAACAAGGTTGCTGTTGGCAAGTTCGATCGCGGAGCTGTCCTTTCCGTTTGCGAAATAATTGTGGATCTGAGTCATGGTAGATCCGTTATTCCCCTTATTCGCCAGGTTACCTCCATTGTAGTTCGGTCTGTTGGTGCTTGGTCCTCCTGACCAAAGCGATTTGTCATTGAGCTGGATACGTTCTCTGGTGATTCCGCCGAATACTGTTCCACCGATCCCGCCATTACCGATCGGAAGCGACTTTTCCTGCCAGCCTTCGTAATACTTGGTAATGTCTGCCGGACTTGTATACCACAGCTTCAGATCATTGTCACCAGTCTGCTGCGTTGCAGCGACCGGTTCCGCATTGACCTGCGTTGCCATATACGGCAGAGACGTCACAGCCATTGCTGCTGCACAGGCACTTGCAAGTACCCGCCATTTCATTTTTCTTCTCATAATACCCCTTTCTGATACGTTCTTGATGTATCTTATTTATTGTCACGAAATTCCTCTGCCTTCGTATTTCTTCAGGCAGACTCCTCCCAGTGTCCAATTATCTACATTATAAAGCTTTTCTTTTGATCATGCTTGTTCAATTTAATCTTTATAATCGCTTATTTTGTCAAATTCAGAACCTCGGATTCACATTTTATTTATATTTTTTAAAAATATTCACACTTTTTGTATTTTTCGGTACATTTTTTCTTTATTTCTGTTATAATGCACATTAATGATTATTATTTGTGCTTATATATGGAGGATTTTTTTACACATGAAGAAAAAAACTACCGTTCAGTCAATAAATAAACATTCCACTCCTCCTTCTGAGGAAACTAAGATTCAGAAACACGAAGTACCTGGATTAATGACATTGTCCGATTCCATTCTGTCCGGTGCTGTTGTTGAATATCGTAAAGCCGGTTATAGTTTTGCCCGGCACTTACATACAAATATTGAGATTTATCGGATTCTTTCCGGTGAATGTTATATGGATATCCAGTCGGAAACCATCCACTGTACAGAGGGTGAGTTTATCATGCTGCTCCCGGATGTGATCCATTCTTTCTATCTGAATGATACATCGGACTGTGAATTTCAGCATATTCACTTTAATCCTGAGATGTTTTCCACGATTGTTCTTGAAGATGAGGGAGTTTTTCCTATCACTCTGATGCACGCGATCCTCTTTTCTGCCCAATTCTATTACCGAATGGAATCGGATCCGGTCATCAATGAACATCTTCAGAAGCTCATTACGCTCTATGCTTCATCCAACAGTCTCTTCTCTGCTGCAAATATTAACGTTGCACTGATAAACCTGATGTTGTATATCCTTGACCACACAGAAACAGAGCGTGAATTTTCCGAACCACAGCTTCAGAACAGTTACGTGGCTTATACTCTGAATTACGTTCAGGAACATTTTACCCAAAAGATCCGTCAGGAGGATATCGCCTTACAGCTGCATATCTCTGTCCGCTATCTGAGTAAGATCTTCAAGAATTATATGGGGGTAACCCTTTCTAATTACATTAACATTTACCGGATCAACCGTTCCATTGAATTAATGCAGAATACAAGTCTGACACTGACAGAGATTGCCCTTCAGGTCGGCTTCAAAGATTCCCAGCATTATTCCAAAGTCTTTATGAACGTGGTAAATGCAACACCGTCACATTACAGAAAAGCAATTTGAAATAAAAACCACAAAAATTCCTTCCAGGAAACCCCCGGAAGGAATTTTTTATTCTTTTATTGCATTGAAAATTCGGAACTCACTTCAGATTAGTTTGTTCTTCTTCTCTTTGCCATTACTACAACAAGTCCTGCTGCCAGGCAAAGCATCGCCATTCCAGCTACATTTGCTGTATCACCGGTCTTGGCTGCTTTCACTGCATTTGATGTGCCGTTTCCGCCATTTGCAGTACCGTTGTTGGAAGAACCATTATTCTTTGATCCTGCATTTGTATTGCCGTTGTTATTTCCGCCATTATTATTGGATCCGTTATTATCGTCCTTCTTGTCATCACCCTTATTGCTGTCATCTTTCTTATTATCATCTTTTGCTTTCAGGGCTTCTTTCGCTTCTTTTATAGACTGTACTGCTGCATCAATCTCGTCCTGAGTTGCATCTGGATCCTGAAGAACTGCATTGGCTGCATCAATTGCTGACTGAAGGGCTGCAAGTGATGCGGCTGTATACTTGTCTGTTGCTCCGACAACTTCTGTTGCATCTGCAACCGCCTTTTCAAGCTCCTCTTTTACAACCGGTGCTTTCTTCTCTTCGAGTGCTGCCTTTGCTGCATTTACAGCTTCAACCTGTGCATCTACTCTGCCTGGGTTGCGTTGTCATCAGCCAGAACTCTATTGGCTGCATCAATTGCTGTCTGAAGAGCTGCGATGGATTCTTCTGTATACTTGTCTGTCAGGGCTGCTTCACCCTCTGCTGCTTTCACTGCAAGTCTCAGTGCAGATTTGTCTGCCTTCTCTTTCAGTGCTGCAATCTTAGCTTCTACATTTGCTTTTGCATTGTCAACTTCTGTCTGAGTTGCATCTGCTTTGTTGTAAACTGTCTGAGCTTCATCTACAGCATTCTGAAGTGCTTCCAGAGAAGCCGGTGTATAAGCGTCTGTCTGTGCGAGCTTCTCATTTGCTGTATTGATTGCTGCAAGCAGATTTTCCTTTGCAACTGTCATTGCATCTTTTGCAAATGTTACTGCAATCGTATGGTTTGCTGTTACGT
>ENA-OQDF01001309-OQDF01001309.1-human-gut-metagenome-genome-assembly--contig:-NODE-1309-length-10019-cov-2.830975_pt1 | contig 10019 bp, 15 predicted proteins | sample MGYA00242769_ERZ504597 | MGnify/ENA primary metagenome ERZ504597 (study PRJEB26092, sample SAMD00036305) | human gut metagenome | host: Homo sapiens | study: EMG produced TPA metagenomics assembly of...
CAGAACGCCTTCTTTCCTGGTACAAGGTTGTATGTATAGTCTTCCATGAATGAAGTTCCCTTAGCATCCTTCATTCCCTGAGTCATGATCTTCATAACACGTACCATAGCAGCTGTCTTCCAGTCGCCTTCTGCACCGATCCATAGCCTTTTTCCATAAGTCTCTGGATTGCAAGTCCCGGAAGCTGTTTCAGTCCACCAAGATCTCCGAAGTGTGTTACGATTGCCTGATAGTTCTTCTCATCCAGAAATCTTTCAAATCCAAGTTCGATTCCAGCCTGCACTGCTACATGCTCACGGAATTCTTTCTCATCTCTTCCTTCCAGAAGGATGTCATATTTGTCATAATATTCTTCTACTAATGTATCAATATCTGCCTGTGATACAGCATTTACAGCTTCAACGATCTCATTTACAGGATAAGCATCTACTTCCCATCCGAATTTAATCTGAGCTTCTACTTTGTCACCTTCTGTAACAGCAACGTTTCTCATATTGTCAGCTACACGCATAACTCTGATGTGGCTGCTTTCTACAACACCAACTGCTGTACGCATCCATGATCCGATCTGTTTCTGAACGTCTTCATCTTCCCAATATCCTGCAACAACTTACGCTCCATATTCAAGCGGCTGAAAATGTGTCCATATTCTCTGTCACCATGTGCTGCCTGGTTCTCATTCATGAAATCCATGTCGATAGTGTCATATGGAATTTCACGGTTGAACTGTGTATGTAAGTGAAGTAATGGTTTTCTGTACTCCTGTAATCCTAAGATCCATGATTTTGCAGGAGAGAATGTATGCATCCATGTGATAACACCGGCACAGTTCTCATCTGTATTCGCTTCGTTGAATGTCTTTCTGATTACTTCATTTGTGATCATGGTTGGTTTCCATACGACTTCATATGGAAGGTTTCCTGATTTATTTAATGCATCTACGATAATCTTTGAATGCTCTGCTACATGCGCAAGACACTCATCTCCATAAAGATCCTGTGATCCTGTACAGAACCAAAACTGATAATTTTTTGTTTTTAACATATTTTTTACTCCTTTTCATTCAAATTTTCTGTTTCGTCTACAGCTTTATTATGTCTCTATTATAAAAATACAAACTTACTTTCTCAATCTCTAAACTCTGCACTTTTGGGAAAATTGTTACCTATTCCGACCGCTGTTATGTTATAATCATACTAGATATCAAGGAGGTATTTGTATGAATTTATCCGATTTTTGCCGCCGGATCACAGGCCCGATGCCCGGCTTCTTCCGGAAAACCATAAATTAGGCGCAAGACTTATCTGTCCGGAATATTCCAAGTCCGTCCAGGAAGTTAAGACTTATCCGTTACTCAGTCAGGATCGCAGTTTCCTGTTATGCTGGAACTTTGATTCTCCTGGTAATCTGTATGCAACAATGATGCCCTCCCCGGAGAATTTCTGTTACCATTATTCTTATTCGGATGGAGAATATACGCAGCTTCACACGCATGATTATCTGGAGCTTTCTTACGTTGTAGATGGGGAATTTCATCAGCGGATACTGAATAAAGATGTCGTATTCCAAAAAGGAGAACTCTGCCTGATCGACAAGAACTGCCTGCATCAGGACTGTCTGACGGACCAGTCGGGAGTGGTTCTTTTTCTTGGAATCGCCAATGATATGTTTACGGAGATCATGAACGAGAACAGCACCCCGCAGAAGATTCTTTCTTTCCTGCAGTCTGCCTTACTAAAGCAAAAGGATGTCCAGCAATTCCTGCATTTCCGTCCATCAGCCGGAGCAAGTGAAGCTCTGGACGACAGTCTTTTATTGCTTTTGAAAGAATCCTATTCGCCGGACAGCGGCTCTAGATACATCACAAAAGGTTTGTTATTCCGCATATTCCGGATCTTAAGTACGCAGTATGATTTTTCTCTTTCCAAAGAGCAGAAGCAGACGATGAACTGGATCGTATTCGAAGAGATCTCAGATTATATCCGGGCACATTTAGAGATATCACCATTCAGGATCTGGTAAATGAATTCCACTATCAGGAAGATTACTTCAACCGCCTGATCAAGCGTAAGACCGGGCTTACCTATTCCGCTTATCTCCAGCAGATCCGTCTCGAGCGTGCAGAGCATCTGCTTGTATCGACCGATAAGAGTATTGAGGCAATTGCTGATTCTGTAGGATATCATAACAAGGGATATTTTTATAAATTATTCCAGGAAAAATATGAAGAGACGCCTGCAAGCTACAGGCGGCATACAAGATAAATCACCGCAAAAAGAGCTGTCGTTTTCACGAATACATTTTCGTAAAACGACAGCTCTTTTATCATAGCTTTTATTAATTTCTCAGATCAGATATCCCCGCGTCTGTTTCTGGACGCTTTCAGTCTTGTCATTGCACGGGCCATAGAAGCCTGTGACAGATAATACTCCTGAATGCTCTGCTTCTGACGAAGCTGCTCTTCGGCTCGTTCCTTTGCTTCCTCTGCACGCTTCACATCGATGTCTTCCGGAAGCTCTGCCGTATTGACCAGTACAGAAGCACGGTTATTCACGATCTCTGCAAATCCTTTGGATACAACTGCTGTTACCCACTCGCCGTCCGGCTTACGGAAACGCAGTTCTCCGATCTCCACTGCAATGACCATGTTCTCATGATGAGCCAGAATACCTTTTTCCCCGTCTATAGTCGGAATCACCAGATATTCACATTTGCCATCGTAGAAGACCTTATCCGTGGATATAATTTTCAATGAAAATGTGCTCATACTAAGCCACTCCTTCTGCCTTCGCCTTCGCGATCACGTCTTCGATCGTACCCACATTGAAGAATGCATTTTCCGGATATTCATCCATCTCTCCGTCAATGATCGCTTTGAATCCACGAACAGTCTCTTTCAGTGGAACATATTTTCCAGGAACACCGGTAAATGTCTCAGCCACTGAGAATGGCTGTGACAGGAATTTCTGGATCTTTCTTGCACGAGCTACTGTCAGCTTATCCTCCTCGGATAATTCTTCCATACCAAGGATTGCAATGATGTCCTGTAATTCTTTGTATTTCTGAAGGATCTCCTGTACCTTACGTGCTACCTGATAATGTTCTTCACCTACAACTGCAGGCTCCAGGATACGGGATGTCGAATCCAGTGGATCTACAGCCGGGTAGATACCCTGTTCAACGATCTTTCTGGAAAGTACGGTTGTTGCATCCAAATGCGAGAATGTTGTTGCAGGAGCCGGGTCCGTCAAGTCATCGGCTGGTACATATACGGCCTGCACGGATGTTACAGATCCGTTCTTTGTAGAAGCGATACGTTCCTGAAGGGCACCCATTTCGTTTGCCAGTGTCGGCTGATAACCTACGGCTGACGGCATACGTCCGAGAAGTGCGGATACTTCCGAACCAGCCTGTACGAAACGGAAGATATTATCGATGAAGAGAAGCACATTCTGATGCTCTACATCGCGGAAATATTCTGCCATTGTAAGTCCTGTCTCAGCGACACGCATACGAGATCCAGGTGGTTCATTCATCTGTCCGAATACCAAAGCTGTCTTATCAAGTACACCTGATTCTCTCATCTCTGTCCATAAGTCATTACCTTCACGGGAACGCTCTCCGACACCGGTGAAGATGGAATATCCACCATGTTCTGTTGCGATGTTATGGATCAGCTCCTGGATCAGTACGGTCTTACCTACACCGGCACCACCGAACAGACCGATCTTACCACCTTTCGCATAAGGTGTCAGAAGGTCAATGACCTTGATCCCTGTCTCTAATACTTCGACAGCCGGGCTCTGTTCTTCAAAGCTTGGTGCTTTTCTGTGGATAACCCATTCTTCGCTGTCTTTAATTGGTTCTCCGTTATCGATCGTCTCTCCAAGTACATTGAACAGACGTCCCAGAGTCTTCTCACCTACCGGCACTTTGATACCAGCTCCGGTAGCGGTAACTTCCATTCCCTTCTGCAGACCTTCACTGGAAGCCAGCATGATACAACGTGCAATGTTGTTACCTACATGCTGGGCTACTTCCATGACGCAACGTTTTCCGCCATTGTCTACTTCCAGGGCATCTTTGATAAATGGAAGTTCTTCTCTACTATTAAATTCTACGTCTACGACAGGTCCCATGACCTGTACGATTCTTCCTTTTGTCATATTACTGCTGCCCACTTTCTTTTTTGTTATTTCGTGGTTATTATTTGTTCTGTATACAGTTCCGCCATTTGCGAACTTTGTATCTTACTTCCGTTTCTGCGCATTGCTCCGCCGATGATCTCTGTCAATTCCTGTGTGATGTCTGCCTGACGGACACGGTTATAAGTAATATTTAATTCGTTCAGCATATCTGTTGCACTGTCTGTTGCATTCTGCATTGCCTGCATTCTGGCATTATGCTCACTGCAGTAGGCCTCTACCAGGCATCCATATACGATACCGTTGATGTAGTTCGGAACAATGTTCGCCATCACACTGTGCGTGGATGGCCAGAACACCATATCTTCCTGATACAGTCCGGTTCCGACAAGAGCCGGCATATCTTCCGGAAGGAAGGTCGTCTTCTTCATAGGAAGGAGCTTCTGTTCCTCAGTCTCCGCTGTCATAGCATTGATCATACGTGTGTATATGATGTGGATCTCGTCCAGATCTCCATTTCTGAACTGTTCTACCATCTCTGAAGAAATGACTCTCGATCTGTGTAATGTTGGATTCTGGACGGTATAACGAAACTGAGTATCCATCTCAATTCCTTCCCTCTTGGCAAGTACTGTCTTCCGGCTTCTCCAAGTACGAATAATTTATGCTTTCCCGGTTTCTTTAACAGTTCTTCAGTTGCCTTGATCACGTTATGATTATATGCCCCGGCAAGTCCTTTATCAGCAGTTACAACGATATAGCCAATCTTTCTTTCCTCAGCCGGGATACTCTCACGGCCATCAAAGAACTGGCTGTGCATATCCGGCACATGCCGCAAATTCTGGCGATCTCTGCTGCATGGCATAGAAGAAAGGTTCTGTGTCAGCAAGCTTTTTCTTGGCCTGTTTCATCTTCGAAGAGAGATCAGATACATGGCATTTGTTATCTTTCTCGTCTCTTCGATGCTGGCCATTCTTTCCTTAATCTCTTTTGCATTTGCCATAGCTACACCCGCTTATCTTCTTTCCTTGAATTCCTTTGCTGCTGCAAGAATCTGCTCTTTCAGTTCATCATCCAGAACTTCTTCTCATCGATTGCTTTGCCGATTTCTTTATGTTCTCTGTCGAAGAATGCAAGCATATCCATCTGGAATTCTTTGATCTTCTTTGTGTCAATATCAAGCATCAGTTATTCGTAGCGACACAAAGTGTGATCACCTGCTCATGAAGACTTAACGGACGTCCCAGAGGCTGTTTTAACAGTCTGTCAGACAGCTTCCGTATTTCAGCTGATTCTTTGTTGCATCGTCAAGGTCTGAACTGAACTGGGTAAATGATTCCATCTCTCTTGCCTGTGCCAGGTCGATACGGACACTACCACTGGCTTTCTTCATTGCCTTTGTCTGTGCGGCTCCACCTACACGGGATACAGAAAGACCAACGTTAACGGCCGGACGCATACCGGCATTGAACAGGTCACTCTCTAAGAAGATCTGTCCGTCTGTGATAGAAATAACGTTCGTAGGAATGTATGCAGATACATCTCCTGCCTGTGTCTCAATAATCGGAAGTGCTGTGATAGAACCTCCGCCTGCTTCTTCACTTAAGCGGCTGCTTCGCTCTAGCAGTCTTGAATGTAAGTAGAATACGTCACCAGGATAAGCTTCACGTCCAGGTGAACGTCCAAGTAACAGAGAAATTGCACGGTATGCTACCGCATGTTTGGAAAGATCATCGTATACGATCAATACATCTTTTCCCTGATACATGAAATACTCTGCAAGTGCTGTTGCTGAATAAGGTACGATATACTGAAGCGGTGCACACTCACTGGCTGTTGAGCAGAATACCGTGGTGTAATCCAGTGCATCATGTGCTTTTAAGTCATTTACAAGTCTTGCTACGGTTGATGCTTTCTGTCCGATGGCTACATAGATACAGATGACATCTTTTCCCTTCTGGTTGATGATCGTATCGGTTGCAATGGATGTCTTACCTGTCTGTCTGTCACCGATGATCAACTCTCTCTGTCCACGTCCGATTGGGAACATGGAATCGATTGAAAGGATACCTGTCTCTAGCGGAACGCTTACCGACTTACGGTCAACGATTCCCGGTGCCTCATTCTCTACCGGACGATATCCGTCTGCTTTGATCTCACCTTTTCCATCGATTGGTGCTCCAAGAGCATCTACGATCCTTCCGATATAACCCTCTCCTACCGGAATACCTGCTTTTTTACCTGTACGGCACACTTTTGTGCCCTGTTTGATCTCTGAATCATCTCCGAACAGGATACAACTGATCTCGTTTTCCTCGATGTCCTGTACCATGCCCTTAAGACCTGTCTCCAATGTGACGATCTCGCCATACATTGCGTGGTCGATTCCGTATACGGAGGCGATTCCATCACCAACAGAGATGACAGTACCAACTTCCTGATCTCTGCTTATTACGTCATAATTCTTTATCTCTTCTTTTAATATAGAGATAATTTCATCTGAGCTGATTGCACTCAATTCCTTCACCTCCATGTTAATTTGTTAATTTCCGCTGTAAACGGTTCAGACGGCCCTGCACACTGTAGTCATATTCTTTTCCGTCAACCTGCAGGATAAATCCGCCGATCAGTGCCTTGTCTTCTGCATAACCCATTTGATGTCTCCGGCACCGTATTTCTTCTTGATAAAGTCACCCATCTGCTTCTTTTGTTCTTCACTTGGAAGCGCTGTATAACGAAGATAGACTGTCTTAACTCCTGCTGCCTGATTCTGTAATTCTTCGTATGCTGCAAAGATCTGTTCTGCGATCGTCATCTTTTCATGATCGCAGACAACCTTCAGAAATGTTCTCATTTCTTCTGAAAATACTTTATCAATGATATTGTGTTTTGTCTCTTTTGTGATCACTGGATTAACCAGTGCTGCTTTCAATTCCTGTGATTTTTCGAAAATATTTCCTGCCTCCAGGACAGCTTCTTTCGAAATACCAAGTTCATTCAGAACTTCGCATACCGGAGGGCTGCCACCTGGCAGAATACCGGCTCTGCTTCTTTTCTATTCTTCGCTGTCATGGGAATCACCTGCATCTTTCAAAAACTGGTCATATGCATTCACGCCGCTTATATTGTCAGCATTCTCAAGTAATATCTTCTTCGCAGCATCCATTGCCAGCCCTGCAACCTGTGCCTTCATATCATCAAAGGCCTGTTCTCTTTCCTGATTCAGGCTTTCTCTTGCTGTCTTCATAACCTTGTCTGCTTTCTCGTTAGCCTCGTTCAGGATCTGGTTGTATTCCTGTTTTGCATCCAGTTTCGCCTGTTCGATCATCTTTATGGATTCTTCTTTTGCTCCATTCAATGCATCTTCATACTGCTTCTTCAGAGCATGCGCTTTGTTCTGCTCCTCATTCGCGTGGCCGATTCCGTCTGCAATCATCTTTTCCCGCTTTTCCATAATGTCCATGACCGGGCGAAACAGGAACTTTCTGAGAATCAGATACAGAACGATCAGGTTGATGATCGTCAGCACTAGATTAAAATCTATTCTCAGCATATATCTCTACCTGCCTTTCCCTTCTTTTAATCTGTTATCGTCAGCAAACATTATTTCAAAAGAAGGACGATCAGAAGTGCGATAATGAAACCGTAGATAGCGGTTGCCTCTGCAAGTGCACAACCAAGGATCAGGGATGTTCTGATCTTTCCGTCTGCTTCCGGCTGTCTTGCGATAGCGTCTACTGCTTTGCTTGTTGCGATTCCGATACCAACACCGGCTCCGATACCTGTAAGTACTGCGATACCTGCTCCAATTGCGATAATTGTTCCACTCATAATTTGTTCTCCTTTTCTTTTCTTACGTTTTCTTATACTAAATGTTGTAAATGTCTGATTCGCCTTATTCCATCTCTTCTGTCATAAATAATGCAGTTAAGAATACGAATACATATGCCTGTAATAATCCGTCAAATATATCAAAATAAAAACTAAACGGTATCGGCACAATTAAAGGAACGACCTGTTTGATCAGTTCCATGACTACAAACCCGCCTAACATATTACCAAACAATCGCATACAAAGCGACAGTGGGCGGATTACGATCTCCAGTATCATGATTGGTGCTACGATCGGCACTGGCTTTGCAAAATGTTTGCACCAGTGAACCAGACCATTTCTATGGATACCGGACCACTCGATCACGAACATACTCATAACGGCAAGTGCGATTGTTACGTTCATGTCCTTTGTCGGAGGCTTAAATCCTAACAGTCCGATGACATTTGATATTGCAAGATAAAGCGCTACCGTCATCAGATATGGAATATATCCCCTGTTTTCTTTTCCTATAATACCTTCAAAGAAATCCTGTGCCCAGCCAATTACTGATTCCAGCATAAGCTGTACCTTTCCCGGTTTCTCTACGCTTAGATTCCTTACGAATACTATACTTAGAATAGTAAGAACCGCCATAATGATCCAAGTTACAACAACACCTTCGTCAACAGCGATTCCTCCAAATACCGGGATGGTAAATACGGTTTCACAGTTAAGTTCTTCTACAAGGCTTTCAACAAGCTTTTCCGTACTATCCCCTTCCTTCATAATTTTTTTGCTAGTTTACTGCTATTTTTTGAAAATGTCAATCGTTTTGTCCACTGTCTATTTTGCAAAATTTTTCATTATTTTTTGTGTTATTTTTACTTTTATTTCTCTTAATTTTTTATTTTTCTCATCAAATTTCCACGCCGAATGGTAGTTCCAATTTCCATTTATTTTTTCACAAGGAAAATGCACAATTTTTATTTTTCAATTCCCTTCTTTTTCTACAAAACAGCGATTTCTTCGATTTTCTTCTTGAGAAAATCCTCTCGTTTTCTTTGTAAAATACGACATTTTTTCAAGATTGTCTATTGTTTTGGACGCAAAAAAGTGTAACCGCTTTTATGCTGTTACACTTCTTACTTTTCATTATTTTGTTGTATATCTCAATTTTATATGTACGCACATTCAAATTGATATATCCGCTCTGATCTTACTCTGTGATCAGACGATACTGTAAATTCTCATATAGAATTTTGTTTCCTTCCATAATATCAGCCGGAAGTAGTGCTCTTGCCATCACCTTGTTTTCTTCCCGATCCTGTGCAAGCGCATCCACACGTCTCAGTTCCGCATAGTCACCATCAATCTTCTCAACTACATAAATACATGTCAACATATTTTTTGCCTCCTTTTTAGTCTTATCATCCTGTCTTTTGTATAAGTTATTTTAATTATACTATTTTTTTTAAGGAAAAGTAAATTTTTTCTGTATTGATTATTGGCAAGATTTATAATAATATATACTTATATAATATCGTTATACATTACAATTCAAAGGAGCCCAGCAATGAACGAAGTAGATTTTTCAAAAGTCGGATTAAAAATGAAACAATTAAGAAGTGAACGCGGTATCACTCAGGAACAGGTAGCAAAAGATCTGAACTGTACTGTTCCTTTCGTCAGCAATGTCGAGAACAATCGTGCTAAGCTTAACTTAAGAGTTCTTCTTTATTACTCAAAGCTTTGTAACGTATCCGTGGACACGATTCTGGATGCGGGAAGAGATCTTCCTCCTCTGGATGAAAAAGAGCGCCAGTTAAATGACGAAGTGCTCAATGTATTCCGTGGTTTTTCAGTTGCGGAAAAAGAAAAGATCATCAAGATGTTACGCATCTGGCAGGAGAAATAATCTCCTGCTTTTTTATTTCCTGCATAGCAATATACATCTTTATGATCTTTCTTCTATATATAATATTTTCATTGCATGATACTTATATTCTCATCACTAGTATCATAATCTTCAAGTACAACTTTCCTTGATTTCTTATCATTTC
>ENA-OQDF01001310-OQDF01001310.1-human-gut-metagenome-genome-assembly--contig:-NODE-1310-length-10019-cov-1.536292_pt1 | contig 10019 bp, 13 predicted proteins | sample MGYA00242769_ERZ504597 | MGnify/ENA primary metagenome ERZ504597 (study PRJEB26092, sample SAMD00036305) | human gut metagenome | host: Homo sapiens | study: EMG produced TPA metagenomics assembly of...
ATAAAACGGATTCCATCTTCTAAAATCTCATAGTTAAAAATCTTCTGATTAAATCCATTTATACCACCATGAAGCGTATTCGGTCCGGAATTTACTGCAAGTTTATAGGTCTTTCCATTCAACTGAAACTCTCCATTTGCAATTCTGTTTGCAACACGTCCGATGATACATCCTAAAAATTTATCATCTTTATGACAATCTTCCACATCTTGATATCCAAGAACGACATCTCCATAATTTCCATCTCTGTCTTTTGTGAACACAGATAAAATATGACAACCAAGGTTACTCGTGATCACTTTTATCTCATCATTTTGTAATTCAAATAAGCAGACTCCATTTTGTCTTTTTTCGATCATTTTTACTTTCATCATTTTACAACACTTTCTTTTAAATTTTATCTGATATCTTTATTGATCCATTTTCATTATTTGCCTTGGCCATAGTAAGCATTTGCCCCATGTTTTCTGAAGAATGTTTATCCTGCAGATATTGTGGTGCTGGCTTTGCTTCTGGATTTAAATGCTCGCAACGGTATGCCATCTTTGCGACTTCTTCTAAGACAACGGCATTATGAACTGCCTCGGCTGCATCAGCTCCCCATGTAAATGTCCATGATTTGTACAAAGCACTCCTGGAACATAAACTGGATTCTTATCTTTAAATGTCTCAATGATCACCAATCCTGTATTCTTCTCATAGGCTTCTTCAATTTCTTCTTTTGTGAGGCTTCTTGCACATGGAATTTCTCCATAGAAGTAATCTGCATGTGTTGTTCCATAGCATGGAATGCTTCTCCCTGCCTGTGCCCATGATGTTGCCCATGGGGAATGTGTATGTACAATTCCTCCTAAATCTTTGAATGCTTTATATAATTCAATATGCGTTGGTGTATCAGAAGATGGATTTAAATCTCCTTCCACTCTGTTTCCATCAAGATCCATGACAACCATATCTTCTGGAGAAAGTTTATCATAATCCACACCACTTGGTTTAATAACAAATAAACCACTTTCTCTATCAATTCCACTGACATTTCCCCATGTATATGTGATCAGACCTCTTTTAGGAAGTTCCATATTTGCTTCATAGACTTCTTTTTTTAATTGCTCTAACATCTTTCGTCTCCTTTTTACATGACATCAATTGCAACTCGTTCAAGTGCAAGACCTTTTTGATATTGTTTGATAAATTCATCAAATCCTTCCACATCTTTTTCATCTGGAGCGATCGTTGTACCTTCTTCCCCTGCAAATACTTTGTCAGAAAGATAGGTATCAAGCGTCTCATCTTCTGCTTTATCCAGCATATAGGCTGCAAGGATCGCCATTCCCCATGCACCACCTTCTCCAGCTGTTTTCATAACTGATACCGGCGCATTCACAGCTGCTGCCATGATCTTTTGTCCAACACCTTCTGTTTTGAATAATCCACCATGTCCCAGCATTTTATCAACTTTGACATTTTCTTCTTTCATCAAGATATCAAGCCCCGTCTTCAAGCTCCAAGTGCTGTGTATAGATGAACTCTCATAAAGTTTGCAAGATTAAAATTACTATCTGGTTTTCTTACAAATAATGGCCTTCCTTCTTCAAATCCTGTGATATGTTCTCCTGAAAAATAGTTGTATGCAAGTAATCCACCACAATCCTTGTCACCTTCTAATGCTTTATTGTAAAGAGTTCCATAAAGCTGATCCATATCTACATCTTCCACACCAAAGTTCTGTGCAAATTCTTTAAATAAGTTGACCCATGCATTCAGATCTGATGTACAGTTATTACAATGTACCATACCCACAAGATCACCTGATGGCGTTGTGACAAGATCAATCTCATCATAAACTTCTTAATTCTTTCTCTAAAACGATCATTGCAAAAACACTTGTTCCTGCAGATACATTTCCTGTTTTTCTTGTCACGCTGTTTGTCGCAACCATTCCAGTTCCTGCATCTCCTTCTGGAGGACATAAAGGAATTCCAGCTTCCAGATTACCAGATGGATCTAATAATTTTGCTCCTTCTTCACTTAAGATACCCGCTTTATCTCCAGCTATTAAAACTTTTGGTAAGATATTTTCTAATTTCCATCCAAATTTTTTATCTTTGATCAGGTTGTCAAATGTCTTGATCATCGTCTGGTTATAATCTTTTGTTTCGATATCGATTGGGAACATTCCAGACGCTTCTCCAACACCGAGCACCTTTTCACCTGTTAATTTCCAATGGACATATCCTGCCAGTGTTGTCAGATAATCAATATCTTTTACATGTTCTTCTTCTTTTAAAATTGCCTGATACAGATGTGCGATACTCCATCTTTGAGGAATGTGATAAGAAAATGCTTCCGTTAATTTCTCAGAAGCTTCTTCTGTCATTGTATTTCTCCATGTTCGGAATGGCACTAACAATTCTCCATCTTTATTAAATGCCATATATCCATGCATCATCGCACTAAATCCGATACTTCCAACCTTAGTTAGTGTAATATCATATTTTTCTTTCACGTCATTTACCAAGTTTTGGTAACTGTCTTGTAGTCCACTCCAGATGTCTTCTAATGTATAAGTCCATATATTATTCTCCAGACGATTTTCCCAGTCATGGCTTCCGGATGCGATCGGATGATGATCTTTGTCGATCAGTACAACTTTAATCCTTGTTGATCCAAATTCGATTCCCAATGCTGTTTTTCCATCTGCGATCATTTGCTTTGTTTCCATGGTACTACCTCCATTTTCTAACGATAAACTACTTCATTCCATCTTAATTCATTCTTTAATATTCTGATATCTGTATTCTCATCAATGACAACACTCTCAATTCCCATAGCCTCTGCCCATGCAACCATCTGATCTACACTAAGATCATAAGAAAATGCTGTATGATGTGCTCCACCAGCTAAGATCCATGCCTCTGCTCCTTTATAAAGATCTGGTTTTGGTGTCCAGAATGCCGTCGCTACTGGAAGCTCTGGCATTGGTTTTTCTGTCTTTTTACAATCCACTTTATTAATAATCAGACGGAAACGATGTCCAAGATCGATCAAAGAAGTGGCTATTCCTTCTCCTTCTTTTGCTGTAAATACAAGTCTTGCAGGATCTTCACGATCTCCCATAGATAATGGATTTACTTTGATAGAAACAGGACCATCTGCGATCGTTGGGCATACTTCTAACATATGAGCCTCTAAGATACCTTCTTTTCCAGGAACAAGTTGTATGTATAATCTTCCATAAAGGATGTTCCTTTTGCATCTTTCTTTCCTGCTGTCATAACTTTCATCAGTCGTACCATTGCTGCTGTCTTCCAGTCACCTTCTGCACCAAATCCATAACCTTTTTCCATTAATCTCTGAATCGCAAGTCCTGGAAGCTGTTTTAATCCACCAAGATCGCCAAAGTGTGTAACAACTGCCTGATAATCATGGTCTTTTAAGAATTTTTCCAGTCCGATCTCGATTCCTGCCTGTACTGCCACATGTCTTCTGAATTCTTTTGGATCTCTGCCTTCTAATAAGATATCATATTTATCATAGTAAAGCTGTGTCAACGCATCAATATCACCTTTGCTGACTGCATTGACATAATCTACAACTTCATTAATTGGATATGCATCGATCTCCCATCCAAATTTAATCTGTGCTTCGACTTTATCACCTTCTGTAACCGCAACATTTCTCATATTATCCGCAATCCTTACCACGCGGATATTCTTGCTTTCTACCATTCCGACTGCACTTCTCATCCAAGATGCGATCTTTTCTTTTACTTCTTTGGATTCATAATATCCAACAACAACTTCTCTTGGAATTCCCATTCTTGTCACGATATGTCCGAATTCCCTGTCTCCATGTGCTGACTGGTTTTCATTCATAAAGTCCATATCGATCGTGTCATATGGAATTTCTTCGTTAAACTGTGTATGAAGATGTAATAATGGTTTCTTAAATGCCTGTAATCCTGCGATCCATGATTTTGCTGGGGAGAATGTATGCATCCATGTGATGACACCGGCACATTCTTCATCTGCATTTGCTTCTTCAAATGTTCTTCTGATCGAAGTACTATCAATTAATGTTGGTTTCCATACAACTTCAATGGTAAGATACCACTTTCATTGAAATTCTGCACAATGATCTGTGCATGTTTTGCCACATGGCTTAAACATTCATCTCCATATAAATCCTGTGATCCTGTTGCAAACCAAAATTTTGTAATTTTTTTTAAGTTCCATTTTTTGCCTCCCAGTTTTATATCTATTCTTGATTCCTATTTTTACATGAGTTTCCGATCACCAATTTCGGTTCGATCAAATACTCTGTTTTCATGTCTTTGTCTGATCCACCTTGTATCTTTTCTAGCAACAACTGTCCTGCCATCTCGCCAAGTTTTTCCTGTGGATGAGCAATAGTCGTTAAAGAAAGTGGATGCTGATGTGCAAGCATTGAATTATCATATCCTGTGATCGACAAGTCTTCTGGAATTGAAACACCGATCTGATGCAATCCTCCAATGATTGAAAATGCGATCTGGTCATTGTAACAGACAACTGCATCCATCTTTCTTTGATCCTTTATCATCTGAACAACCGATGTTACTGGTTTCAACTGACGATCTTCTGTATGAAACCAGACAACCATATCTGGATCATATTGATATCCTGCTTCCTGAAGTGCCATCACATAACCTTTATGTCGTTCTCTTCCTTGATGATCATCTGCTTTAAAAACTCCTACGATATGTTGATGTCCCATATCGATCAGATATTTTGTAAGCAGATAACCTCCTTTACAGTCGTCCATAAGAATGTGGGGTTTGTCTTTCATCTCCTCATAGACTCCGTGAATAAAAATGTAGGGAATTTCATATTTATCAAGATTCTCATAAAGTTTTGGATGTCTGCATACAATCTCACTTTTACTTGGCTCAATGATCAAGCCATCAATATCTTTTGTAAGAATATCTTCAAGACATGCTGTCTCTCCTCGTCTGCTATTTTCTGTTGTCTTAAAAATAATGCTGTATCCATCTTTGGAAAGGACACTGTTGATTCCCTGGATCAATCTAGGGAATATATAATCAGAAATATAGGTTGTAACCACTGCAATGTTCTTTGATTCCTTTTTATGAAGTGCCCGTTCTGTACAAAACGTTCCCTTTCCATGAACTGCAATGATATAACCTTCTTCTTCCAGAATTGACAGCGCCTTACGTACGGTATGGCGGCTAAGATCATATTCCTGTACTAGTTGATTCTCTGACGGCATCTTATCTCCCGGTTGATAGACACCAGATAAAATATCATTCTTCAGTGATTCCTTTAATGTGTGATATTTCATTTCTCCTTTGTTCTTTCCCATGTTTGACATCCTCCTTCCTTATGGTTCTCATTTTAAAACTTGTACGGTCCTCTTTACAAGTTGTTGTTTATGGTCGATATTAACAATATTTTCACTTTATTTCTATGCACTTTTAACAAAAACTATTTTTTCTATCATTCTGCTTTTCCTTTTCTACTATCTCATGCTATACTGACTATCAAGAAGGAGTAACATACGATTGGAGGATTTCATGAAAATTGTGTGTAACAAAATGCCCAACTGGAATGGTTCAAACCTATGTTGCGGCAGAGAAACTAGAACAGGCAGGTAAGAAACTTGGCATTGACCTTTCTGTGGAAACACAGGGAGCTATGGGAATTCAAAATCAGTTTTCCCCTGAACAGATCGATGAAGCTGATTATATTGTGATCGCTGCTGATGTTGCGATCGACGAAGCTTCCCGCTTCGGTAATAAAAAGCTTTATGTCACATCTTTAGAAGATGCCATTGTTCATCCTGAGCAGATTTTAGAATCTCTGACAACCAAGTCATATTCTTATCAGGATGCAACTGTATCGAATAAGAAGATTCTTGGCTAGAAAAAAGCCATCACATTTATGATCTTAATGGTCACTAATGTGGTGGTTTTTTTCAAATATATGTGATGATCAGATCAAAATACAATTTGTAAATTACGTTTATTTATGTTAAACTAGAACATACATTCGAAAGGAGCTGTTTGATATGGAAATCTCATCAAAAGATTTATCTTTAAATGAAAAATTGAAGATTTTAGCTGATGCAGCAAAATACGATGTCGCCTGTACTTCCAGTGGTTCTTCCCGCCGTGGAAAGAAAGGAATGCTCGGGAATACAGAGGCTGCTGGAATCTGTCATAGTTTTTCTTCGGATGGGCGCTGTGTGTCTTTGCTTAAGATCTTACTTAGCAATGAATGTATTTATGATTGTAAGTATTGTCTAAACCGAGTAAGTAATGACAGGGTTCGTACAACATTACTCCGGACGAGATCTGTACGCTTGTTGTGGAATTTTATCGAAGAAATTATATTGAGGGCCTATTTTTAAGCTCTGGGATTGTGAAGAGTCCAACGTATACAATGGAATTGATGTATCAGGCGATTTATCTGCTCCGTACAAAGTATCATTTAATGATATATCCATGTGAAAGCGATTCCTGGAGCTTCAGATGAGTTGATCACAAACATGGGATATCTTGTCGATCGTATGAGTGTGAATTTAGAACTTCCTACGATTGATGGACTTAAGAAACTGGCACCTCATAAGAATCCAAAGAAACTCGTTGCTCCAATCCGTCAAATTCAAAACGGGATTGTAGATCATCGTTTAATGATCGGGAAAGATGCTTCCATGGAACGCTCTAGAAGTAACAAATACTTGAAACATACGATCTTTCATGAAAATCCTTATCAGCGGATTCAGACTGGTTCTTCCCCGTTGACGCTTGCAGATCCTTCTCTTAAGAGTACTTTGCGTCTACAAAACAATGGGAAACCAACTCCTTTTGTTCCTGCTGGTCAGAGTACACAGATGATCATTGGTGCGACTGGGGAAAGTGATCTGCAGCTTTTATCGACAACACAGAAGTTATATCAGCAGTATGATTTAAAGCGTGTGTTTTATTCGGCTTATGTTCCTTTGAATGAGGATTCTAATCTGCCAGCTCTTGGAACTGCACCGCCGCTTCTTCGTGAACATCGTCTGTATCAGGCTGACTGGCTGCTTCGTTTCTATGGATTCAAAGCAGATGAATTGCTTTCTGTGGACCGGCCGAATTTTAATACGATGCTTGATCCGAAGTGTGACTGGGCGCTTCGCCATCTGGATATTTATCCGGTTGAGATCAACCGTGCTTCTTATGATGTGTTACTTCGTGTTCCTGGGATTGGTACAAAGTCTGCGTTCCGTATTGTAAAGGCTCGTAGACATGGTACTCTTAATTTTGAACATTTGAAAAAGATGGGCGTTGTGTTAAAACGTGCGAAATATTTTATTACTTGTAGTGGAAAGATGATGTATCGGATACCGATTGAGGAAGATTTTATTACCAGACAGCTGATCGGTGAGGATGCAAAACAAAACTGGGCGATCGATCATCCACAGACTTACCGTCAGCTTTCTTTGTTTGATGATTTTAATTTCCAGTCAGAAGTTACTATAGAAGATTCTTCGAAAACCTTGTTTGGGCAGATGTAATTTTCGTTATTTTTGTATTCTGGAGGCTATTATGACTGTTTTTACCTGTGAAGATAATTTTGATGCGATGATGACTTGTGTTTATGAGCCTGGGCATCAAGACTTGGTCATTCCAATATTAAATTGAAGACAGAACCGATTGGGAATCTGGAATTATTCTGTGATTATCGGCATGTGGATGCTGATCCGGAGAAAACTGGCAGTGTCGTTCGTTCTATCAAGAGTAAGATTTCTTATCAGGCTTATATTATGATCTATGAAGCTGCAATGTCTGATGCCGAGGATAAATTAGATACGATTTATCGTTTTATGGTTGCTGGATTCCATTATGGTGCTCATGTTTGTGGATTTCTTCAGGAACCTGTGGTTATGCGGATGTTTGAATTGAAACGCAAGGTTGGAAATGAAGCTCATTCACATATTGAATTTATCCGTTTTGCAAATATGCCTGGAAATGTGCTAGTGAGTCATATTGAACCAAAGAGTAATGTATTAACCTTAGTGGCCCCTCACTTTTCTGACCGTCTTCCTTCGGAGAATTGGATGATCATTGATGATCAACGTTTTATTGCAGTTGTTCATCCTGCTGATCAGGATTATTATCTGACAACACTTTCAAATGAAGAAATGGACCGCCTGTCAGTAAAAACAGACGATCCGTTTATTGATCTATGGAAAGACTTTTTCAATACGATCAAAATTAAAGAAAGAGAAAATTCTCAGTGTCAGAGGAATCTGATGCCTTTGTGGTATCGGAAACATATGACGGAATTTCAGTGATTTTCAAATTTCTCTTATAAATTTTTCGCTAATTCTTTCACTTCTCAAGCTCTGGACATTCTTTCATCGTACCTTTCTCTACCATGTTCGGAGCTGTGATGATTCCTTTGTCTTCCCATTTTAAGTAAGATGTCATCGCCTTATACTGAGCGATCGCTGCATCAAAAACATGATCTGCTCCTGCGTTTAATAATAATGCTGTTTTATTGAAATGGAATCCTGTACTTCCACATGCATATAATCGGTCAATAACAGTTTTTAGCTGGGCTGTGATGTCAAACCAGTAGATTGGAGATGCAAAGACTACCATATCTGCATCTTTTAATGTTTCTAAGACTTTTGACATATCATCTTTCTGCACACATTCTCCCTGATGCGCATAGCAATATTTACACCCTAGACATCCTTTGATGTTCATTGGTGCGATATTTAAGATTTCTACTTCATGTTTATCTGCTGCTTTGGCAAATGTTTCTGCCATGATTTCTGTATTTCCGCCTTTTCTTGGGCTTCCATTTAATATTACGACCTTCATATTTTTGTTTCTCCTTTTTATAGTTCTTCTTGTTTTAGATATTCCAAGAATGCTTTGCATCCTTCCACTACATCTCTATATGTATCATCAAAATTCCTGTATACCACGGATCTGCGATGTCTCTTGGATGTTTGGAATAGTCTAATAATAGATGAATTTTTCCATCTGGGTCACCGCCTGTGATACGATTTATATTTCTTAGATTCCATGCATCCATGCCAATAATATAATCATATTCTTCGTAATCTTGTTTTGTCATCTGGATGGCTCGGTGTTTTAGGACTGGGATTCCTTCCTGTCTTAGTTTATTGACTGTTCCATGATGTGGCGGATTGCCAATTTCTTCTCTGCTCGTTGCGGCAGAGTCGATGTAAAATTTATCTTTTAGCCTTGATCATTTACCATATCTTGGAAAACGAATTGGGCCATAGTGCTTCGACAGATATTGCCGTGGCAGATGAATAAAACTCTAATCATAAAATTCTCCTGTTCTGAAATGCCCTATAATGCCGAGTTTTGCAAGATTTTATCGGCTTTTTCGAGCATTGTATTTTTCTTGTTAATTACTACACTTTTTGCAAACCACTTCAAAATAGGGCAATTCAAGGCAATGTGTAGTAGTCAAATCGTAGTCAGTTAAGGGGGGCAGACTACTGACGGGTGATGTGCATTATTTAACGAAAGGTAGTTCTGAGATAATTCGCATACCCTTTTATTATCTTCTATAACAGTACAAACCTTATCTTTTAATTCATAAAATCTATATATTTCAATTTACTATAAATTATAAATTTGATATGGGTGTCAAAACATAATAATTATCGCCCATAGAAATCTATGTTCCTTGAAAATTTCTTATAAAACAACAAATATCCATTGTTAGCTCTGTTTCGTAAGTAAGACACCTTCTGCGGAAACGGCTAAATGTACAGTCACTGACAGGCTGCTCTTTAAAACTGGTGGTATGGAGGGCATACTGGAAACGGATATCAAAAAGAAGGGAATCCATGAATTCCTCATCCGTCAGTCCCATAAGCTCTTCAAGCACCATACCGCCAACGATCACATTTACAGGAGTATTGGGGCGGTAAGGGAAAACATACTATCCTCCAAAGTTAACTTCTGACATTCATTTTTTGCAAAAGAC
>ENA-OQDF01001311-OQDF01001311.1-human-gut-metagenome-genome-assembly--contig:-NODE-1311-length-10017-cov-1.980890_pt1 | contig 10017 bp, 22 predicted proteins | sample MGYA00242769_ERZ504597 | MGnify/ENA primary metagenome ERZ504597 (study PRJEB26092, sample SAMD00036305) | human gut metagenome | host: Homo sapiens | study: EMG produced TPA metagenomics assembly of...
CTGATGCTGATGGATCATATCCACTACTTTTTGAGTTTACCGGATGCATCCCGGAATGGTTCAGCATGCTGGCGCGCCTGTCGGCACCGCTGTTTTTGTTCTGCACGGTGGAAGCTTTGCCCATACGCATGACCGCAAGCGGTATTTCTTCCGTATCTGGTGCATCGGTGCGGGCATGGCGGCGGTGCAATTTTTCATGATCTATGCCAAGCGTTCCGCCGCGGGGATGGCTTTTACCCGCAGAACGCGATCTTCCAGGATTTTGTTCTGCTCTGTGTGATCTGGCAGGGCATCGACTGGGTGCGCGCCAAAAAGTATGGGAAGGGCATTGCCGCTATCGCGGCAGTGGTCGGCTGGCCGTACCTGTTTGCTGCAGTGCTGGGAATGTTCCCGCAGCTTATGCAGAGGCCGATTGTCAGCACCGTGCTGGCGTTTGTCATCACCAGCCCGGTGCCCATGTGGACCAGCATCACGGACGGTGGTTGGGGCTACCTGGTTAGCGGCGTGCTGCTGTATCTGCTGCGGAACCACCGCAAAGCACAGGTAGCTGTGTGGGCACTGAACAGCTTTTTGTGGGATTTTGTGCTGGTGTACCTGCAGCTGCGCGGTCAGCCGGGGTTTGAACTTCCCAGATGTTTACCACCTATTACGAATGGTTTGGCGTGGCCGCCGCGGTGCTGATGCTGGCTTACAACGGTATGCGCGGCAGCGGGCATAAACAGCTGTTCTACTGGTTCTACCCGGCCCATGTGTATCTGCTGTATGGTGCGTCCTGCCTGCTTTATAACGTGTTGAGGTGATCTTGTGGCAAATGTTCTGATGGTGGATGACAACCGGGACCTGTGCCAGGTAGTGCAGACGGCGCTGGAACGGGACGGCCACCGGGTGGAAACACGACTCTCCGGCGCAGAGCTCACCGAACAACTCTGCCGTTGGGCGGACTGCATCCTGCTGGATGTGATGATGCCCGGAGAGGACGGCTTTGCCGTCTGCCGCCGCATCCGGGGCCTGACCGATGCCCCCATTCTGTTTCTGACGGCCCGGACAGACGAAACGTCTGTTCTGGAGGGGCTGGGCATCGGGGCAGACGATTACCTTGCAAAGCCTTTCCGGGTGGCAGAGCTGCGTGCCCGGGTGGCGGCGCATCTGCGGCGGCAGAACCGCACCCCGGTGCATCGGTTGGTGCGCGGCGGGGTCAGTTTTGACCTGTCCGCGCGGGAGGCAGCGGTGGGAGAAACTCCTCTGCCGCTGACCCGCTCCGAGTATGCCATCTGCGAGCATCTGGCGCTCCACGCCGGGCAGACCTTTACCAAGGAGCAATTACGAAGCGGTTTTGGTATTGACGGCACTGCGGACGACACCGCCGTGACACAGCACATCAAGAACATCCGGGCCAAGCTCCGGGCGGCGGGCGTGCCGGAGCCGGAAAAGCTGCTCAATACCGTATGGGGTGTGGGATATCAATGGAAAACGAGGGCTGATCTCCCTGCGGGGCGTACTGCTGCGATATCTGGTGCAGACCGTCTTTTGCTGTGTGCTGGCGCTGCTGTTGTGGTTTGCGGCGCTGATGTGCGTCATCAACAGCGGGCTGGCGCTCCCGGCCAATCAGGCCGCACAGGCCTGCCAGAAGGCTGCACAGGACGTTTTGCCGGGCATGACTGCTGCCACCTTTGATGAGACCCAGCTGGACTCCTTGTGCCGTTACGCCCTGTTTGCCGCGCCGGACAGCAGCGAGGTGCTGGCCACCAACATGGATGCCGGGCACTTGCAGCGGGCAATGGAGAACCAGCAGGGGAAAACCCGCTGGCATTTTGGCTACACACAGTATTATATGACGTCGAAATTGCAGGACGGAACGGTTTGCCTGCTGCAATTTGACTATGCCGTGCCCTACGCCGACCCTGCGCTGCGGGGCGTGCTGCCGGATATGCAGACCGTGCACTGCATTCTGGGCATTCTGCTGCTGATAGGGGCAGTGGTGTGGAGCACCCACAGGACAGGGCGCTTCCTGACCCGGGAGACCGAAAAGCTGACCGCCGCCGCGCAGGCGGTGGCGCGGAAGGATCTGGACAGCGCCGTGTTTCCGGTGCGAAGGTGCGGGAGTACGAGAGCGCTTTGCAGGCATTGCAGACCATGGGCGATGAATTGACCGGCAGCCTGCAGAAGCAGTGGGACATGGAGCAGCGGCAGCGGGAGCAGATCATTCAGCTGTCCCACAAGCTGAAAACGCCGCTGACCATCATCGAGGGCAACGCGGAGCTGCTGGCGGAGGATGACCTGACTGAGGAACAGCGGGCGCAGGTGGAAGCGATTCTGCAGGGTGCAGAGCAGACCCGCACCTATCTGGGAAAGATCCGTGCCGAGGTGCAGACACCACTGAAATACAAAACGAAAAAGAATGACAAAACATGCCGAATCGTAGAAAACTGAACGGCAAACGGCAGCCCCGCCCGGAGAATGTTCCGGGCGGGGCTGCTTCGGGATTGCACGATGAGGCAGAATCTGGTATGATGGAAAAAAGCGGAAGAACCGCACGAAAAGGACGTCCCAAATCGTATTCCGAGTGAGGTGAGGAAGATGAAACTGCTTTTTAGACAGCGTGCATTCAGCTGGTTTGACAGCTACGACATCTACGACGAAAACGAAAACACCGTGTATGTGGTCAAGGGGCAGCTGTCCTGGGGGCACTGCCTGAAGATCTACGACCCGGAAGAACAGCAGGAGCTGGGCACCGTCAAGGAAGAGATCCTGACCTGGCTGCCCAAGTTTGAGCTGTACGAGGGCGAGACCTGCATCGGTACCCTGAAAAAGGAGCTGACCTTCTTCAAGCCGAAGTACAACATCGACTTCAACGGCTGGCATGTGGAGGGCGATGTATTCGAGTGGGACTATACCATCACCGGCCCGGACGGCGGCACGGTGGCTGCCGTGTCCAAGGAACCGTTCCACTGGACGGACACCTACGTTCTGGACATCACCGACCCGAAGGATGCGCTTTATGTGCTGATGTTCGTGTTGGCCATCGACGCGGAAAAGTGCTCGCGGAACTGACCCGGATCAACGAAAAAGAGGAACGACAGCTGTCGTTCCTCTTTTTGTATAGCAGATTCTTTACTGGTTGTCGGCCACCATCATCTTGCTGGCCTTGTAGATGTCGCCGCAGCCGAGGGTGATGACCAGATCGCCCTCCGGGCGTCTGCTTGACCCACTCGGCGGCCTCCTCCAGACTGTTCACCAGAACAGAGCCGGGAATCTGAGCGGCCAGTTTTGCACTGGTAATGGTGGGATCGTTGGGCTCACGGCTGCCCATGATGGGAGTGAGCACCGTGATGTCGGGGATCTTGAGCACATCCACAAAGTCGTTGAACAGCATCTTGGTGCGGCTGTATGTAAACGGCTGGTGGACGGCGATCAGACGCTTGTAGCCCATCTCCTTGGCAGTGTTCAGGGTAGCGCGCAGCTCGGTGGGATGATGTGCATAATCGTCCACGACCAAAGCACCGTTGCATTCGCCGTAGACCTCAAAGCGGCGGCCGGCACCCTTGAAGTTCAGGGCGGCATCGGCGCACTGCTCCACGGTCAGACCGACGAAGCGGCAGACGGCGCACATGGCAAGCGCATTGTAAATGTTGTGGTAGCCTGGCACAGCCAGACGGATATGCCGGTGACCTTGTTCCACTCCTTCAGGTCGAACTCAAAGAAGCCGGGCTTGTATTCATTCACGTTCAATGCCTGATAATCGCCGTCGTTCTGGATGCCAAAGGTGCGCACGCGGCGGTCCAGCGTGTACATGACATCCATGGTGTTCTTGTCGTCGGCATTGGCAAAGATCATGAACTTGGTCATCAGGGCAAAGCGCTTGAAGGCAAACTTCAGTTCGCCCATGCTGCCGTAGTAATCCAGATGGTCGTTGTCGATGTTCAGCACAACGGACAGATAGGGGGTCAGCTTGAGGAAGGTCTCGGCGAACTCGCAGGACTCAATCACGATGTCGTCGCCCTTGCCGGCCTTGCCGTAGCCATTGATCAGCGGAAGCTTGCCGCCGATGACGGCAGACGGGTCGCGGCCTGCCAACTCCAGCGCAGTGGTGATCATGGAAGTGGTGGTGGTTTTTCCGTGAGTGCCGGAGACGCAGATGCTCTGTTTGTACAGGCGGCTCACGTAACCCAGCAGAACGCTGCGCTCGATGGTGGGGATGCCGTAGGAGGCAGCGGCATTCAGCTCCACGTTATCTTTGGAAATGGCGGCAGAGTAGACCACCATGTCGGTGCCGATCACATTATCGGCGCTGTGACCCAGGCTGACCTTGACACCCATCTCACGCTCGTAGCGGATGATACTGCCATCCAGCACATCGCTGCCGGAGATCTCGTAGCCTTTTGCGGCAAGGATCTGGATGAGCGGATACATGCCGCTGCCGCCGCAGCCGATGAAGTGGATCTTTTTTACATTGTCCAGCAGGTGCTGGTTGTAATCGGTGTACATGAACATATAAGGCAACCTCCAAATAAATAACGGCCGCAGAGCAGACCGATTCAATCCATTCTATTAGGATACATCTTATTATATAATTTTTGGCGGACAAAATAAACAGGTAAACCCGAATTTTCGGAAAGAACCATAAATCCAATTCGGAATTTGTGATAAGTGTACAAGAAAACCGAAACCGGGAACTTCTTCATAAAAGATTTACATTTGCCTTTACAAAATACTTAACAACTTTGAATCATCTGTGGTAAAATAGAAAAGGACAATTTTTTAAGGGATCGTCGGTGCGGCCGACAGAGGATGCAGAACGGTTTTATAAAAGGAGAAATAATGTGAGAATCAAGATCACAGCGGACAGCACCTGCGACCTGTCCGAAGAGCTTTTGGCACAGTGGGACATTGCCCTGATGCCCATGCACATTCTGATGGGCGAGGATAGCTATCTGGACGGCGTAACGATCCACCCGGCAGATGTGTTTGCCTATGTGAATGCGGGCGGCAAAATGCCCAAATCCGCCGCCGCAAATCTGGTGGAATATACCGAATTTTTTGAGCCGTTTGCCAAAGAGTGCGATGCGGTGATCCATATTTCGGTCAGCAGCAAGCTTTCGTCCTGCTTCCAGAATGCGAAGTTGGCGGCAGGCGAATTCGAGAATGTCTATGTGGTGGACAGCCAGAATATCTGTACCGGGCAGGGCTATCTGGTGCTGAAAGCGGCCAAGTGGGCTGCAGATGGCCTGCCCCCTCGCAACATTACGATGCGGCTGCAGAGCCTTGCCAAACGGGTAGAGCTGAGCTTTGTACTGGACCGGCTGGACTTATGGCCAAGAGCGGCCGCTGCTCCGGTGTGCTGGCCTTCGGGGCAAACCTGCTGGGCATCAAGCCCGCACTGGAAGTGATCGACGGCGAGCTGAAGGTAGTCAAAAAATACCGCGGCAGCCTGCCCATCTGCGTGGGCAAGTACATCACCGACCGTCTGGTGGAACGCGACGACATCGAGGACAGCCTTGTATTCATCTCCTCCTGCCAGCCGAAGCCCGGTGCATGGACGCAGTGAAGGCGGGGCTGAAGAAATACGGCAGTTTCAAGGAATGCCACGAGACAGACATCGGCACCACCATCGGCGGCTATTCCGGCCCGGGTACCATTGGCATCGTGTTTGCACGGAAGGAAAAATAAAAAAGTGGCTGTTGCACATGCGACAGCCACTTTTTCTCACTGGGAGCGGCGTTTTAAAATTTCATCCAGAATGGCATCGGCCACATCGGCCTTGCTCATCAGCGGCAGCTCACGGGTGCCGTCCGGGGTAATGAGGGTGACTACATTGGTGTCCACACCAAAACCGGCACCGGCCACTTTCAGGTTGTTGGCAACCACCATGTCCAGATTCTTTTTGGTCAACTTTGCAGAGGAGTTTCCACAAGATCGCGGGTCTCATGGAAAAACCGCACAGGAACTGGTGGGTCTTTTTGGGGCCGATGGTGCCCAGAATATCCGGCGTGCGTTCCAGAGGGATGGACATGTCGCCGTCCTTTTTTTGATCTTGTCGTTTGCCACGGCAGCGGGGCGGTAGTCGGCCACGGCAGCGGCCATAATGAGCACATCCGTAGCATCAAAGCGGCTGGTGACGGCTTCGTACATCTGCTGAGCAGTGGTCACGGCACATCGGTGGTAAACTTGACCGGCTGCAGGGCAGTCTCGCCGTGGATAAGGGTGACATCCGCGCCGCGCATGGCGGCGGCACGGGGCAAGGGCATAGCCCATCTTGCCGGTGGAATGGTTGGTGAGGTAGCGCACCGGGTCCAGCGGCTCCTGCGTGGGGCCGGCGGTGACGGCAATGCGCAGACCGGCAAGATCTTTGGGCCGGGCAATGGCATGCAGGATATACTCGATCAGCACATCTTCCTTAGGCAGACGGCCGCTGCAACATCCTTGCAGGCCAGCACGCCGCTCTCGGAGGGGATCACCGTGAAGCCGTAGCGTTCCAGCGTGGCGATATTATCCTGCGTGATGGGGTTTTCCAGCATTCCGGTATTCATAGCCGGAGAAACGAGCTTGGGGCACTTTGCAGCCAACACTGTGGTGGTGAGCATATCATCGGCGATGCCGTGGGCCATCTTGGCGATGACGTTGGCAGTGGCCGGTGCTACAAGGATCACATCTGCCTTTTTGGCCAGCGAGATGTGGGTGACTTCAAACTTGAAATCCCGGTCAAAGGTATCCACCATGCACTTGTGGCCGGTAAGCGTTTCAAATGTAACAGGGGTGATGAACTGGGTCGCATTTTTGGTCATGATGACCTCCACATCGGCTCCCAGCTTGCGCAGTGCGCTGGCCACGTTGGCCATTTTATAGGCGGCAATGCCGCCGCTTACGCCCAGAAGGACGCATTTTCCGTTCAGATCCATTGGTAAAACCTCCTGCAAAAACGTACTGTTTCCACATTTCTTACCTTAGTATAATGCAAAAGTTCCGCCAGCACAACAAAATCTTTGTACAGGCTTGTAACTGGGAACAAAATGCGGTAAAATACAGCTTGACAAAGAATAGACAGACTGCGGTGAGGGGCAGGCCATCGGGGAGCTTTCTCCGCCGTCCTGCCGGATACTGCCGCGTTATAAAGGGAAAACAGAATTATGATCTTAGCCATCGATATAGGCAACACCACCGTCGCCCTTGGGGGCATTCGGGACGGACGTGTATGCTTTGTGGCGCGCATGGACACGGTGCGCACCCGCACGGCTGCAGAATATCGTGTCGAAATGGATAAAATTTTTGCGCACCGCCGCCATCCTGAGCGCCCCATGCGCTTTGAGGGCGCTGTGCTCACCAGCGTGGTGCCCCAGATCACGGGGGCGCTGGCTGAGTGCGCCCGCCATTATACGGGCAGGAAGCCGGTCATCGTCTCGCCGGAGATCCGAACCGGACTGACCATGGGCGTGGATGAACCCCACGCCGTGGGTAAGGATCGCCTTGTGGATGCGGCTTATGCGGCGGCAATTTTCCGCTGCCGGTGGTCACGGTGGACCTTGGCACTGCCACGACCTTTAATGTGGTGGACGAGAACCGCGTGTTCCGGGGCGGTGTCATCTGCCCGGGGCTTTCCACCGGGCTGCGGGCACTGGGCGACCGCTGTGCCCAGCTGCCGCAGGTGCATCTTGGCTCGCCCAAAAGCGCCATTGGCACCAACACCGAAAAATGCATGCTGTCCGGCTCCGTGATGGGCACGGCTGTGCTCATTGACGGCATGGTGCAGCGCATTGAGGAAGAACTTGGCCGTCCGGTCACTCTGGTGGTAACAGGAGGGCTGGCAAGTATGTGACACCGCTGTGCCGCCACCCGCTGACCTACGACCCGGAGCTGCTGATGAAGGGACTTGCCCTTTTGTACCAGCTCAATGTGTCCCAGCCGCAGCACCACAGTGCGGGCGGCGGCAGGCACTATGGCCGGCAGAACCAGCACGGCCATGCAAAACAGCGCACCTACCCAAAAGCGCACCCGCCGCGAGCCGGAAGCGCTGGTAGGCTGACCAACGACAGGATGGGGAGAAAAATCAGATGAAATTAGGCATTCTTGGCACGGGCAAGATCGTGCGGGAATTTTTGCCATGGCTTGCAGAGCACACGCCTTTTACGGTGCAGGCCATCTGCAGCACCGAGCGCAGCGCCGAGCTGGCTCAGAGCCTTTGCGGCCAGTACGCGTGCCGCAGCATACCACCAATTTTCTGGAACTGCTGCAGTGGGTGGATGTGGTGTACATTGCAGTGCCGAACCTGCAGCATGTGCGCTATGCCCGCGTGGCGCTGGAAGCAGGCAAACATGTTATTGTGGAAAAGCCGCTGGCACCCACGGCGGCCCAGACTGAAGAACTGGTAAATCTGGCACGGCACAAAAGGGTGTTCCTGTTTGAAGCCATCACCACCCAGTACCTTGAAAACTACGCAAAGATCCGGGAGCTGCTGCCCCGCATTGGCACCGTGAAGCTGGTACAGTGCAATTTCAGCCAGTATTCCAGCCGGTACGATGCCTTCTGTGCAGGCGATGTACAGCCTGCCTTTGACCCGGCCTGTGCCGGCGGTGCCTGATGGATCTTGGCGTATATAATGTAAGCTACATCGTGGGCCTGTTCGGGGAGCCGAATCAGGCCAAATATACCGCCAACATGGAGCGCGGCATCGACACCAGCGGCATCCTGACCATGGATTACAGCGGCTTCAAGGCCGTAAGCATCGCCGCCAAGGACTGCGCGGCCCCGGCCCGGTACATTATTCAGGGCACGAAGGCTATATCATGCAGAAGTCCACCGCCAAACTGCTGCGGCGGCATCACCTTCCACCCTAACGAGGGCAAGGAAGAGCACTATAACCTGAATGGCGGCAGGCCCCGGCAGGCGGCAGAGTTTGAAGCCTTTGCCCGTGCGCTGGAGAGCGGAGATCAGGAGCTGTGCGGTCGGATGCAGGATACCACCATCGCGGTGAGCCGTGTGCTCACGGTGGCCCGCCGCAATGCGGGCATCCGCTTCCCGTGCGACCACTGAAAAAGCTTTTCCCATTGGAACACGCCCTGACAAAAACGCGCTCCAAATTGTTTGAATATTTACTTTAAAACCCGCATAGAGCGGGCAGGTTTGCGCCGTATCCGACGTATAGGGCGGAACGGCAGCAGGAGGAAAACTGAATATGAAAAATACGAAAACTCTTACCCGTGTGGCGCTGCTGGTTGCCATTGAGCTGGTCATGAAGATGGTGGGTCTGGGCAGTGTGCCTGTGGGCCCGCTGTACATGAGCTTCCTGACCCTTCCCATTGCAGTGGGTGCCATCACCATGGGCCCCGCTGTGGGCGCGCTGCTGGGCGGTGTGTTCGGCGCAGTGAGCTTCTACGATGCCATCACCGGTGCTTCCGCCATGACCGGCGCACTGTTTCAGGTGAGCCCCGTCAACACCTTTATCCTGTGTGTGGGCATGCGCGTGCTGATGGGCCTGTGCTGCGGCTGATCTTCAGCGGCCTGAAGCGCTTTGACAAGCCCGGCACCTGGAGCTACATCCTCAGCGCCATGAGCGCCCCGTTCCTGAACACGGTGTTCTTCATGGGCTGGATCGTGCTGGCCTTCTACGGCTGTGACTACGTGCAGAACCTCGTGTCCGTCAAGGGCGCTGCGAACCCCTTCATGTTCGTGGTGCTGCTGGTCGGCGTGCAGGGCGTGGCCGAGTTCCTTGTCTCCGGCATTCTGGGCGGCATCGTAGCCCGTGCTGTGGCAAAGTTCGTAAAATAAAAGATGTGCCGGATGTCAGGGCGGCGCATTCTATAATCGTGATAAAACTCCTCCGGCGAAAGCTGGAGGAGTTTTTTTCACAACAAATATTTCCCCTGCATAGGATGGCGCACAGCGGAAAAGGGGAGGAAACGGCATGGAGACAAAGCGGTTTGCGATCGTAGGCACCGATGCCCGGCAGGCGGCGGCAGGCCGGGTATTGGAACGAGCAGGTTATGCGGTGGGTCGGAGCCGAACAGGTTCGCACTGGCAGAATTA
>ENA-OQDF01001312-OQDF01001312.1-human-gut-metagenome-genome-assembly--contig:-NODE-1312-length-10011-cov-1.611797_pt1 | contig 10011 bp, 12 predicted proteins | sample MGYA00242769_ERZ504597 | MGnify/ENA primary metagenome ERZ504597 (study PRJEB26092, sample SAMD00036305) | human gut metagenome | host: Homo sapiens | study: EMG produced TPA metagenomics assembly of...
GAAGAAAATTTCTGATTACATCACAAAGAAAGTTGCTGATAAGTTAACTGGTATGTGCAAGACAGACCGTGAATCTTATGAAAAATACTGGGATGATATCAGTCCATTTATCAAATTTGGATTCATCCGTGACCAGAAATTTGCAGATAAGATCAAAGATTACATCTTATTTAAGAATATGGAACATAAATATGTAACATTAAGTGACCTTGTTCCAGCTCCTGCAAACGATGATGATGTGACAACTTTATACTATATCACAGATGAAGTTCAGCAAAGCCAGTATATCAATATGTTCAAAGAACAGGATATGGATGCTGTCATTTTAAATCATAACATTGATTCTGCATTTATCACACAGATCGAACAGCAGAATCAGCATATCAAATTTAAACGTATCGATGCGGATGTCGAAGATGCCCTTAAAGAAGATGTAGATGAAAAAGAATTAGATGAAATCAAGACTTCTTTAACTGACCTGTTTAGAAAGACTTTAAACAAAGAAAATCTTGAAGTTCACGTTGAAAAATTAAAAGATGCAAAGATTTCTTCTATCATCACTTATCTGAAGAAAGCAGACGTATGCAGGATATGATGAAAATGTATGCAATGCCTGGTATGGACCCTAATATGTTTGGTGCTCCTGCACAGGTTCTGACTCTAAATGCAAATAATACACTTGTGAAATATCTGTTTGAGCATGGAGATGCCCAAAATGCAAAGATTATTTGCGAACAGCTGTATGATCTTGCCATGTTAAGTCATACAACATTAGCTCCTGAAGAAATGACAAAATTTGTTCAGAGAAGTAATGAGATCATGGAAATGATCACGAAATTTTAATTTGCTAGTTTGATGACGAAAATTATTGGTGGAATGTTATAAAAAGGGTTATCTGTCTGCGACGCGCTCTCGCTCGACTCAGACAGATAACCTTTTATAATATTCAAATAATTTACGTAATCGAAACCACTACCGTCTTCAGTTAGTGAATGCAAACTTACGTACAAATCATAACTTTACAATTCTTCTGGATGGTTATATAATATTTTGGAAATATTTTTAAGAAAGCTGGTTTTTTCATGTGTAGTAGGGATATGGATCGTTGGATCCATTTTAATATGGCAATCGTTGGGGGATTTCTTGGTGGTTTTTCGATTCTTAATCATCATGAACTCTTTGGTTCTGCGCAGACTTCGAATCTGATCTCTGTATTTGCAGATCTTGCTGGACACCCAGATGCGAATTTCTTTGTGCGACTTCTTGGTGTTTTTATTTATATGTTTGCATTATCACTGACGGTGATCTTACCGAAGTTTACAAGGCTGCATCTTCCTTATGTCAGTCTTTTTATAGATGCAATGGCAGCCTTGATCGTTGCTTTTCTTCCATCGGATCTGAATGATTTCATTGCCCTCTATCCGTTGTATTTTGCAATGGCAATTCAGTGGTGTTCCTTTAAGGGTGGGGATGGATTTACCTGCTCTACAATTTTTTCTACGAATAACCTGCGTCAGTTTACGACATCTATGACAGAATATCTTTGCAGTAAAGATCCCGACGCCTTAAGAAAATGGAAATTTTTCGCTTCTGTTTTGCTTTGTTTCCATTTTGGTGTTATCGTTTCTTATCTATCTTGCAAAAACTTTGGACATACTGGTTCTCTCGTATGTTTTCTGCCTGTTTTCAGTGGTTTTTGTCTTGTGTGGACGAGAAAACATTTTGTTGCAGTGAAACATTTTATCTACCACTACCTGATCACACCAAGTAAAAGTTCAGCTTATACTACAGAAAGTGAGTAATTATGGAAAATTTAATCTTTAGCTTAAACGCTACAGTTCCTGTCTTTTTGATGATGATCTTAGGACTTGTCTTTAAAAAGATTGGATGGATTGATGATATTTTTGCTTCGAAAATGAATAAGTTTGTTTTTATGGTTCCTTTGCCTGTCTTGGTATTTGAGGATCTTGCAACGGTTGATTTTTCAAAAGTCTGGGATGTTAAGTTTGTCCTGTTTTGTTTTATCGTTACCATGATCAGTATTACGATTTCTTTTCTGATTTCTTGTCTGCTAGGTGATAAAACGATCCGTGGAGAATTTATTCAGGCGGCTTACCGAAGCAGTGCTGCTCTCCTTGGAATCGCATTTATCCAAAACATTTATGGAAATGCCGGAATGGCTCCTTTGATGATCATTGGAAGTGTACCATTATATAATATGATGGCTGTTGTTGTCTTATCTGTATTTAAACCTGGACAGAGTGGGCTTGACCATACTGTTGTGAAAAAAACGGTCAAAGGAATCGTGACAAACCCAATCCTTATCGGAATTGTTGCTGGACTTGTCTGGTCTGCATTAAAAATTCCAATGCCTGCAATCCCTAAAAAAGTTATTTCAAGCATTGGAAATGTCGCCACTCCAATGGGACTCATGGCGATGGGCGCTACCTTCGATATCAAAAAAGCTTTTGGAAAGATCAAACCATCTTCCATTGCTGCTTTTATGAAACTTATTGGTCTTTGTGCCATTTTCCTGCCAATTGCAGTGAAACTTGGATTCCGTACCGATAAGTTGGTTGCCATCCTTATCATGCTTGGTTCCGCAACAACAGTAAGTAGTTTTGTTATGGCGAAGAATATGGGACATGAGGGAACTCTTTCTTCCAGTGTTGTCATGTTAACAACGATGTTTAGTGCATTTACAGTTACGGGATGGCTATATATTTTAAGACATTTTATGTTAATCTAGCTAACTCAGATCCAATGTGATCTGGTATTTTTCCAGCCAGTAATTGACTTGCAGAAGGTAAGCGATCATCTGAGGACCTGCCATCAGCTGTCCATACCATGGTTTACCATAGTCTTTCGGACTGTCTAAGAATCTGCTTAGTTTATATGCATCGATCAGTTCTTTGATCGGTGCTCCTTTTTTGCCATAACTTTCAGAAGTTCTTTGGATAAGATTTTTTCATAGTTTGGATCATAAGTCTTTGGATATGGACTTTTTCTTCGATACAATACCTCATCTGGCAGGATTCCTTTCCCTGCTGCTCTTAGCAATCCTTTTACCACACCATTTAAACATTTTAACTCCCACGGAACATTATAAAGATATTCCACAATCCTGTGATCAGCAAACGGCACTCGTGCTTCTAACCCACAATGCATGCTCGTGCGATCCATGCGATCCATTAAGGTTACCATAAACCATCTTAGATTCAGATAAGAAATCTGCCTTCTTCTAGCTTCTATCCGATCTTCTCCATAAAGTTTGGCGTCTCATTGATCGTCTTTTGATAAGCTGTTCTTGCATAAGATTCTAAATCCACTTTCTGTATGATATCATCATTTAACAGCATTTTCCTTGCTGCATATCCATAGACCATGGGAAAATCTCTGCCTTGAAGCATTCCTCTTTATGAAACCATGGATAACCACCAAAAATTTCATCTGCACACTCCCCTGTTAATGTTACTTTGTTATATTTTACAACTTTCGAACAAAAATATAGCATCGAAGACTCCACATCTGCCATACATGGAAGATCTCTGGCATCAACTGCTTTGTATAGATTTTCGATCATATTTTCATTGTCGCATTCCAAATATCTGTGATCTGTCTTTGCATGATCAACCATCTTATCAACCATGGACGGTCTTCGCTTGGCTGGAAGGCGTTTGATTTAAAATATTTATGATTATTTACAAAATCAAAGGAAAATGTGTTTAAATTTTTTCCTTCTTTTTGAAGCTTTTTCGCACAGATTGCTGTGACAAGACTACTGTCAACTCCACCGGATAAAAATGTACTGATTGGAATATCGGATAACATCTGCATTTCCACGGCATCTTTTACTAGCCACCTTGTATGCTCGATCGTATCTTTTTCGCTGTCTGTGTGTTCTTTCGCTTTCAATTCCCAATATGCTTGATCTTTCAGCCCTTCACGATCGTATTCCAGGAAATGCCCTGGAAGAACTTCATAAATATCTTTGAACACTCCTTTTCCATATGACTTTGCAGGTCCTAACCCAAAGATTTCACAAAGTCCTTCTCTGTTGATCACTGGTTTGACTCCTGGATAGGCAAACAAGCCTTTGATCTCAGATGCAAAGATTAATGTATCTCCCCGTTTTGTATAGAATAATGGCTTCACACCAACACGATCTCTGATCAAATATAATTTCTTCCGTTTCCCATCCCACAGAGCAATAGAAAAAATTCCATTCAACTCTTCAATATAAGAAATTCCATACCTGATATACCCTGTTAATACAACTTCCGTGTCACTCGTTGTCGAAAACATTTCTCCTTCTTTGATCAGTTGTTCTTTTAACGTTTTCATGTTATAAATCTCGCCATTTAAGATGATTGCGTAGGTATTTCCTTCTTTCTTTTTACACATTGGCTGATGTCCCCTGTAAAGGTCAAGGATTGACAATCGTACATGCCTAATGCACAGCCATTTTCCAAAAATATCCCTTCATCATCTGGACCTCGATGTCTTTGAACTTCATTCATTTTCTTTAAGATCTGATATATTTCTTTCTCTGTTTTTTATCATTGTTTCTAGGATTTAGAAATCCTGCAATTCCACACATACACGCTACCTCTTTTTATTTTTTATGATCAATGAGAACCGGCTGGTATTGTCTGCCTTTTAATGCCTGCAAAATTGTCGGAATGAGCAGTCTTGTATCCGCGATCATGGAGTTTGGCTTCTTTACCGGATCATCCTGTCCGAATGGTACAAAATAAATATGCTTATGATTTAAAAGATTCCCGATATTCTTAAGATTCATACCTAAGGCATCATTGCTCGCCATAGAGATAACGACAGGTTTTTCATTCCGCAGCTGCGCTTTAGCTGCCATTAAAACCGGGGTATCTGTAATTCCATTGGCAAGTTTCGCCATGGTATTTCCTGTGCATGGCATTAAAATCAAGATATCCAGACACCCTGTCGGACCAATGATTTCTGCTTCTTCAATCGTTTTCATCGGTTCATTTCCTGTCATATCGTGTGCTCTTTTTACAAATTCCTCACCTTTCCAAACCTGCATTTGATATGCTGGGATATGTCAGAAAGATCGTCTGCAGGATCGCACCTTCTTCTAGTAAGCGATCGATCTGTTCAAAGGCTTTTGTGTAAGTGCAAAAGGAACCTGTCATTGCTACTCCGATTCTTTTATTTTTCAATACCATGTTTGATCTCTCCACTGATTTCTAAAACTTTTTTGCAAGCATGATCCCAGAAGATTTCGGGGAATAAATGCCTGGAAGACTCGGGCATAGTTTTGCACAGATTCCTAGTTTTTCCGCCATTTGATGGTTTGTTCCACCAGGATAGGAAGCAATATCTATGATGCAGGATTCTTTGGAGATCTTCCTGAGGATATCTTCTTTTAGGATCTGTTTTGGAACGGTATTAAAAATATGATCATACTGACAGATCCGCCGTTTTAGTTCCGTAAAATCCATAACCTCAAGTCCAAAAGATTTTGCAAGACTTCTTGCTGTTTTATTTCTGGCACAGACTGTTACCTGAGCATCCATTCCTTTTAGTTTCGCTGCAAGAACTTTTGCACATCTTCCATAGCCAAGGACCAGACAACGACTTTTGTGAAGATTGATCGGCTGCATCTTGATCGCTTCCATGATCGCACCTTCTGCAGTTGCGATCGCATTGTAGATAGCGACATCATCCATTTTCATGAAGTCAAATGCTTTGATTCCTTTTTGTTCACATTCATGTCGAATTTCTTCATTGATACATCCCCCAAATAAAATCTGTTCTTTCGTCATTTCTTGAAGCAGTGTTTCTACTGACATTTTTTTTGTTGCTAGAACTTCCTGTGATTTCCCCGTTTTTGAAAAAACGACGGGTCCAATCATGCACTTCGCTTCTCTTATGACATTTTCAAAAGATTTACCTTCCTTGCATTCTGAGCCTTCTTTTTTGGTTGCATATGTGATAACCTGATATCTTTGATTTTTAGATAGTTGGCTAAATATACCTGTCTCATATCACCGCCGATAACGGCAAAATCATAAATCACAGTCTTTTTTCCTTTCTTTTTTCTTCTATTTAATATATGTGATTTTTATTCATTTTGTTCTTTTAAAAATACATCAATTTTACCCCTTTAAAAATTAAAAGTAGTGATATAATAAACTCAAGTGCATAGAAACACCTACAATACAGCAAGAGCTTCCACTACACTGGGAGCTCTTTTTGTGTATTTATATATTTTATACACAAAGTACTTCCGGTGTTATACCATAACATGCATAATATCTTAATGTTTTTTCAAGGAGGAACTTTTTATGAACACATTAACTGCAGAAAAAAGAGATTTGAAAACAAAGGCTAAAAAATTAAGAAAAGAAGGTTATGTTATCGGAAATCTGTTTGGCAGAGATATCGAAAATTCCATTCCATTGAAAGTTGATTCCCGTGAAGCCGCTAAATTCTTAAAGGATAACAAAAAAGGAGCTCATATTACTTTACTTGTTGACGGAGAAAATGTAGACGCCATCGTAAAAGAAATCGACTACAATGCCATGAAAAACGAAACAATGTTTATTAACTTCCAGGCATTAGTTGCTGACGAAAAGATCCACACAACTGCTGCGATCGAATTATTAAACGAAGATGCTGTACAGAATGGTATCGTTGAACAGTCCTTATCTGAAATCGAATACAAAGCATTCCCAGCTGATATCGTTGAAAAGGTTGAGATTGATTTAACACAGTACAATGTTGGTGATATGATCCATGTCAAAGACTTGCCATTAGCTGCTAACAGCAAAATCTCTCTTGTTACACCAGAAGATACTCTGGTCGTTAACATCGCAGAACCTGAAGCTGTTCCTGAAGATGAAGACGAAGAAGCGGCTGAAGAATAAATAAATCAGTGAAAGAAAAGACTCGATTTTCATAATTTAAAAATCGAGTCTTTTTATTTTGCCTTTTCTTTGATATCCTTTAAAAAATCCAGCATTTTTTCTCGGATGTTTTTCTCTGCATTCTGAGATCATCAACTGAATCTTAAATTTAAAATCTTCAGATTCCAAGATCGTAAATGGATGTTCTTCTGTTACACAAACCGATAAATGTTCGCTCTCATATTGTGGATACGTTCCTGTAAATCCTTGTTCTTTCAGTTTTTTATCAACCTGTTCTCTGTATCGTTGAATCTTCTGATCGATTCTTTCTCCATAGTTCCTTGCTGGATATGGATCAGAAGCATTGCAGACTTCTCGCAGATCAATTCATATAAATCTTGTCTCTTTGGATCTTGCAGTTTCTTTGCAAGCGTCATCTCCATTCGTTTGGTTGGGTGCTTCTCATATTTATCGATCCATTTTAAATAATCTTTATCACCTGCCTGCATAGCAAGATTTCTCATACATTCTAATCCTTCTTCGGTTTTGTCATACCATTCTTCTGGATCTTCATTGATCGGAAAATAGTAATAAAATGGTGCAAATTCGATCAATGACATGATCTCCATCTCTTGATCATTACACACTTCTTCCCCTAAAAAGCAATATTTCTCACGGATCGTTCCAATCATATAGACTAGCTGGCGCCACTGCTCAGCTCCATCTCTCCAGAAATGTCCGATCTCATGATACCGGTAACAGTTCGTATGTTCCATGATCTCATCAAACCACATTGTAAAAACACTTCTTCTCCCTGATGAACAATCAACCCATAACGACCTTCTCGTTCTTCCAGTTGTGCCCACATCTCTCCTTCATAGTCTTTGTCATATTTTCCAAAGATACGAAGTCCATGAAACTTAGATAACACTCAATTGCATCGTTCATCATATATGGAACATATCCTGTTTGATTTCCATCTTTTTCTTCGACTTGAAGTTCAAACACTTGATATTCAATATCTGCACAAGCAACTGTATGGATCTTGATATTTCTTCTAAATTTGTTTCAAAATAGTTCATACGGATTTCCTTTTCCTATTATCTTATCTATGTATTTTATTTATATTTCTGAATTTCATTTAAAAAAACGTTCGCCATATTTCTGAAGCTTATGTTCTCCGACTCCATTGACTTCTAACATTTCCTCATCATTAGAAGGTTTCATCGTACTCATATGTACCAGTGTCTTATCGGAAAATACCATATATGGCGGGATTTTCTGTTCGGATGCGATCATTCTTCGAAGTACACGTAATGCTTCGAACAATTCTGTATCTTCCTCAGCAAGTGCTGCCACAGCCCCTGCTTTCTTACGTTTCTTCGTCTGAATCTTGCGTTCTTCTTTCTCTTTTTCGACTTCTTTTGGAATCTTGATCTCAAAGTTCCAGTTATCATCAATCTTAGTAATATCTGCAACGCTTAAAACCGGATATTCATCAGCTGTCATTTCCAGATATCCATAGACTAACATTTCATTGATGATCTGTCGTATCCTTGCAATGCTTTCTGATGCCAATGCTCCATATTGTGAATTCTCATCTAAATGACGGCTTAATACTTTCTGGCTCTTTGAACCTTTTTAAAATATCAACGATCGTGGATAGTCCGAAATCTCGATAACAATCTCTAATACATTGGATGATAGCTTTCGCTTCCATTGTTGCATCAACCGTTTCAAACTCGGTCAGACAGTTTAAGCAGTTTCCACAGTATCCGCTTGTCTGTTCTCCAAAATAATTTAAAATATAATGACGTAAACATTCCTTCGTATAGCAGTAAAATGTCATCTGACGAAGTCTTTCCCAGTCTCTTTCCATCACGATCTGCTTTGTGATCGCATCTAATTCCTCATTCTCCTCTCCATTTTCGATCAGAAAACGATTGGTTCGGTTATCAATCGGCGCATAATATAAGATACATTCCGCAGGTTCTCCATCACGTCCTGCTCTTCCTGCTTCCTGATAATAACTTTCCATGTTCTTCGGCATATTATAATGAACAACAAAACGGACATCCGGCTTGTCGATTCCCATTCCAAAGGCATTTGTCGCTACCATGACCTGCTTTCTGTCATAAATAAAATCTTCCTGATTTTCCTTTCGTTCTTCATCCGATAATCCTGCATGGTATCTTGTCACGGAGAATCCATCTTCTCTTACTGATAGCAGACTTCCTCAACATTTTTCCTAGACAGACAGTAAATGATCCCGCTGCTTCCTGGCATCTTTTCTTCTTTTTCTTTTAAATAACTTAGTAATTCTCTATACTTATCCCTTGGACGTTTTACTGCATAGTAAAGATTCTCCCGATCAAACCCTGTCGTTAATACAAATGGATCTCTTAGGTTCAAAATATCCATAATATCATCCCTGACTTCTGCTGTCGCTGTTGCTGTATATGCAGTCAGTACAGGCCGATACGGAAGTTTCTTTAAAAATTCCAAAATCTTTAGATAACTTGGCCGAAAATCCTGCCCCCACTGTGACACACAATGTGCCTCATCAACTGCCAACATTGATATCTTCACTCCACTATTTAGCGCAAAATTGATAAAACCTTCTGTTTCCAAGCGTTCTGGTGCCACATAAATAATCTTATATCTTCCCTGCATCGCATATTTTAATGCGGTATGATACTGTCCCTGTGTCAGAGAACTATTTAAAAATGCCGCATGAATTCCGGCTTGATTCAGTGTCCCAACCTGATCTTTCATCAGCGAGATCAGTGGAGAGATCACAAGTGTAATTCCATCCATCATCAATGCTGGAATCTGAAAACAAAGAGACTTTCCTGCTCCTGTCGGCATGATTCCTAAAACATCCTGCCCATTTAATGCTGCCTCGATCAATTGTTCCTGACCTTGGCGGAATTCATCATATCCAAGTATTGTTTTAATAGTTTCTTCGCTTCTTGTATCTTACTCAAATCTATCACTTCCTATTGTTTTATTTATACTTTTACCACTCTCATCGTTTATATTCCCATTTTTTTATTTCATAGGGGATTTCATCGAAATTTCCTATGAAATGAAAAGCTTCCAATCACATTTAGCACACCCGCAA
>ENA-OQDF01001313-OQDF01001313.1-human-gut-metagenome-genome-assembly--contig:-NODE-1313-length-10009-cov-2.510221_pt1 | contig 10009 bp, 17 predicted proteins | sample MGYA00242769_ERZ504597 | MGnify/ENA primary metagenome ERZ504597 (study PRJEB26092, sample SAMD00036305) | human gut metagenome | host: Homo sapiens | study: EMG produced TPA metagenomics assembly of...
CGATGCTTGTCAGTAATTTTAATAAAGAATGTGCCTTGTCGATTCCGGCCGGCATAACCTCTACAAAGAAAGGATCCGAACAGTAGACGGACAGATAAGAGTGAAACTGTTTGCTGAGTTCTTTGCGTATCTGGTCTAAGATATCGGGATCTCCGGTTACGAGGAATTTATTCGGATCATCAGGGATGACATCCAGAAAGTCAGCACCGGCATCAATGATCGGCATCTGATTGATGCGGGACTCCAGCTCTGTGTATTGATTGGAGTGGATGCCGGATAAAATATGTTCGGATGTGTAAGTGAGGATGTCTACGCCGTGTCCGGCATATTTTATCACCGTTTCGTAGACACCTTTGCACAGTCAGCCGGAAGTATTTTATTGTAGATTGCTTTTTTTGTCCGGCAGTCGGTGATACGTCCACAGTTGAAAGAAAGGATGTAACTTCCATAATCTTCCAGATGAAGCTGCTCTGCCAGCGGAACGACACCTTTTGTCGGGCGTCCGCTGGCGAGAACAACTTTTTACCGGCTTCCTGAATCTCGATCAGAGCATCTAGGGTCGGCTTTGTAATTTCTTTTTGGGAGTTGGTAAGAGTTCCGTCCAGATCAAGGGCGAGAATCTGATAAGCCATATAATAATCTCCTTAAATATCTCGTTTGTTTCGTTCTTTTTTGTTATTTTATAATTCTTCCAAAGCATGAACAATCTGTGGAAAATTCATTCCGTGGGAGGCTTTTACCAGAACATTGTCTCCATCTTTGATGATGTCCGGTATAGCCTGAATGAAGCTTTCATTATCAGCAAACCAAAGTGCCTGGGTATGTGTGCCCCTGGATGCTTCTTCTACCAGAGCGTGTGTCAGGTCTCCGATTCCGCAGACAAGGTCTACATTCTGTTGTGCTGCGTAAGTACCGACTTCTGCATGAAGAACTTCAGCAGTATCACCAAGTTCTCCCATATTACCAAGGACTGCAACCCTACGTCCGATTGCCATATTAAGGACATCGATGGAAGCCTTCATAGAGATTGGATTGGCATTGTAGCAATCGTCTAAGATGATCATATGGTCTGTTTCTATGATATGGTTACGCCCTGGGATAGACGGCAGGGATTCGATGCCGGCTTTAATCTCGCTGGCAGTCAGTCCCAGTGTATATCCGACAGCAGCACCTGCAATCGCATTGCTTACCATATGGATGCCGGGTACAGGAACCAGACAGTCGAAAGAAGTCCCATCCTTTAATGTGATCGTGCAGGAAGTTCCGCGGAGTCCCTGAGGTTCAATGTTGTCGGCACGGAATGCACAGTTGCTTCCTGTTCCGAAGAATACAGGAGCGACACCTTGACAGGACTCATCTTGCAAAGCAGATCGTCATCACCGTTCAGAATGATGGAACCGCCGTTTTTCATATCCTGGATCATCTGTGATTTTTCCTGAAGAATGCCCTCTCTTGTCTTGAAGAACTCCAGATGTGCGATACCGATATTGGTGATCACACAGATATCAGGGCTGGATACAGATGAAAGGCGGCGCATCTCACCAAAGTGATTGACACCCATCTCAAGTACGGCAACCTCTGTATCCTCCGGCATATCGAAGATCGTGATCGGAAGTCCCCATTCGTTATTGAAGTTTCCAAGTGTTTTATGTACATGATATTTCTGAGCCAGAACAGAGGCAATCATCTCTTTGGTACTGGTCTTTCCGACACTTCCGGTAATTCCGACAACTTCATATCAAAAGAATCCACGATAAAGCTTGGCAATGTCAAGCAGTGCCTGCCTGTGGATTCTACCAGAATATAAGGAAAATCCGTCTCACCGAGATCTTCGTGGGAGACAACACACATAGCACCGGCTTTTACAGTGTCCGGGATGAATTTGTGTGCGTTGACACGTTCTCCGTCAATGGCAACGAATAAGTAACCAGGCTGGACTTTCCGGCTGTCGATCACGACACCGGATACTTCCTGGCTGAGAATACTCTCATCGCCGTGGAAAGTCCCTTTGCAGGCTCTGGTTATATTTTCAATTGAAAGATTTTTCATGGATATTCATCCTCCTTAATAGCGGGCTTTCATGGATTCCTGAATAATGGCCTCACAAAGTTCGCTGTATTCATATCCGGCAGCTTTGGCAGCTTTCGGAAGAAGGCTTGCTGCGGTCATTCCCGGAAGCATTCATTTCCAGACAGTAGAATTCACCGTCTGCATCGGATACGATAAAGTCTGCACGGGAGTATACATCCATGCGGAGTGCTTCAAAGGCACGTTCTCCGGCACGCTGGATCAGTTCTTGTGTCTCTGCATCCAGTGATATAGGAGGACAGATTTCGGAAGCACCGCCTGCCTGATATTTGTTCGCATAATCAAAGAGTCCGTCCTTTGGAACAATTTCAACGAGCGGAAGTGCTTTTCCGGCAAGAATACCGCAGGCAAATTCACGTCCTTTGATAAATGGTTCGATGACAACCTCGTCTGTGTTGTCTATATCAAAAGATTTGTGGATCGCATCATAATAGTCTTCTTCTGTGTGGCAGATGTATACACCGATACTAGATCCGTTTGAGCATGGCTTTACAACCAGTGGAGGGTAGTATCCAAGTTCATCCAGACGGGTATCTTTCGTTTTTACTGTCAGTGAAGTTCCTCTTGGAGTCGGGACACCACTGGTTTTGAAAATCTGTTTTGTGACCAGTTTGTTCATGGATAATGTACATCCAAGAGAGTTCGGTCCGGTGTATTTGATTCCCAGGTTATCAAAAGTTGCCTGAAGTTTTCCGTTTTCACCGATAGAACCGTGAAGAGCCATGAATGTGATATCAGCCATCTGGCAGAGTTCAATAACATTTGGTCCGATTTCGGAAGGTGACTGATCCGGGCGTGATTTGCGAAGTGCACCCAGATCCGGTACAGATGTTGAGATTCCCTTGGAAATCTCAAGCCCGCCGTCCGGACGTCGAATATTTCTTCTAATTTATCGGAATCGTATGGAAGGCCGAAGAACACATCCAGAAGAAATGCCTGATGTCCCATCTCCCGGAGAGTTTTACAGATTCCGGCTCCCGAAGTAAGGATACATCTCTTTCCGGACTGAGTCCGCCTGCTAATACTATAATTTTCATGATCAATAAGTCCTCCTTTAATCTGTCATATTCATCTGATCCAGCAGTGATTTTTTAACATCGTAGAGTTTTTTGGAAAGATCCACATAAACTCTGTGCGGATAGAAGAGACGCTTGGTCTCATCCCATAAAGTGTCTTTTTCCGAGCAGCAATATGAGGCAATCTCTTTTAATGTCGGAGATTTGTAAATGCATTCGCCGTTTTTGAAGACAGGTACAAGAATCTCGCGTACTGTATAGGTGCCACCGGAAAGTTTCGTCTTTTTCCATGTCTCTATCGGGTCGAAGAGAAGCAGATCCTGTTCGGTATCGATGACTTCATCGGCAAAACAGATAAGGTCTGCCTTGATCTTACCGCTCTTTTTTTCATAGATACGGTAGATCGTCTTATTACCAGGATTGGTGATCTTCTCGGTATTTTCAGATATTTTTATCTTCGGAACGAATTCGCCTTCTTCATTCTGGATGGCAGCCAGCTTGTACACACCTCCGAAGGAAGGGCAGTCCTTGGATGTGATCAGGTTGGTACCGACACCCCAGGAATCAATGGCTGCGCCCTGCATCTTCAGATCGTGAAGAAGGAATTCATCCAGATCATTGGAAGCACAGATGGTAGCTTCAGGGAAGCCTGCATCGTCCAGCATCTTCCGTGCTTCTTTTGAAAGGTATGCAAGATCACCACTGTCCAGGCGGATTCCGTATTTGTTCAGTGGTTTTCCGGAATCTTTGAATTCCCGGAATACACGGATGGCATTCGGGACACCGGATTTTAACGTATCGTATGTGTCAACTAAGAGTGTGCAGTTGTCCGGATACATCTCTGCGTAAGTCCTGAATGCAGTGTATTCATCCGGAAAACTCATGATCCAGCTGTGTGCGTGGGTTCCCATAACAGGGACATCAAACATCTGTCCGGCAAGCACATTGGATGTGCCGACACATCCGCCGATCATCGCTGCTCTTGCACCATATAATCCCGCATCAGGCCCTGTGCACGGCGCAGACCGAATTCCATAATACCATCGCCGTTAGCGGCAAATACAATACGGGAAGTCTTGGTTGCGATCAGTGACTGATGATTAATGATATTCAGGATTGCTGTCTCAACAAGCTGCGCTTCCATAATCGGAGCAATCACTTTCAGAAGAGGCTCCTTCGGAAATATGACGGTTCCCTCAGGGATGGCATAGATATCACCACTGAAGTGGAAACCGCTCAGATAATGAAGGAAGTCTTCTTTAAAAATCCCAAGACCTCTTAAATAATCTACATCTTCATAAGTAAAATGCAGATTCTTTATATAATCAATTACCTGATCAAGACCGGCACATACAGAATATCCGTTGTTGCAAGGGTTCTGACGAAAAAATACATCAAAAATAACTTTTTCATTCTGCCTTTTTCGTAATACCCTTGCATCATGGTGAGCTCGTACAGATCGGTCAGCAAGGTAAGATTGCGTTTGCTCATTTTCAAACTCCTTTTTACTGCTGTTTGCAGTACATTTCTTTTTTAGTTATACCGTTTTATTATAGCACTTAAGAGAATAAATGTAAAAGAAAAAAACAGGCACTAAACAAGTGCCTGATTCTTATGAATAGTCTCGCGGATGATGTTACTGCAATGTTCACCGATACGCTTTTTCTCGTCTTTGTCCAGTTCTTTCGGATAGATTGGTTTGCCATATTCCAGAATAACGTGTGTTTTCTTAATGAATGGTATATGACCTTCAAAGATATCGCAGGTATTATTCAGACTCATCGGTACGATCGGACAACCGGTCTTCTCGGCAATCTTAAAGGAACCGTTGTGGAACGGAAGCAAAGATAATTCTTCACCGTTGTTCCTGGTGCCTTCCGGGAAGATACAGATGGATACACCGTGCTTTACATAATCGATTGCCTGAAGGATAGTCTTTAGGCCTTCTTTTGGATTCTCCCTGTCAAGGAAGAGGCAGTAGAGACGCTTCATCCAGGTGCGGAGAAGCGGGATAGAGAGCATCTCTTTCTTTGCAATGTAACCGGTCAGGTTCCTGCATCTTGCATACGTGATCACGATATCAAAATAACTTCTGTGGTTTCCGATAAAAAGAACCGGCTCATCCGGAACATTCTCCTCACCGATGACAGTGAGCTCGATTCCGGCAAGCCGGATGATCACTTTAAATGCCCACTGGACGATCCGCAGACTGGAATAATCCATTGTCTTTTTGCTGATTTTCCCAATCAGCCATTCAATTCCAAGAACCGGAATGCCGATAATCAGGAATAAGATCACGAATAAGGCAACTGGTATAATTCTCATAATGAATACTCCTTTTCATTCTAGTTATTTTATCATAGCATAAAATCCGCATTTTTTACACCCATAGTGTGTAAGATAGTAGAGAGAAAATAGAAGAAGGCTGTATTGAAGAGAATAAAAATGCTCTTAACCGTGATCGCAGTGACAACGCTGCTTTCCGGTTGTAGTTTCGGCACGATAGAAGAACAGAAAACAGGAGATGTTACATATGAGATTGTAAAGAAAGAAGAGATTCCGGAACAACTGAAAGAAGAGATAAAAGAAGCTGGAAAAAAGGAAATGTGGATCAGTTATGCAGATACAGGAAAGGAAGAAACATACCTGTATGTAGTGCGGGGGTACGGGACACAGCAGACGACCGGCTACAGCATTGAAGTAAATGCATGTTATGAGACAGTGGATACAGTGGTTATCCGTACAACGCTTCAGGGCCCGGAGAAAAAGGAAAAAATACACAAGAAAAAGACATATCCATACATTGTCATAAAGATTCCGTACACGGAAAAGCAGATTATATATGAATAAAAGATGTTGTAAAAGGAGGCAGGAACAATGGAATATCAGAAAAAAGAGATCCGTATATTTCAAAATGGAAGGACAGTAAATGACCAGTTCTATATTGACGGGGATTATAATGTTCCGGAGGCAAAACGGGATGTGGGAAAGATTATATTAAGCAATGGGATGTTGCGGGTAGAGGAGATGAAACAGGTAGAAAGCTATCTGAAAGTATCGGGAAAACTGGAGTTCAAAGTTCTCTATATGGCAGATGAGATGGTTCCGGTACCGGCAAGCCTGGAAGGGCGGATCCCATTTGAAGAGATGATCTATCTAGAGCAGGAACCGGAAGGAAACCTGGTGCTTCAGACGTCTGACACCGAGGTTACTGTAACGATGATCCACTCAAGAAAACTGAACATCAAGACACTGGCAGAGATTTCCATCGGAACCGAAAAGTGTACCGGTGAAGAGATTACAACCGATGTAGAAGAGAAGTTCCGGTTTTTAAGAAAATGAAAGAAGAAGAGATTCTAAAAGTATTTGCTACCGGAAAGATACTTACAGGATTAAAGAAGAGGTCACATTGAGCGGTACAAAGGAGCATATCGGCACACTTTTGTGGACGGATGTGACAGGTGGAAAAGCGGATACACAGTTAGGAACAGATGAACTGCTGATTAGTGGTGAACTTAACATGTTCTGCCTGTACGAAACGGCAGAAGGAAAGACGGATTGGATAAGCCGGACAGTTCCGTATGAGGGCAGATCGAATGTATGGGTGTGATGCCCGGAATGTATCATCAGTCAGAATTACATCTTACGGATATCAATGTAGAGCCGCGGATGGATGAGAACGGCGAGATGCGTATTCTTGGCATAGAAGCAACGCTGCAAGTCCGTCTGATTGTCTACGAGGAAGAGAAGATCCAGATACTGGAAGATCTGTATATGCTGGATCATATCTGTATTCCGGAGGTGAAAGAAAAGAGGTTCTTCCGATTAAAACTCCAGAATCATTCCAAATGCAGGATCAGTGAGGAATTAACACTGCCGGAACTGAAAGAGGATATCTTGCAGATCTGTCACTGTAAAGGAAAGATTCAGATGGAAACAGTAAAAGCAGAGACGGATGGTGTACATATCGACGGTGTGCTGCACTTGCAGTTTTTATATGTGCGGGAAGATGATCAGACGCCGTTTGGCGTATGGAATGGAATGGTTCCGTTCAGTTATCTCCTGGAAAACGGGGGCGGCGAACCGGATATGGAAGATATGGATTGTACGGTCGAGCAGCTTTCGGTAAATCTCATGGGAAGCGGTGAAGTAGAAGTGAAAGCCGTTCTGGCATTCAACTGTTTTCAGAAAGAACCGGTGCAGATACAGAATATTGAATCTGCGGAATTCCGCCCGATGGATACCGAAGAGTTGGAAAGCCGTCCCGGAATTGTCGGATATTTCGTACAACAGGGGGATACATTATGGAATCTTGCGAAAAAATATAACACAACGGTGGAAAATATAAAAGAAGTTAATTATATGGAAAAAGAAGGTATAAATAAAGGCGATAAAATATTGATTTTTAAGCAAAATTTGGGTATACTGTAAGAACATTGTATACAAAATGTAAGGAGATAAATAAGATGGATAAAATGGAATTGAAAGCACTTGGAAAGATTAATCTGGGTCTGGATGTTCTGGGACGGAGAGAGAACGGTTATCACGATGTGCGGATGGTGATGCAGACGGTATACCTGTATGACCAGATCCGGATGGAAAAGACGAAAAAACCGGGTATAGAATTGTTGACGAATCTTTTTTATCTGCCCGTGAATGAGAATAACCTGGCGTATCAGGCAGCAGACCTTCTGATGAAGGAGTTTCATGTAAAGGAAGGCGTGAAGATCACATTAGATAAACATATACCGGTAGCGGCAGGAATGGCAGGCGGAAGTTCGAACGCAGCAGCAGTACTGTTCGGGATCAACCGTATGTTTTCGCTTGGACTTTCACAGAAAGAACTGATGGAAAGAGGCGTGACACTGGGAGCAGATGTTCCTTATTGTGTTATGCGCGGAACCGTTCTTGCAGAAGGGATAGGAGAGATCCTCACACTACTTCCGGCATGTCCGAAATGCCATGTGCTGATCGCAAAACCGCCGATCAGTGTGTCGACAAAACTGGTCTATGAGAAGCTGGATTCCCATGAGATTGAGAATCATCCGGATATTGACGGAATCATCGATGGCTGTATGACCAGGATATTACAAAAGTAGCATCCCGGATGGGAAATGTACTGGAGAAGTAACAATCGAAGAATATCCGGTTATTGAACAGATTAAAAATGTCATGAAGGAGCAGGGGGCACTGAATGCGATGATGAGCGGAAGTGGTCCAACGGTATTCGGCCTTTATGAGACAAAAGAGAAAGCAAGAAAAGCAGCAGCAAAGATAAGAGAAAAGCAATTAGCAAAGCAGGTGTATGTGACCGGCATACATAATGCAAGGAGGAAATAGGCATGGAACCGAATTTTAAAGTAAACATGAATGAGTATCTGCCACTTAGAGACGTCGTGTTCAATACTTTGAGACAGGCGATTCTTCGAGGTGAGTTAAAACCGGGAGAAAGACTGATGGAGATCCAGCTTGCCAATAAACTGGGAGTCAGCCGTACTCCGATCCGTGAAGCTATCCGTAAGCTGGAGCTGGAAGGTCTTGTGCTGATGATCCGAGAAAGGGAGCGGAAGTCGCAGAGATCACAGAGAAGAATATGCGGGATGTCCTGGAAGTAAGAAAGGCTTTGGAAGAACTGGCGGTTCAGCTTGCATGTGAGAAGATCACAGATGAAGAGATCGAAGAGATGAAGAAAGCGGCCGAAGAGTTCAAGATGATCTTAAAAAGCAAGGATATCACAGAGATTGCGGAAGCCGATGTACGTTTTCATGATATCATTTACATGGCAACGGATAATCAGAAACTGATTCTGCTTCTGAATAACCTGCGTGAGCAGATGTACCGTTATCGTGTGGAATATCTGAAGCGTGAAGAAGCATATCCACAGCTCATTGCAGAACATGCGGCAATTATCGAGTATATCAGCAAAGGGGAGAAGAAAGCTGCAACAGATGTTATGTGTAAACATATCGATAATCAGGTAACGACCGTGATCGATGTGATCCGTACAAAGCAGAACTAGAAAACAAAAAATTCAGAAAGTATGCCAGGAGTGTATAGATAAGAACCATTGTGTCAAGACTTCCTGTATCAGTAAGAATTACCGTTCATGCAGTATCCGTGAACGGTAAGAGGCAGGAAGGAGATACATAGATGAAACGGGAAAGAATTTGCCTGATTATAGCATGTCTGCTGTCATTTGCGCTGACAACCGGGATTATGGAACGGCGTATGGAAGTTGTTCATGCGGAGATTGCACAGACGCAGAAGACGCTGGCAGAGGAAGTGTTCCGCTTTCATGTGATCGCAGAAAGCAACAGTGTGAAGGATCAGCGGATTAAATTGCACGTCCGGGATACGGTACTTAGCTATATGAAATCACAGATGCCGGAAACGGAGCGTAAAAGCGCACAGTTAACGAAAGACTGGGTGAAAAAGCATCAGAAGGAACTGGTGAAGACTGCTGATGAAGTGTTAAAAAAAGAAGGCGTGTCATACCGGGCACAGGCAAAGGTGACGAGCTGCTATTTCCCGGATAAACGGTATGGTGATATCATATTTCCGGAAGGAGAGTATGAGGCGCTGAGGATCACTCTCGGAAGCGGAAAAGGACATAACTGGTGGTGCGTGCTGTACCCGAGCCTGTGCTTTACCAATGCGACCTGTGCGGTGGTTGATGAAGACGGAAAAAAAGAACTGAAAGAAGCACTCAGTGCAGAAGAATATGAGATGGTAACTGCTGCTTCGGAATTCAAGATAAAATGGTTTTTCTTCGGGAATTCCGATAAGAATACGGAAGAAGAGCATATAAAGGAGTCAGACTAACTATGAGAGACAATCAATATACTACAGAGGAAGAATCCGGTTCAGTGAAGTGGATCATACCAGAAGAATCACACTGCCGGGGA
>ENA-OQDF01001314-OQDF01001314.1-human-gut-metagenome-genome-assembly--contig:-NODE-1314-length-10006-cov-1.563620_pt1 | contig 10006 bp, 16 predicted proteins | sample MGYA00242769_ERZ504597 | MGnify/ENA primary metagenome ERZ504597 (study PRJEB26092, sample SAMD00036305) | human gut metagenome | host: Homo sapiens | study: EMG produced TPA metagenomics assembly of...
TAACCTTTCCTGATAATGCCCTTTTGCACGTTTTCCTTGAGAAATTGTCAGGGTAATGCCGCTACGGTGTCCACCGGCATACCCTTTCTCGTCAAGGATGAAATTCTCATAGTCGTGGATGAACTGTTCCGTAAGCTGCCCGAAGGCCAGGTCTTTCGTCTTGAATTTGGTTTCAATGAACTCGCGCATGGTACGGCAGGTAAGTCGTATGCCGGATAGGTCCCTTTTGCCCGGTCTATCCCGATACGGCTCTTCACCTCATCCCTGAGGGCATCCAGCATTTTCATCAGGGTCATCTGCGTCTTCATGCTGCCCTGGAAGGCATCCTTGACGGAAGCGGCGTCAAAATCCCCCTTGCGTTCCAGAAGGGAATCGAAGGCGGCATTGATGTTAAGCAGCAGCTTGTCGATTTTCGCATTTATCTCCACCGCCTCCCTGCTCTTGCCGTTCAGCCGGCTTTCACGGGGATTCCACAGCCCGGGAGTGCAGGAGAGCTTGCAGCTGAACTGCGCCATCGTCCGGTTCACGGTGATGCGTCCCATTATCGGGCTTTGCCCGACTTGTCCAGTCCGCTCTTTTTGAGGTAGAGCAAAACCTTGAATTTTTCTACTTTCATACGCTTATAACTTTAGTTGCAAAATTACCTGTTTTATAAGCGTTCTTCGGTATGCAAAACAATGACAATCAGTGTAATATATCGGCGTTTTTAATTATCCGATTTGCTTCGCGTTACCTCGTTCCCTTTCGGTAACTGACCGGCTAACGGTTTGGTAACTGAACATCTTCAATAATCCCCACTTTCCTGCTTTTTCCACAAGTGGAAGAATATAGAGAAATGATTAGTTTCCAATGGATTACGTTATCCTTTCTTCTCGTTTCCGGTGCTCTGTTTGCCTATCTTATTCCATACAGCAAGACATACGGCTGCAACTTTGAATTTGTCTTTGGGAACACCTATAGAAACGGTTTCTAAAATAATGGGGCACACTAAAATTTCTACAACTCAGATTTATGCGAAAATCTTAGACCAGAAACGAAAAGAGGCTGTAGATAAGCAGAATGGAATATTTGATTAACCCGAAGTATATTAATTTTTATGGAATTTGTTCAAACAGAAAAATATGAGAACACGATTTGGGAAGGTATTCGTTATCTTTCACCAATGCCGTATGTAAAAAAGAGGGAGGTAGCATGTCAGGTGTTTAATCACTTAAATCGTTTGAATTCTAATAAAGTCGTAAATGAAATATTAGCAAATCCTCTCCCGATTGAGCCTGTATGGAAGTATTATAAGTCTAAACTTAAAAAATCGTTAACTCCTTTCCATTATGATAGGAACTCAGAAATGGTTTTATTGATGGGAAACCGTATGTTAATCTTGATGATTTGCCTACAATAGAAGAATGTGATATATCATCTGCGGATTGTGATATTCAGGTATGTATTCCTCATAAGATATATGTGGCTGGGATAGGTGAATCTATTGTTATAGGAGGGAAAAGTTCTTATGGCGATATTGCGGGTAAAATAGAGGAGGCTATTAATTCCTTAAAACAAGCTGTTGAAAATAATTTAGCGATAAATTTAGAAGAAGAAAAAGATTTTTTTCAAGATACTGTGCTAAATGAAAATCAAAGTAAAAATAAAAAATGTTTTCAAAGGAAGCAGTTTTTACATGGATATAATGAAAAACAAATAACTAAACTTCATGAACTTCTGGTGTTGGAGAACTTTTTAAAAGATGATTTGGATAGCTTGTTATATTATTGTGGCTTGAGGGATGTATTATCAGGGAATGAAAAATTAGAGTGGCTTAATTCAAAAACTTCATTAGCTTATCTGATTGATAAAATATATTCGACTCATTTTAATGAGTTATTTCCAGAATTAATGGTTAAAAAAATTTTGTGATAAAAGTTAATGGTGAAGTAAGTCGTGTGAAAATCTTAGGCAACTATTAAACCAAGTAACATCTTTGCCACCAAAGTTAAAAGGAAAGAGGGCTTTAATTTATAATAAATTAGATAGAATTATAGATGAGGTAAATGAGGCAGCCAAGTAAAGGTTGCCTTTTTTATTTACTTCTATTCAGTAAATAAATTTGTAATAAAAGTCTATAGGATAGTTTGTTAGTTCTTCTCAATTTTGCACTAAAATCAAAAAATAACATATATATGAGAAAAGAAATAGAAGATGAACTAACTGCTATTAAGCAGCTCTTGTTGTTGGGAACAAAAAATGTTCTCAATATGGATGATGCCAGTTTATTGACGGGATTTTCCAAAAGTCATCTATATAAATTGGTATGCGCAAAAGAGATTCCTCACTTTAAAAGTAAAGGAGGTAAAATCACGTATTTTAAGAAAGATGAGTTGGAAACATGGATGCTCAATCATCGAGTGGCTACTCACGAAGAGATAGAGCAGCAGGTGGCAAATTATTCAATTACGAGAAAGAAAGGCTGAATAATGAAATGGTATTATTCCTTATATAATAAGGGGGAAGTGCACTACAAATTGGTATATAAACTATAATAACATTATCTTATGTATGACACAATTAATTTCTACCACCACGATAAGGCTTTAGATTTGAGTTCTCTCAATCAACATCTTGAGAAGGTGAAGAGAATTACAGATGAAGAAACTGGAGAGTGGCTTTATAGTTGGGTGAAGATAGGTGACTTCAAATTTCAGTTTGGTATGAACTGGTTAAGTGCTACTGGTAGCCTTCCTCGTTTAATCTATCCCGACAACACATTCATGTTGAGTCGTGCGGATTCTCGAACTTGTATCGAGATATTATCCGATAAGCTGCACTATGATATGACTCTCGTAGATGTTACACGAGTGGATGTTGCAGCTACATTCGCAATGAAGCAACCAGTTAAATTATATTTGGATTGTTTGGGCGAATTAGCCCATTTTAAAAGGATAGGTAGCGTAAAAGACGAAACCTTGTATTACCGACAAGGAAACAAAAAACTCGGACAACAGTTCTGCTTTTATGATAAACTTCGAGAAGCTCTTGATGAACGAAAGATAACCCCGAAGGGAATAGAAGGCGAGAACTTATTACGTTATGAACGGCGGTGGTATGGTAGACTTCCTGCACAACTAAAAGAACCGGAAGTTAAAGGGCGCACCTTGTACGATGAGAGATTTTATCACAAGATAATGGAATTATGGGCAGAATCTTACTTTGCAATCGCAAAGAGAAAAACTCTCGTTGATGATGCTATTGGAATGATTAGAACTCCCAAAGAGGGCTTTTACTACGTCATAGCAAAAGCCTTGCAGATGCTGCCTATAGACTTTGTTTCAAAAGAAATTACAACCATGCAAATGTACGGTGTCTATTCCTCTCCAAACTCCTATTCACGTTTACGAGCTATGTTCCGAGAAATTCAGAACCAAGTGAATATAATGCAAGAAGCGGAGTTAATGAGGGAGCTAAATGAGAATATTGGCAATATATTAAATAATTTAAATTCATAGTATAATGAAAGACTATGTTAAAGGAGTTATAGTGGAAATAACCACAGCTCCACAGTATAGCCATATCAGGCTATTAAAAGAATGCTCGAAAACAGAGCACTATGATATAATAGAAAATATCTCTTCCCAATTGCAGGAGATGAGTATCGAACGTGTAAGGATGGTTTTCATCTTAGAGGGCATGGCGATAACTATGCTGTTCAAGTCACACCCAGCCAAATTGAAATATCTTGTATTCCCAGTTTGTATCAATCCATTCTATCTATGGTAGAAGATGCCGAAAGCATATTTGGAGTTCCTTTGAACGGATTCAAAATTATGCAATTAGGATATAAAGTAAGCTTGTTGACTAACTATAAAGAAGTTCAACCTGCTTTGGAGAAATTAGCTTGTCCGTTTACCGAAGAGGAAAGCGGTTATATGGAGAAGCTTTATAGGAAAGGCGAACCTGCCTTATTCTTTGCTACTGGATATCCGAATTTCTTTTTTAGGAATAGTGACAAGCAACTCAACATGTATGCTTCCCAGTCGGGATTTTTGAAAGACACCAATTTTCAGCTTTTGACATTTGAACTGTGTCTTTTCAGGCGTTTCCCAATCAGAATCAGAAATAAACATCTTGTTGATTTCATTGGGAATGAAAATGTATTCAGGCAGGAGCTTACTTTCCAACTGTATCAAAGTTATATTGAGTTGAGGAAAGAAGCCGCAGTGAGGTTGACAACTGCTGATGATAGTTCAGGGTTTTATTCAGCTCTTGATGCGGAGTTCAAAAAATAAATGAACAGTATGGCTGGTAGTTTCATCTTCTAAAAAAGAGGTCAGGAATGGCTGTTTTTTAGCCCCCTGACCTCTTTTTCTAAAAGGTAAGGCAATCGTAGGTTTGAAGAATTTCTTCCTGACGAAGCCTAAATATCGTTTGGTGATAGCAACCGAACTATGGTTGAACAGCTCCATTAATTTGATTAAAGCAAGTTCCGAGTTCTCCCCATTCATTGTATAGACCTGCCTTCCGAAGTCTTTCTGAGGCTGTGACAAGAGAAGTTCTTGATTTTTAGTCGGTACTTCCTTCTCACCTCTTTAAGAACGACATTAATCCGTTGGACTGTGAACACCGTTCCTTTCTGGCTTATGAGGATTGGCGCATTAACCCCGACCGGATTTATATGCTTGTAACATTCTTTGATGTGCTGCTGTAACTGGGGATTGATTCTGATTATTCTTTGCTTACCAGTCTTTTTCTCTATTATCGTAAACTCGTCCGTACCAAGTATCTGCTTCCACCTTAAAGCGAGAATATCAGATATTCTTAAACCAGTGAAGCATCCCAAAGATATGAGAAGTGAAATCTTATAATTTCCGTCTTTGGCTAATTTACGGATTAGGTTCATTGCATCCGACCACACGAGATAGTCTGCTGTGGTAGTTGAAAATTTTAAGCTCATTATATTCAGTTTTATATCAATTTAATTATAAGTGAATATTTATTTTTTGACGATATATATAGAATGCTGATTAGTAGCATAATGTTCACTTCTGATAAAAGTGAATATTTTATCTCGGTCAGATTACGAGCACCCATATCAGATACCCACTATCTGACCGAGATAGAAGCCCTATAACTGTCCTTCATCGGCAAAACTGTAATAGCTATCATCCGTTAGAATAATGTGGTCCATGACCGTTATTCGCATAATCTCGGCTGCTTTCTTTACCTGCTCGGTCAAAACAATATCCTGCCGACTGGGGCGTAGTTTTCCGCTTGGATGATTGTGTGCGAGAATTATAGCCGTAGCGTTGGTAAGCAAGGCAGCTTGCAGGATTATCCGCACATCAGCACTTGTTTCTGTCAGCCCTCCTTCCGAAATCTGTGTATACCCTAAAATCTCCTGCGCTTGATTGAGAAGTACGATTTTAAAATATTCCTTATAGCCGATTGTATCTTCTCTGAACGTAGATAGTAACATTCCGTACGCATCGGAAGATGTAGCGATTTTTCGCTTCTCTCTAATTGTTGATTTATAGGAAAGCTCCACCTCTCCCACTTGATAATCTATATCCATGATATGTGATGTTTGATTGATTAATAAAAGAGGACACCACGCTGATGATGTCCTCTTGATAATTGTTGTCTGTACTTTATCAGATGAACGGAAGATAAGTATCATCCAGCACACCGCTGTCTATTATCCGTTTACACAGTTCATGCGATGCTTGGTTCCTGAGGTCTGTTCCATAGCTGTTGTCACCTATCATTTGGATAACCGCCACTATGGTTCGCATTAATTCCTGCTGTAGGGTACGGTGGTAGAATCGGGTGCTTTCTGCGAATCTCTTGGGACTCCAGCCCATATCGTTTAAGGCTCGTTCCAGTTCTTGTGCTGCCTTGTATTCACGACTATTTTGTAATTCCATATTATTGTATTTTTAAGAAGTTCATAAAATAAAGAAAGGACAACTAACTGAATAGCTGCCCTTTCCTCTCTCTCAATCAACACCACTTAGCCCAAGAACCAAGCGTATTTGTTATCAATTCCTTGCAGGACGTTGTTAAGTCCTATGCTGACTTCCGTAGCATTTACGGCTCGTTGCAGATAAGTATCTATGTAGCTGCCCTTATTAGCCTGCGTTAGAAGATTATGAAAATCGAACATGGATATAGCGTTATCCTTTGCTCCGAACACTTCGTTGTGGTAGTAGTCTCGACAAACAGAATTAATCTGCTGTCGGTTATCAGTAGCCTTGGAACTGCTTTCTGCCTTGCAGGTGACAATGCTTGGTACATCCGCATCCGTCCTACGATTGCGCAAACTGGGTTTCGGACAGTGAAGTATCGGTAAGCGTCTGCATCAGATGAATTTCTTTCGCAGGATTGAAGCTGTGGAATAGTTCAAGCACGTTGCGATAGAGTTCGCTGATGTTCGTCACCTCTATGTTGTATTTCAGCCCTTCACCAGTTAGCACCTGATTGGAACAGACGTGCACTCTCCACCCGACAAAGACGGAGAACTTCTCTATTCCTTTGGTGGCTCGGTACAAATTAAGGTCGCTGTAGTTCCGCACTCCACCGATGCACAATTCAAGTCGTTGCCCTCTTACCGTTTCGGTAATGGTTGATGGTAAAAGCAAACGCAAGCCGTTGGTAGAACTGCGTCTTTTCGCATTCTAAAAGCTCTGAGGCTTTCTTTCCCAATGCTTGCGGTACTCTGCCTCGGACGATGTGTGACACCCTTATATCGGGGTTATTTACCCGTTCTCCTGCATAGAAGGAACTGGCTGCATCATGCACGCAGGATATAAAATCTTGGTGGGCGATAGTCAGCTCTTGGTTCGCCCATGTTGGAACGACACACTTGTTTGCAAGCTCGTTCATGGTGATTGCATCGGTATTTGCTTCAAGGAAACTGACCCCCGACTTTGCTGCCATTTCGTCTTGGATAACGGTTGCTTCTTCTGCAAACTCACCCAAATTCAAAGATTCTCTACGTTGTGCTGCATTGGGCATGATTACTAAATTTCTCATAACAGTAAATTTAAAAAAGTGAATATTGATTGAATAGGGCAGATACCGAGTATTGCTAAGGATTGCTCCGTACATGTATCTGCCTGAATAGCGATTTGAGCTATAAATTCGACTTGGGAGATAGTATGAATGGAATAGCGGAATTTATATGTCTGATGTGCTTTCGAGAAAGGAAAGAGTATAGCTTCCTTGACTTCGCTGTTTTAAACCTTAGTTAATGTAATAAATTCCATATTGTACTAATTATAAATAATTGAATAAACAAGAATCATCAGTAATTTGAGGGAATGCTTTTCTGGAAAACATCTTTCTACCTATGTATAGAAGCTGTACGTGGCTCAATTTTGAACTACTGAAATTTTGTTAAATGATTGGTTTTGATTGAAAACCTCCGTTCTTGAATTAGAGAAGGGTAGATATATAAATTTAAAATTGGAAGTACGGAGGGGGAGGATTTCAGAGGTGGGGTGGTGTGCTTATCAGTGTAAAAAATAGGAAGCCTGCAATATAACAGCAAGACTTCCAATTATTTCTAATAGTGAAAAAACAAACATAATTTCACGAAATGCCTTATATGTGTTTGAGAATTACAGATGTATTCATGTTTAATTTTTAATTGCAGTACCACTATAAGCTGTTCCCGTATTACTATTACTTTGAAAAATCATCACAACAACCTGATTGTTTTTTCTATAGTAACTAATGCTGAATAATAGATATCATCATTAATTTTTCCAATGCGTTTGCATTCTGAGTATATCATCATGATACCTTCGTCAGTCGTTTTACATTCAGGTGCAATGGAAGAATGCAAATCAAGACTCCCAGAGTAAGAAGGAAAATTCCAAATTAAAGAAATAGTTCTTTCTGAGATTGAAATTTCATGAATAGGAGAGGGAAACTCTTCCCAATCATTCACATTATTGCCAACTATTTCAAAAGCCTTTTCGACTTTTGCTCTTATAGTATTCTTATTTTGAGCAAGACAAAAACAGGAAACAATAAGAATGTAAAGAATATTTTCTCATAATAATCTTCTGTTATTCTATAATGCTTGTAATGGAACATTTATATGTGAATATCGCTTTGGCTTCTTGCCCTTGAACTATATGAATATATATAGGGGAATTATCATCATCAGGCATAAAAAGGTACACAAACGAGGCTTCTCCGATTCCTTTTAATGTGCAAATATAAGAATATCTCATATAATGCTCGTCTTCATCTTGCTGATGAGGTCCAATGAAGGCTATCAAATATTCATCCTTATTTCCTTTACCATAAATAGTAATGACCTTGTTCTCTGCATCAAAGTCAACATATTTTGCATCCAGTGCAATATTGCCAATTCCTTTAGAGCTAAATTTTTCATCACTCCATGCTTTATTTACTTATATCTAATTTCTTGGCTATTAGATAAAAGAGTTAAGGGTAAGAAAAATGCCATTAAAAAGATTCTTTTCATCATTCCATCTAATTCTTTATTAATTGTTCAACTATCTGTCTAAACAGTTCCGCTGCGTGTATATGACCGCTTGCAGGAAGCCCTTGTTTCTCCAAAACTACAAGGATAGTATATCGGGGATTGCCAGTAGGGAAGTAACTACAGAAATCTATGATATAGGTTAAATCATCAGGATTTCCTATCTGTATTGTTCCTCCTTTGCCCGCTACCTTTGCCTTATTTGTATTGGCACGCTTTCCAAGCCCTTCTGCTACCGTTCTTTCCAGTGTTTGACGAATACTATCTATGCTTGCTTTGGAGGCAATCAGAGGACTGATAATAGCTACACTATCCTTATATAGCTGAGGCTGCACCATGCGCCCATGATTGGCTATCGCATTATAGAAAGTAATCAACTGAATTGGAGATATTTTTGAAGCAGCCACATCGGTATTCAATATGCAATCCAGTCCCTTGACGGAATCGGGCTTACCATAACCGATTTGCCCGATTGCAGCCTCGTATTCGGACTTTTTATCACCAAAGGCACGTTCCCTTATCAAGACTTCTCCAATGCGAGAATTGGCGCTATTGCCCATTCTACGGTTATCTTACCATAGCCACCTCTATGCCAATTATGGTCTTTAATCGTATCGCCACTTGAGATATAAATACCTTCACCTACATCTACGGTATCGGATAAGCTGATTTTACCAGTTTCCAGTGCAGCCAAAAGGGTGGCTACCTGCCTCTGTTCCGTTGGATATGGGGTACAGAAATCGGTTGTAGGCTGGAATGGGGAGAGGGTGTCTTTTCGTTCCAATCCTACCATCGCTTTAATATAACCCGTAGCAGTTTCCATGATGATAACCTTGCCTGATGTAGCTTTATGCTTTACCATTGAGGTTGTCAAAAGAGTATCTGCTTTGTTTTGCAGTAAAGTATCAATCGTAGGGGTTGGTTTCATAACACCATTGTCAGGCAGGATGTTATCAAAATGCCCAACAATCCTAATAGAAAAAGAAGCTTGTTTTTCATGGAATTTCTCTTGTAAATATAGACCGAATAGTGTTTCCGTTGTACGTAAGTATTGATATTACAGTCATTCCGTTATATAGCTTCTCTATATCGAAAAAAGCATCTTCTGGAGTATCATCCATTATAACCCTGCAAGAATATGAAACTCCTTCTTTTACATTTGCCGGATTGTTTTTCATTATTTCTCCTTGCCCTTTCATAATTCCTTTGATATGATATGTTTCTTCCGGTTCATCTTCAAAAGCTATTTCAATGGAAAATCTTTTTTGTGAAAAATCAACAATTACTTTCCCGGTAGCTTTCATGTTTTCATATTCTTCTGTTTCTTCTAAATTTTGGAGTACAGTTCTTTCAATCTTATATCTAACAATGTCTTGTGCATAGATAGTATTTGAAAATATGGATATAAACAGAACTAATAATATATGTTTCATTACTTGTCTTTTTATAAATGTTATTATTACTTTTTCCAGATAATTGTACCGCTGGTTAGGCTAATGCCAG
>ENA-OQDF01001316-OQDF01001316.1-human-gut-metagenome-genome-assembly--contig:-NODE-1316-length-9992-cov-1.969691_pt1 | contig 9992 bp, 8 predicted proteins | sample MGYA00242769_ERZ504597 | MGnify/ENA primary metagenome ERZ504597 (study PRJEB26092, sample SAMD00036305) | human gut metagenome | host: Homo sapiens | study: EMG produced TPA metagenomics assembly of the...
GTCGGAAAGTTCCAGGCAGGGGCGCAGCGGCCAGTCGCTTCCCCACTCTTTTTTGCCTTCAATGCCAAATTCTGAGCCATAATAGATGGACGGAATGCCCCAAAGCGTATATACTAGAATTGCAATGTGGCGGATGTGCTCCCGGTTGCGCAGCTTGTTGGGCAGGCGCTCCACATCGTGGTTATCCGAGAACAGATACAGCCGGGTATCGTGGCACAGGCCCTGCAGACGGCGCATGGTGTGGGCGATCTCGAAATAATTGTGGTCGTTGTGGCCGCTCCACAGGCCCTTGTGCAGCTCGTAGTTGGTCACCGAGTGCAGCATCTCCGGGTTTGCCCAGCGGCTGTAATCGCCGTGGATCACCTCGCCCATGAGCCAGAACTCTGGCTTTACCTCGTTGGCAAGGCGGCGCAGACCGCGCATAAAGTCAAAGTCCAGCACATCGGCTGCGTCCAGACGGATGCCGTCAATATCAAATTCATCCACCCAGAAGCGGATGGTATCGTAGTGGTAGTTCTGCACCTCCGGGTTGCGCTGGTTCAGCTTGACCAGCAGATTGAAGCCGCCCCAGTTTCCGTAGGAAAAGCCGTCGTTGTACTCGTTGTTGCCCCAGAAATTCACATCGCAGAACCAGTCCTTATAGCGGGCGTTCTCGCGGTTTGCCTTCAGGTCCTGAAACGCAAAGAAATCGCGGCCCACATGGTTGAACACGCCGTCCACGATCACCTTCTGGCCCCGGGCATGGCACCGGGCCACAAAGTCCTTGAATTCTGCGTTCGTGCCAAGGCGGCGGTCTACCAGCCGGTAATCGATGGTGTCGTAGCCATGGGAACCGCTCTCGAACAGCGGGCCGATATAAATGGCCGTGCAGCCGATGTCCGCTGCGTGCTCAGCCCATGCGTTCAGTTTATTAAACGCGCCGGGCACCGCCTGCCCATCGTTCTCGTGTGCGCAGCCGCACAGCCCCAGAGGATAGATGTGATAAAATACCGCGTTGTCATACCAAGCCATTGTTCATACCGCTCCCATACAAAAAAATCAGCCTCCGCCCACTGCGGCGGCAGGAATAGTATAGCACAGAATCTGTAAAACATGTTAATTTTTGCTGATTTTTGTCAAGAATCCACAAGAATATCAGCCACTATGTCCCATTTCGTCTTGTTTTTATTGGATATATTGCCCAAACACCTGTGTCACATGCAGTGCCGCCGGGCGCTGCCTATCATAGAATGTAAGGAGATCTTTGCATGAATTACCCCGCCATTCCCCGTGAATTCTTCAATGGAGACTGCTTTGATGCCTACCGCATCCTTGGTGCGCATCCCTGCTCTGACAACGGCATCGAAGGGTGGCGCTTTGCAGTGTGGGCCCCCGGTGCCACGGCAGTGGAAGTCTGCGGCGGCTTCGACGGCTGGGAGCAGGCGTGCCCATGGAAAAGCCGATACCGGCGTGTGGAGCGCATTCGTCCCCGGCCTTGCAGAGGGCGACCTTTATAAATACCGGGTGCATGGTGCCGACGGCAGTGTGGTGATGCGCAGCGACCCCTACGCATTTTCCACCGAGCTGCGGCCGGGCACGGCCAGCCGTCTGGCAAAGCTGGACTTTCACTTTGACGACAGCGCATGGATGGAGCGCCGCGACAAATGCCGCAACCGCCCGCTGAACATCTACGAGATGCATGTTGGCAGCTGGCGGCACAAGCCCGACAGCAAGCAGGAGGACGGCTCAGACGGCTGGTATAACTATGAGGAGCTGGCCAAGGAGCTGATCCCATGGCTGCTGGACCATCACTTTACCCATGTGGAGCTGCTGCCGCTGGCCGAACATCCCTTCGATGGCAGCTGGGGCTACCAGACCACCGGCTACTTTTCCGTTACCAGCCGCTACGGCACTCCCGCCCAGTTTGCCGGCTTCGTCAACGCCTGCCACCGCATGGGCATTGGCGTCATCATGGACTTTGTGCCGGTGCACTTTGCCGCCAACGCCGACGCTCTGGCAAAGTTTGACGGCACCTACCTCTACGAGTACGACAGCGATGTGGGCCACAGCGAGTGGGGCACCTGCAACTTCAACTACTACCGCCGCGAGGTGTGCAGCTTTTTGAACAGCGCTGCCGCCCTGTGGATGGACGTATACCACTGCGACGGTATCCGTATGGATGCCATCTCCCGCGCGCTGTACTGGCAGGGCGACCCGAACCGCGGCGTGAACGAGGGTGCCGTGAACTTTCTGCGCAGCCTGAACCACGGCCTGAACGAGCGCTGGCCCACCGGCATCTACACTGCCGAAGACTCCACCAACTTCCTCAAGGTGACAGCTCCCACCCGCTACGACGGCGTGGGCTTCGACTACAAGTGGGATATGGGCTGGATGCATGATACGCTGGACTATTTTGCTACCCCCTTCGGTGAGCGGCCAAATGTCTACGGCAAGATCGTTTTCAGTATGCACTACTTCTACAACGAGCTGTATCTGCTGGCCTTGAGCCACGACGAGGTGGTGCACGGCAAAAAGACCATCATTGATAAGCTGTGGGGCACCTATGCGGAAAAATGCGCCCAGCTGCGCACCCTCTATTTTTATATGTACATGCACCCGGGCAAGAAGCTGAACTTCATGGGCAACGAAATGGGACACTTCCGGGAGTGGGACGAAAAACGGGAGCTGGACTGGGACCTGCTGAAATATCCCTTCCACGATGCCTTCCAGAAATACTTTGCCCACCTGTGCCGGGTGTATTCCACTGAGCCTGCACTCTACGATGGCGAGTACAACCCCGACTGCTTTGAGTGGGTGGCCTGCGAGAGCCGCAGCGAGGGCGTGTACGCATGGCTGCGCAAGGCCGGGGCGAAAACCTGCTGTGCATCATGAACACGCAGGACCACGCCCACAAAAAGTTCCCGCTGTATCTGCGCTTTCCCTGCAGTGCCGAGGAGGTGCTGAACACCGAATCCCCCGAGTGGGGCGGTGCACTGAAGGGCCGTCGCAGGACAAAGCTTCACACCACCGATGGCGGTGTGTTTGGTCGGGACTATACCCTTACAGTAGACCTGCCTGCCATGGGCAGCTGCCTGCTGCGCCTTGCGCCGGAGGCCCCGAACCCCGATGCGGCCCGCATCAGCGCCAACAAAGCCTGAACGCAAAGCGCCGCGCTGCCCGCAGCACAAAGGCCGCAGCCAATTCCAACAAGTAATATTCGTTTCAAAATGTCCTGTCTGCGTTCAAAGCGGCGGGACATTTTGTTGTTTTCCGTGCACAGCGGCTGGACAGTGCAGATTTTGCTTGCTATACTGTAGCTGTGATATTCTGCAGCTGAGAGGTTTTTGGGATGAGTGGAATCGTTTCCCGTCTGTCTGTCCTTGGCAAGGTCTGGCTGGGCCTTGCTGCCGGGGCGCTGGCGCTTATCGTATTCGGCCTTGCTGCACCGGGCAGCGGCCTGTTTTTCCCGTTGCTGAGCCTGTGGTGCAATGCAGCGCTGTTTGCACTGGCGCTGCTGGTGCTGCGCCGGGCCGGTGTGGAGCTGGACCTGTTCCACAAGGCGGTGCTGGTGGGCCTGTGGGCAGCGGCCGTGCTTTACTTTTACTGGACCCTCGGCAGCCGCACCTTCCTCTACCACTGGGACTACGTAAACTACATTCTAAAGCAGTATCATGCCGAAGCCGCCTTTGCCCAGAGCACAGGCGCAGGCTTCCGGTTTTTCCTCGATTCCATCACCGAGGACTATACGAATTTCATCACCCTGTTCACCGAGTTCCCGTTCTGCCTGAGCGGCAAGACCGGCGACGACTACGCATTCTGTCAGGTATTCAGCGTACTGCCCAGCCTGCTGGTGCTGCTGGCGGGCCTGACGGTCAAGGTGGGCCGGATGCTACGGGTAAAGAACCGGTTCTGGTATTTCCTCATCGGCTTTTCGTGGTGCGCTACCTTCCCATTCGTGCGCATGTCGGCGGTGCTGGGCCAGCCGGACTGGTTCGGGCTGATCTTTGCTTCATGCTTATGCTGCTTACACTGGACTACCGCTTTGACGGCATCGACCTGCCCCGCTATCTGCTCATCTTCGCCGCCACGGCGGGCATCATCCTCACCCGGCGCTGGTACTTATATTTTGTGGTGGGCTACTGCTTTGCTACGTGCTGATGCTGGCAGTTTCCAGCATCCGGCTGGCAAAAGATGGCCAACCCAGCCGCGCTGTGCACCGCATGGTACGGCTGGTGGTGTTCGGCCTGTGTGCGGCCGGGGCCATGGTGCTGCTGCTCCTGCCCATGGTGCGCAAAATTTTAGCTTTGACTACGCCGGGCGCTACTCTTACTACAACTTCGGCGGCATCACGCTGGAGCTGGCCGCACAGACATTGCGCATCGGTTTGCTGAACTTCATCCTCATCGGAATGGGGCTGTGGTTTGCCGCAAAACGCCGTCTGCCTGCCCTGCCCTGCCTTGCAGGGGCAGAGCTGCTGGTGAGTCTTGTGCTGTTTACCCGGGTACAGAACACCGGCTCCCACCAGATGCTGCTGTTCGTACCGGGGTGGCTGCTGCTGTTCCTCGTTGGTTCCGCCGCACTGGCCGACGGCCTGAAAAAGCACACCGCCGTCAAGCTCTGCTACTGGGGCTTTACCATGGTGTTTGCGGTGTCCGTGCGCTGCTCGCCGCTGACCACCGTTGCTCTGCCGGGCTTTGTGGTGGATCATTTTCCCCTCAAGCCGTGTCGGAATTCGTCCGGCTGGACAAGCTCACCTACGACCGCACCGATGCCGCCCAGATTCAGCGCGTGGACGGACTGGATCGATGCCCACTGCGATGCGGAAAAGGGCGAGTTCGCCTACATGATCCCCCACGATATGCTGTACAACTCGGACATATTCCAGTACGCCGCCCTGCCGGACATCCAGCTGCAGGGCAAGCTGTCCGCCGGCATCTCCATCCCGGGCACCCACGAGTTCCCGGTGCGGTTCTTTGAGGCGAAGTACGTGCTCACTGCAGAGCCGCTCCCCCAGACCTTTGTCAGCGGTGGCGAGCTCTCCGGCCGGTGGAATGCCCTCTTCTGCGCCGCGCGGGATGCGCACTTTACGCAGGCCGCCAGCTTTGACATGGGCAACGGCACCGTGTTCACCGTGTGGGAGCGCACCGAGCCTGCGACCGGGCTGAAGTGGAATATTATCTGGATGCCTTCGCGCAGGAGGATGTCCTCTACCCCGAAATGTTCTCGCAGGTGGCGGAAGCCTGGCTTGCCGGACATGGACTTTGAATTGCAAACGCTTTGGATATAAAGGAGTATTTCCCATGGAACAGAATGCGAACGCCCTGCCCAAGGTCACGCTGGGCCAATACAAGGGGCTGGAATTCACCCGCCGGGTGCGCCCGGTATCGGAAAAGGCCGTGGAGCTGGAGGCGGCGAACCTCACCCGCACCCACGCCCCCTTTGCACCGGTGGAAAAGTCCGCCGCGCGCGGATGCGCGTCACGCTGGATTTTGAGGGCTTCATGGACGGCGCACCCATCCCGGAAAGCAAAATGGAAAATGTGACCGTGGTGCTGGGCACCGGTCAGCTGATGCCCGCCGCCGAGGATGCTGTGTACGGCCACAAAGCAGGCGAGAGCTTCCGGTTCGATTTTACTATCCCGCCGAGTTCCGGGTGCGGAGCTTTCCGGCAAGACGGCGCAATTCGCCATCACCCTGCACACCGTGGAGCAAAAGCAGCCTGTACCGCTGGACGATGCCTTTGCCAAGACACTGGGCTTTGATACGGTGGATGCCCTGAAGGAGAGCATCCGCGAGAAAAAGCGCCGCTCCCACGAGGCCAACGCCGACCGAATTGCCGGAGCCGCCCTGCTGGGCATGGCCGGTGCCAATCTGACGGCGGAGCTGGATAACGCCATTCTGGACCAGAATGCCGACCATGACATGAACGCCCTGCGCGAACGCTGCGCCGCAGCAAAATGACCATGGAGCTGTACTGCAAGGCAGGCCAGACCACACCGGACGAGGTGCGCGCCGCCTTCCGCCGGGATGCCGAGCGCAAAATGCGCAGCATCCTTGCGGTGCAGGCCATAGCCAAGGCCGAACAGATCACCGTGTCCAACGCAGAGGTGGATGCCGAGTACGTCCGCCTTTCCAAGCTGCACGATACCCCGGAAGCCGAGATCCGCAATGTGCTCAGCCGGGACGCTGTGGCCTCTGCCGTGACCACTCAGAAGGTGCAGCGTTTCCTGATCGACCACGCAAACATCACTTCGGTTGTGGAAAAGGAGTAAACTATGGGCTTTTTTACACGCACCGCGATGGATATGCTGATGAAAACTACCCATCCCGAGATCAACCGCCGCCAGTGCTGGAACCTGCATCCCCATCGCAAGCCCTGCACCGAGTGCAAGGATATCTGCCCTTATGGCGAACAGATCCTTACCCGCCCGAACCTTGTGAAGGCTTGGGACCCCTGTACCGAGTGCGGCCTGTGTGTCTCTGCCTGCCGCAGCGGCTGCATCATCCCTTCGCCAGAGCAGGTGCAGCGGGACACCTCTGCCGCCGATACCGACAATGACACCATCTGGATCGGCTGCGAAAAGTCCACCCGCAAAAATTCCATGGTGCGCACCTGCATCTCTGCCCTCACATGGGAGACACTGGCCTACCTTGCCCTGAACAAAAAGATCGTGCTGGACCTGACCCCCTGCGGTGAATGTGAGAACGACCTGTGCGCCGCTCAGCTGCGCAAGGAGCTGACAAGGCTTGTGGATTTCTTTGGCCAGCCCATGTTCGAGGCACGGTTCACTCTGGCCTACGAGCCGGACGAAGCGCTCTACCACGTAAAGGAGCTGAGCCGCCGCGAAATGTTTGAGCAGGTGAGCCACGGCTCCAAAAGTGGCACCAAAAAGCTGCTGCAGATGCTGCCCGGCCTGCACAGCGAGGACGACGGCGGTGTGGATTTCCGCCTTTTGCTGCACCAGCGCACAAAGCAGCTGAAGGCATCCATGGAAACGCCGCTGAAGTACGGCTACTACCTGCCCAACTTTACCGATAAATGCTTTGGCTGCGGCAAGTGCGAAAAGGCCTGCCGCGCCGGTGCGCTGAAGCTGGAGGATCTGCCCGACGGCCAGACCCGCATCGTCATCACGCCGTGGAAGTGCAGCGAGTGCGGGGTGTGCGTGGCCTCCTGCTCCAACCATGGCATCGACGGCATGAAGCTGCGCCAGCTCACCACCCTTGGCCCGGTAAGTGTACACAAATGCACCAAGACCCTGTGCAAGGAATGCGGCAAGCCCATTGCGCCGGGCAGTGTGGATGGTGTGTGCACCGTGTGCCGCATCAAGGCCCGCACCAAAAAGCGGCAGGAAGAAGCCGCTGCCAAGGCAAAGCAGCTGCGTGAGGAGCGCGAAGCCAAAAAGGCTGCAGAGGAAGCCGCCAAGGCAGCAGCCGAAGCCGGTGCCGACGCTGCTGAGACAGCTGTACAGATGCTGCCGCCCCCGCAGAAACCGCTGCGGCCGGTTCCGTGATCACAGCACTGACCCCGGAAAAAGCAGCCCCCGCCGCGCTGGACGAAACCCCTGCTGCCGCACCGGAAAACACCGCAGAAAAGGATGTGCCCGACACACCGAAAAACGATTGACGGCGCACAGATTCAATGCTATACTGACCATAAGACCACGCACCGTGGCCACCGACTGTTACAAAGGGGTAACGGAGCTATTTCCGTTACCCCTTTCTTATCCCAAAGCACGAAGCAAGCTTTTGCCAAGATCTTACGAAAGAAGGATTTTACTATGGCTCATTCCATCTCCCGCCGCCAGTTCCTGCAAGCAGCGGCGCAGCCGCCCTTTCTGTAGCAGCGGCTGGTCTGCTGAGCAGCTGCGGCGGCTCCTCCGCTTCCAATGGCGGCAGCACCGGCGCTGCCGGCAGCAGCTCCACCTACACCGTGCTGTATTCCCGTCAGCCCGCCACCCTGAACTATCTGTCTGCTCAGCTGATCCGGACCTTACCACGCACTCAGTGCATCGACACGCTGGTGGAGTACGACAACCGCGGCAAGATCCGGGAGGGCCTTGCCACTGCTTGGGAGTGGGATGCCGACAGCCTGACCTGGACGTTCCACCTGCGGGATGAGAACTGGGTGGACTGCAACGGCGAGGTGCTTGGCCCTGTGACCGCGCAGGACTTTGTGGATGCGCTGGCCTATGTGCTGAACCCGGACTACGCTTCCTCCACTGCAAGCCTTGTCACCCCCTATGTGGCCGGTGCGGACGACTATTATAACTACTGCGTTTACCGCAACAACGCCAATAACGGCACTGTGGCCGAGGACGGCACTACCTACGCCATTGATGCCAACGGCACCGTGACCGCCGCTGCCGCCGACGGCACCACCACCGAATACCCGGCTGTGGATTTTTCCACCGTTGGCGTGAAGGCTGTGGACGACCACACCCTGACCTACACGTTGAACTTCGACTTTCCCGGCTTCCTCAGCCTGCTGAGCTATGTCCCTACGAGCCTGCCTACGGCCCGCTGCTGGAGGAGTTTGCCGACCAGTTCTGCACCAGTGCCGAGACCGCCTGCAGCTGCGGCGCGTTCTATCTGGCCGAGTACACCCCGCTGGAAAACTGGGTGATGAAGAAGAACCCCGAAAACTACGATGCCGACAGCGTTTACATCGACACGGTGCGCTACATCTACAATCAGGAAGAGCTGATCAGCGGCCCGGAGATGGTCAAGCGCGGCGAGATCGATCAGGCTACTATCAGCTCCGACATTCTGGACAGCTGGCTGGCCGACGACACCACCAAGGACATGGTTTCCATGGAGCGCCCGGAAACCGGCAAGAGCTACTTCTACATCTTCAACTTCCTGCCCTACCGCCACGAATTTTCCAACTGGACCGTGACCGGCGTGGATGCCCAGTACGAGCCGGACAATTGGGCCAAGGCCATCAACTCCACCAACTTCCGCAGGGCTTTCCTGTATGCCATCAATCCGTCTGTGACGCTGGCCGTCACCGCGCCGGAAGGCTACGATAACTACAAGCTGCACACCATCACTCCGCCGTCCTTCTGTGCCAACAGCAAAGGCGTGGATTATACTGAATGCGGCGGCCTTGCAAACCTCTCCGACTTCTTTGACGAAGCCAAGGCCAAAGAGTACCGTGATGCCGCCGTGGAAGAGCTGACTGCCGCCGGTGTCACCTTCCCCATCAAGATCCAGTATCCGTACAACCCCGCTGTGGTGGACTGGGACAAGCAGTGTCAGGTGTTCAAGCAGCAGGTGGAAGCCGTGCTGAACGACGGCTTCGACTTCATCAGCATCATCATCACGCAGGGTCCGTCCGACAACTTCCTGAACGCGGTGCGCCGGGTGGGTGCCTACCAGCTGATGTCCTACTACTGGGGTGCCGATTACTCCGACCCCGAGACCGAGGTGTACCCCTTCTATCAGGAAGCCGGCGACCGCGGCACCTGCTACAGCTTCCTGCGCACCGGCGTGGAGGACGGCATCGTGACCGGCGAGACCGCCGACCTCGTGATGCAGTACATGTCCATGGTGGAGAACGCCAAAACCATCACCGAGGATCTGGATGCCCGGTACGAAGCCTTTGCGGATGCCGAAGCCTTCCTCATTGAGAACGCACTGGTCATCCCGCTGGGGATGCCGGTGCCGCCCTACATTGCCACCCGCCTGAACCTGTGGGAGGGCCAGTACGCGCCCACAGGCCTTTCCACCAACCGTCTGAAGGGCGTGCACATCCTCGACCACTACGTTTCCATGGAGGAGTATAACGCCAACCGGGATGCGCGGTAAAAACTGAATCGGAAACTCCCCCAGTCTGCTGCGCAGACAGCCCCCTCTGGGATGGGGCCTCTGGCGAAACCGGAAACCTTCCCGTCATGCCAAGGGCTCCCTCCCCGAGGGAGCTGGCTTTGCGCAGCAAAGGCTGAGGGAGTTTTTGTTTGCTCCTCATTTTTCCCGCAAAAACTCACAAATCACTTTCCAAACGTAAGATTTTGC
>ENA-OQDF01001317-OQDF01001317.1-human-gut-metagenome-genome-assembly--contig:-NODE-1317-length-9987-cov-1.195842_pt1 | contig 9987 bp, 19 predicted proteins | sample MGYA00242769_ERZ504597 | MGnify/ENA primary metagenome ERZ504597 (study PRJEB26092, sample SAMD00036305) | human gut metagenome | host: Homo sapiens | study: EMG produced TPA metagenomics assembly of...
CATATCATTCCGTATTGTCATGAAAAGAAGCAGAGACTGTTTGCATATGAATATAATGGTTACTGGAAGGATGTCGGTACATTGAGTTCTTACTGGGAAGCTAATATGGAACTGATCGACATTATTCCTGAATTTAATCTTTATGAGGAATTCTGGAAATTTATACGAATAATTCAATTATACCGCCACAGTATATCTCAAAAGAAGCTGTGATCGACAGAAGCATCATTGGCGACGGAGCTGAGATATACGGCGAGATACATAACTGTGTGATCGGCGCAGGTGTTGTTGTTGGACAAGGCTGCGTGATCCGGGATTCGATCATTATGCAGGATGTTGCGATAGGAAATGACTGTGTGATCGACAAAGCGATCATTGCGGAGAATGTTAAGGTTGGAGATAATGTAACCCTTGGAATCGGCAATGAAGCACCGAACAAGCTCAGGTCTGATATCTACAATTCCGGACTGGTTACGATCGGTGAGAATTCTGTGATTCCGGCAGGAGTACAGATTGGAAAGAATACTGCGATCAGCGGTATTACCGTGAAGGAGGATTATGTACAGGGTGCTCTTGAAAGCGGCGGAGTATTGATAAAGGCGGGTGACAGATCATGAGAGCAGTTGGAATCATTTTAGCAGGCGGTAACAACAACAAGATGCGGGAGCTTACACAGAGGCGTGCAGTGGCAGCGATGCCGATTGCAGGAAGCTACCGGGCAATTGATTTTGCACTCAGCAATATGTCCAATTCGCACATCCAGAAGGTAGCAGTACTTACTCAGTATAATGCACGTTCACTGAATGAACATTTGAATTCTTCCAGTGGTGGGATTTCGGACGTAAGCAGGGTGGTCTTTATGTATTTACACCGACGATCACCGCAGACAATGGCTACTGGTATCGTGGAACGGCAGATGCGATCTATCAGAACCTGGAGTTCCTGAAGAGGTGCCATGAACCTTATGTGATCATCACATCCGGTGATGCGGTTTACAAGATGGATTATAACAAAGTACTGGAATACCACATTGCCAAGAAAGCAGATATCACTGTGGTATGCCGGGATCTGGATCAGGGCGAGGATGCAACCCGTTTTGGCATCCTGAAGATGAATGAGAATATGCGGATCGAAGATTTTGAGGAAAAACCGATGGTGGCAAATTCCAACACGATTTCCACAGGAATCTATATCATCCGCAGACGTCAGCTGATCGATCTGATCGAGCATTCAGCTGAGGAAGACAGATATGATTTTGTAACGGATATCCTGATCAGATACAAGAATCTGAAAAAGATATACGGTTATAAGATAAAAGACTACTGGAGCAATATTTCCACGGTCGATGCCTATTATAAGACAAACATGGATTTCCTCAAACCGGAAGTCCGGAACTATTTCTTTAAGCAGCTTCCAAGTATTTATTCCAAGGTGACAGACCTGCCTCCGGCAAAATATAATCCGGGTGCGGTCGTTAAGAACAGCCTTGTGGCAAGCGGAAGCATTATCAACGGAACCGTTGAGAATTCGGTTCTGTTTAAAAAAGTGTTTGTTGGAAATAATTGTGTGATCAAAAACTCAATTATTTTAAATGATGTGTATCTTGGGGACAATACTTACATTGAGAACTGTATTGTAGAGAGCAGGGATACGATCCGTGCCAATACACGGCATGTTGGTGAAGATGGCGTGAAAGTAGTAATAGAAAAGAACGAAAGGTACGCATTATAAAAACTGAGGGGGACTTGTAAGAGTCCGGATCAGAAGGCATGCCGGTCAAATAAAGGAAAAGGAGCGGACCGGTATGTGCGTTACTGGAGAAAGGGGCTAGAAAGTTATGCAGATTACAGATGTACGCGTGCGCAAAGTAGCAAAAGAAGGAAAATTAAAGGCAGTAGTATCAATTACAATGGACGAAGAATTTGTTGTTCACGATATTAAAGTCATTGAAGGGGAAAAGGACTTTCATTGCAATGCCGAGTAAGAGAGCACTGGATGGGGAATATCGTGATATTGCGCATCCAATCAATTCCGGTACAAGAGACAGAATCCAGAAGATCATTCTGGACAAGTATGCGGAAGTACTGGAAGAGACTGACGACGCGGAAACTGCAGAAATCTAAGTACAGAAAAATACTGAAAACAAAATCCCGGAGACTGGAAGTAAAACCAGTTCTCCGGGATTTTTATATTTTGAGAAATGATATTTCTACGACGGTCAATCGCGCATAAACTGATCGATCACATAGAGAACTCCGTCATCATCATTTGATTTTGTGATAAAATCTGCTTTTTCACGGACCAGTGGCTGTGCATTTTCCATTGCCACTCCAAGACCTGCGGTTTCGATCATAGTCAGGTCGTTGTATCCGTCACCGCAGCAGATCATTTCATCAGCAGTCAGACCGATGCTGGTAAGAAGCTTCAGAAGAGAGGCGGCTTTGTCTACATTCTTTGGAACAATTTCGAGGAAAAATGGATCCGAACAGTAAACATCGATATAACCATGGAAATGAGCGGACATTTCCTCTTTAGCAGCAGCGATGCTGTCTGGTTCTCCGGTCAGGAGAAATTTATTGTTTGGAAATGTGGATACTTTCTCGCAGAAATTATCAATTTGTACAATTGGTAAATGGTTGATCCGGGATTCTAATTCGGAATATTTTGTCGGGGTAAATCCGGACAGAAGCTGTCCATCCTCATAAGCCAGAATATCAACCGGGTAGTTGGAAGCGATCCGGTAGATATCCGGGATCACGTCCTGCGGAAGTGTTTTGTTGTAAATGAACTGGCCGGTGCGGCAGTCAGTGATCCGTGCTCCGTTGAAGGATAGGATATAGCTTCCGTAACGTTCCAGATGGAGCTGCCTGGCAAGGGGAACCACGCCGTATGTAGGGCGACCGCTTGCAAGAACAACTTTTTTCCGGCTTCCTGGATCTCGATCAGAGCCTTTAACGTTGGTGGAGTGATTTCTTTCCTGGAGTTGGTAAGTGTTCCGTCCAGGTCAAGAACAAGTATCTGATATTTCATGTCTTACCTCTCTTAAAACTTCATCTGTCTGAGTACATCAATGATCTCAGGAAATTCCATACCGTGGGAAGCTTTGACCAGAATGGTATCATCTTTTTTGACAACATTCCGGATTTTTCCCAGGAAGTCCTGTTTGGTTTTAAAGTAAAGTACGGCACTGCTCTTTGCACAGGCTTTTGCACCTTCATATGCGTGGTGGGAAGTTCTCCGATACAGCAGATCACATCAATGCCGATCTCGGCAGCATGTGCGCCGGTATTGTAGTGAAGTTCATTCTCCTTATCACCAAGCTCATACATATCGCCCATTACAGCTACGGTTCTTCCTGTTGCGGTAGAAAGTACATCCAGAGAAGATTTCATGGAAACCGGATTAGCGTTGTAGCAATCATCGATGATCAAAAGAGATCCTGTGTCGATCAGATTGGTACGTCCGGCAATCGTCTTCAGGGAAGAGATCCCGGTCTGGATTTCCTCCAGAGTAAGTCCAAGCTTCATGCCGACACATGCTCCGGCGAGAGCATTGTAGACCATGTGGTTTCCGGCACCGGGATATGTACGTTGATTTCACCAAGTGGAAGGTGGAGTACAGCGTCAGTTCCGCGAAGTCCCTGACTTACGATTCCGTCTGCATAGGCATCCAGCTGGTCTGAAAGACCGAAGAAAACAGGCTTTTTCCCTTGTACCTCTGCGACTGTGGAAAGTTTGTCGTCATCTCCGTTTAAGATGACAGAAGCATTTGGACGTAGATGATCAAAAACTTCGGTTTTGGCTTTTAAGATTCCGTCGCGGCTTCCGAGATTTTCCATGTGTGCAAGACCGATGTTGGTGATTACACAGATATCCGGCTGGCTGATGGATGCAAGTTCATGCATCTCTCCGAAATGGTCAATTCCCATCTCCAGGACAGCGACTTCATGTTCTTCGGTAAGATTGAAGATGGTAAGCGGAAGTCCGATTCCATTGTTAAGTTTCCCTCTGTCTTAAGAACATTGTATTTCCGGGAAAGGACAGAGGCAATCGTTTCTTTGGTGCTGGTCTTGCCAACACTTCCGGTGATGCCGACAACCTTGATGTCAAGCTGCATGCGGTAAAACGCTGCGATATCACGAAGTGCTTTTTTCGCAGGATTCTACATGAATGCAGGGACAGGTAAGGGAAGAAGGATCTTCTTCTGTAAGAGTAGCAAGTGCACCCTGTTCCATAACCTGTGGGATAAAGGTGTGGCCGTCTACACGGGCTCCTTTGAGTGGGACAAAAAGAAATCCCGGTGCTGCTTTCCGGCTGTCGATTGCAACGCCGGTAATCTCTTTTTCAAGAAAACTGCTGTCACCATGGAAGGTTCCATGGCAGGCAGCGGTTATATTTTTTAATGTCATATTTTTCATCGGTAATACCTCTTTTCAAATTGTGACCTAGTCATCAGCACTCATGCGGTCAAGAAGCTGTTTCTTTACTTCATAAAGTCTTGGAGACAGATCGATATACATCTGGTGAGGATTGAAGAGTCGTTTGGATTCATCCCACAGGGTATCTTTTTCCTGACGGCAGTAAGTGGCAATCTCTTTGACAGACGGGGAAGTGTAGACACATTCACCGTTGATGAAGATTGGCTGCATCATTTCGCGGACGGTATAGGTTCCGGCTTTCATCTTTGTCTTTTTCCATGTCTCGCTTGGATCAAAGAGGAGAAGATCTTCCTCCGGATTGATTTCTTCGTCTACAAAGCAGATATAATCAGCTTTCATCTTGCCGGTTTCTTTTTCGTAAATACGGTAAACCGTCTTGTTGCCCGGATTGGTGATCTTTTCTGTGTTCTCAGAAAGTTTGATTTTAGGTTCGAACTCACCATTCTTATTCTGGATGGCAGCGAGCTATATACACCACCGAATGAAGGACAGTCTTTGGAGGTGATCAGATTGGTTCCGACACCCCATGAATCGATCGCTGCGCCCTGCATCTTGAGGTCGTGGATCAGATATTCATCAAGGTCGTGGATGCGCAGATCGTTGCTTCTTCAAAGCCGGCCTCATCCAGCATTTTACGTGCTTTTTTGGACAGGTAGGCAAGATCACCGCTGTCAAGACGGATACCAAGCTTTCTCGGGCTGATGCCGGCATCTTTCATCTCCTGGAAGACACGGATCGCATTCGGCACACCGGACTTAAGGTGTCGTAAGTATCGACAAGAAGGGTACATCCTTCAGGATAAAGATCTGCATAGGCTTTAAATGCGGTATATTCATCCGGGAAACTCATGATCCAGCTGTGTGCATGGGTTCCCATAACCGGAACGTCAAAAGCTTGCCGGTAAGTACGCAGGAGGTTCCCACGCAGCCGGCGATCACGGCAGCACGTGCGCCGTATAATCCGGCATCCGGTCCCTGGGCACGGCGAAGCCGAATTCCATAACACCGGTATCACCGGCAGCGTATACGATACGGGAAGACTTGGTCGCGATCAGACACTGGTGGTTCAGAATGTTCAGGATTGCGGTTTCCACAAGCTGAGCTTCCATGATCGGGGCAACGACTTTGAGGATCGGCTCCTTTGGGAAGATCAGGCTTCCTTCCGGAATTGCGTAAATGCTTCCGGTAAGTGATAGCCGCTCAGATACTGAAGAAAATCTTCAGAAAAAATGTGGAGACTGCGAAGGTAATCCACATCATCATAACTGAAGTTCAGATTTTTCACGTACTCAATAACCTGTTCAAGTCCGGCTGCGATTGCATAACCGGAAGAAAATGGGTTGGAACGGTAAAATACATCAAAAATTACGGTAGGATTGTCCTGCTTATCGTAATAACCCTGCATCATAGTCAGTTCGTATAAGTCTGTAAGTAATGTTAAATTTTTAGAATGCATAATCGTACCTCTTTTCTGTTATGGGTTTAGATCAGACTGGCGTTTTTCTTAATTGTGTCCTGAATAAGATCATGACAATAGATTCCAAGATGTTTTCTTGTCTCTTTATCCAGTTCTTTTGGATAGATTGGTTTGCCGTATTCGATGACGACATGTACTTTTTTTACACGTGGGAAATGTGCTTCAAAAATGTCAGCAGTATTGTTCATGCTGATCGGAATGATCGCACACCCGGTCTTTTCGGCAATTTTAAGTGCACCGTCACGGAATGGAAGCATAGAAAGCTCTTCGCCATTGTTGCGGGTTCCTTCCGGGAAAATGCAGATGGAAATGCCATTTTTTACATAATCAATTGCCTGAAGGATTGTCTTCAGACCTTCTCTCATATTGTCTCTGTCAAGGAAGAGACAGTACAGATTCTTCATCCATGTGGAAAGAAGCGGAATCTTTTCCATTTCTTTTTTGGCAACATAACCGGTCAGACGCCTGCACCGGCTGTAAGTAAGGAGAATATCAAAATAACTGCGGTGGTTGCCGATAAAGAGTACCGGTTCATCCGGAACATTTTCTTCACCGATCACGGTTGTCGTGACACCGGTCATCTTAAGAATCACTTTAAAGCCCCACTGAACGATGCGCAGAGAACTGATATCTTTGGCTCTGCGATTGAATTTACCAATGATCCATTCCACCAGAAAAACCGGAATGGACAGGATCAGGTAAAGAATTAAAAAGACTGCGATACAGATAAATCGTATCATTACCCCAAAATCCTCTCTTTCATTGTATAAAGTAACATACTTTTCTTCGATTATACTATTCGAGGCATGAAAATACAAGGAAGATAATATGATAATAAAGAGACAAAAAAATGGAAAAGTTTGTGAATAATTATGAGAATAAAATGCCGTGTGACAGGGGTGATCTGGATGCTGATTTTCCTTGGCGGCTGTCAGGTCATGGAAAAAGAGGAAGCGGGTGGAGAAATGCTGGAATATTCCATTGTGGATGAGAAAAAGTTCCGGCGGAAATGACCGAACGCATTGCGGGATGGAAGAAACCCCATTTCAGATCATGTATGTGCAAGGAGACCGGCTGTATGTCGGACAGGGGTATGGGGAGACAGGAAATGGAGGGATATGCGATCCGGGTTGATGGCTGTACGGAAGAAAAAGATGTGATCTGTGTACAGACAACACTTCTGGGACCGGGAAGTGACGAGACAGAAAAAGATGGGGAGGAGATGGGAAATATCTGTATGCGGGAAGATGGATTTTCCCAATACCCATATGTTGTCCTGGAAATGGCAAAAAGCGAAAAACCGGTGATATTTGAGTAGGAGGCTGACTATGGAACTGATAAGAAAACAGGTACGCATGAATCAGATGGGCAAAACAGTGACGGATCAGTTTATGATCGGTGGGGATTATAATGTACCAGATGCGAAAAGTGACGTGGGAAGAGTGCTTTCCGGTGAGGGAAGTCTGCGGATTGAAGAGACAAGAAGAGTGGAAAATTATCTCCGTGTGACGGGAAAACTGAATTTTAAAGTTTTGTATGTGACAGATTCGGGAGATCCGCGTCCCGGAGCTTTGGAGGGAATGATTCCGTTTGAGGAAATGGTCTACATGGAGGAAGAGAACGGAGAAGGCGAAGACATTGTGCAAGTTCAGCGGGTGGAATGCGGGGTATCACTGATCCATTCGAGAAAGCTTGCGGTAAAAGCGCTTGCGGAAATGACGGTACATACAGAGCAGATCACAGAAAACAGGTGACACTTGATGTGGATGGGGAAGAGGGAATCTATCTGAAAAAATGTCCGGTGGAGCTGCTGCAGCTGTTTACCGCGAAGAGAGACATTTACAGGATCAAAGAGGAGATTAAGATACCGGGGACCAAAGAGAATATCGGAACGCTCTTGTGGACAGAGGTAAGCTCCCGGAAAATGGATACCAGACTTGTGCAGGATGCTATGCTGATAAATGGAGAATTACAGATCTTTGTTCTCTATGAATCCCAGGAGGGCAAGACAGACTGGGTGGAGCAGACGGTTCCTTATGGGGGGCGGATCGAGTGTGCCGGCGCAGAAGAAGGTATGTATCATCATGTCTATGACCGGCTGGATGATATCAGTGTGGAAGTGCGGATGGATGAGGACGGTGAGATGCGTGCGCTTGGCATTGAAGCGGCACTTCAGGTTCGTCTTTTTGTCTATGGGGAAGAAAAGCTGGAGATTTTAGAGGATGCGTATTCCCTTGATAAAAAATGTGTTTTGGAGACAGAAGAAGTTGTTGTTGAGGAGCTTCTGATGCAGAATCATTCAAAAAGTAAGATCACAGAACGATTAAGTCTGCCGGAGCTGAAAGATGAGATCCTTCAGGTGTGCCACAGCAGCGCAGATCTGCAGATAGAAAAAATGGAAGTGCAGGATGGAGGAATTCTGGCAGAGGGGATTCTAAATGTCAGCTTTCTGTATGTAAAGGCAAACGATGAAGTACCATTTGGTGTGTGGAAGGGGATGGTTCCGTTCTCGGCAATGCTTGAATGCCGGGAAGGAAGCAGCGATATGAAATATGACGTCACATATGCAGTGGAGCAGCTTGCGGTAGATCTTGCCGGAAATGATGAAGTAGAGATCAAAGCGGTCGTGGCGTTCAGAAGCTTCATGCGAAAAGCGGAAAAAATACAGATGGTGACAGAGGCTGCACTTGTGATTATGAAAAAGAAGAGCGGATGAACCAGCGGGAATTGTGGGATATATCGTAAAAGACGGAGATGATCTGTGGAGCCTGGCAAAGAAATATTCGACCACAGAAGAAAGCATTCTGCTTAATAATGAATTATTATCAAAAGAATTGAAAACGGGTGATAAAATATTGATTTTTCGGGAGAGTTTGAGTATACTATAGTAATGAAATGATGTATACAAGATACAAAAAAAGGTCGAAAAAATACAATAAGGAGATACACGCATGGATAAACTGGAGTTAAAAGCACTTGGGAAAATCAATCTTGGACTTGATGTGGCTGGGGCGGCGGGAGAATGGTTATCACGATGTGCGCATGGTCATGCAGACGCTATATCTGTACGATAATGTGACGCTGCAAAAGAAGTCGGCCCCAGGTATCGAGATTCGATCGAATTCTTTTTTATCTGCCGAATGATGAGGACAATATTGCATGGAAAGCGGCAAAGCTTCTGATCGATGAATTGATATCAAAGACGGGATCAGAATCCATTCTGGACAAGCAATATACCGGTTGCAGCGGGAATGGCAGGCGGAAGTTCCAATGCTGCGGCAGTGCTTTACGGAATGAACCAGATGTTCCGGTTGGGACTTTCTCAAAATGAGCTGATGGAAAGAGGCGTGAAGCTTGGGGCGGATGTTCCTTACTGCATTATGCGCGGAACGGTATTAGCAGAAGGAATCGGGGAAAAACTGACGCCGCTTCCTCCGATGCCGAAATGTCAGATTCTGATCGCCAAGCCGCCGATCAGTGTATCGACAAAGATGGTTTATGAAAAGCTGGATTCCTGTGAAATCAAGGAGCATCCGGATATAGATGGTATCCTGGACGGATTGAAGAACCAGGATCTTGAGCAAGTGGCAGCATCCTTGGGTAATGTGCTGGAAAAGGTTACGGTTGAAGCATATCCGGTTCATTGCACAGATCAAAGAATGTATGATGGAAGCAGGTGCTCTTGGGCGATGATGAGTGGAAGCGGTCCGACTGTATTTGGGATTTTCAGGGATCGCAGGACAGCGAAGGAAGCATTACAAAAGTAAAAGCACAGAAATCTGGCAAAACAGATTTATCATTGCAAATGTGCAATAACGTCAGGAGGAGATAAGAATGGATATGGATTTTGAAGTAAATATGAATGAATACCTGCCGTTGAGAGATGTTGTGTTCAATACACTTCGGAAGGCAATTTTAAGAGGAGAACTGAAGCCGGGAGAACGGCTGATGGAGATCCAGCTTGCCAACAAGCTTGGAGTAAGCCGTACCCCGATCCGTGAAGCAATCCGTAAACTGGAGCTGGAAGGTCTGGTTCTGATGATTCCGCGAAAAGGGGCAGAAGTGGCACAGAT
>ENA-OQDF01001318-OQDF01001318.1-human-gut-metagenome-genome-assembly--contig:-NODE-1318-length-9984-cov-2.353454_pt1 | contig 9984 bp, 16 predicted proteins | sample MGYA00242769_ERZ504597 | MGnify/ENA primary metagenome ERZ504597 (study PRJEB26092, sample SAMD00036305) | human gut metagenome | host: Homo sapiens | study: EMG produced TPA metagenomics assembly of...
CTTTACACATACATCAATCAATTCATCCATATCGTTATATGTGTATGTTCCATCTGCATAGCACATTTACAATACTCCTCATTTAATGTGCCATCCTTATCACGTCCCAATATGGAATCATCATCAATTGGCATCCCGCAGCACTGACAGATCAGCTTTCTGGGTTCTCCCAAAAGCGTATTGATTGAAACATCAAATTCTTTCGATAAGAGCTTAAGTGTATCCGTATTGGGAACGGTATCTCCATTTTCCCAACGTGATACTGCCTGCCTTGTTACCATAATTTTATCTGCCAGCTCGTCCTGTGACATTCCTCTTTCAGTACGAAGTTTCAAAATAATATTTTTTGTTTCCATCGTCGTCACCTCCATAACCATATCATACAGATAAATTCATGTTCTGAAAAGCAACCTGCTGTTGCCAAACCATGTCTATATGATTTGATCAGCACTCTTTGGTCATGACTTTCTTACACCAGGTTTTTGTCTTACAGTGAGGACATTTTAAGTATCTTGTGCTTAATAAATGCATTCCCATATTATATTGCATAAATGTCGGAGTAAACAGTTCATTACAATTTCTGCATTTAAAATATCCTATCTTCTTTTTTCTTATAATTTTGCTGGGAAATTCTCTCTCCGGTCAGAAGTTCATTTACTGTTATTTCTAATTCATTACACAATGGTAACAGCAGTGATGCTTCCGGAAAGCCGTTTCCACACTCCCATTTCGATATTGTTTTATCACTGATTGCCAACAATTCAGATAATTGTTTCTGTGTATACCTTTTGCCTTTCTTTCATTAGAAATAAACTTTTCCAATTTTCACCTGATCCATTGTTTTCCTCCCTTTCTGCCCCAAGTGTAGTAATAAAAAATAGACACTTCACATCCACGTAGCGTGAGAATGGTGAATATATGCGGATTCTACGCTTCGTAGAGTATAAAATATCTACTGATTTCTTGTTTGATCCATATCAGTTAATCTTTTAATATATCTTATCAACCTCAGCTTTATACACTTCTTCAGTATGAGCATCAAAAAGTACCCACTCCACCAGATCAAAACAATCTAGATTATCCTGCAAGAATCTGTTGACTGTACTTACCGCAATCTTTGCCGCCAACTCAACTGGAAAACTATATACTCCCGTTGATATGGAAGGAAATGCAATAGACCTGATTCCATTATCCATTGCCAGATTCATAGAATTAAAATAACAGTTAGCAAGAAGTTCCTCTTCTCTATTCCTGCCGCCGTTCCATATCGGTCCTGCAGTATGAATCACGTAATCGCATGGCAGCTTATAGGCTTTTGTTATCTTTGCTTCTCCTGTCTCACATCCGTGAAGTGTCCTGCACTCCGCCAGAAGTTCCGGTCCTGCTGCTCTGTGAATCGCACCATCTACACCTCCTCCGCCAAGAAGGGAGTTGTTTGCTGCATTTACGATTGCCTGCACATCGGTAACTTTGTTATGTCACCTTTAATCGTCTTAATCAAATACATTGTTTAATATTCCTTTTCTATCTCGCCATCTATTTCATACATTTTCTTGAATGCATCAAGGTCTGCTTGGTTCTTAATCAGCATAACCTCCTCTATTTTACCTGTATGAATATCTTTAAACCCAGCTACTTGCTCGCCATTACATATGCTCACTTTGATTACTGGTTTCTTATTTTCTTTATCATATGTCTTTGTAGCTGGCTTTTTCTTAAATAGACCCACTCTGTGCACCTTCTTTTAACTTTGCCATTGTCTCGATAATACCTACTACCGGACATGCATCTGCATCTACAAATATCTGCACTAGTATCTCTCCATTTCTTTTTGATCCATGTCATAATTACATCTACGAGATATTCCTGCTGCACTTGGCTTAGTTCCTTTCCCGGTTGCATTTTATGCCACTTCCGAATACAATCTCTGCAACATGTTGCCGTTGCATGCTGAGCAATAAATACCGGATGCCCACGCATTGGAGTCTGCTTGCCATCATTTGCTATATACGCCGGAGCTTCTCTCTTTGCGATAAACTCCTCTGCATGTTGTCTGATTGTATCCAGTCCTTTTTCGTTTATGTAATCAATATCCTTCTGCTTCAGATGGAAACTGCTTCGAAACTTGGAATTATCCAGTCGCTCAAATAACTGTTTGTACCATTCATTCTTCGTCATATCATCACCACAAATCGTATTGTTTCATAGTCTCTGCATTTCGATATTCATGTTTCTCATAATATCCTATCAACTTCCCATCATCTCTGAGTGCCACCATATAAACATCTTTATTCTGTTTCTCATTGTGAAAAGTATAAACGATATTATGACTTCATCTACTGCAAACCAGTCCACTACCTGCTGTATTTTATCTCTTGATTCCGGATTATGACAATCTAACAGACTTTTTCCAATAAGTTTATCGCCACCTCGCTTCGCATAACTGATAACAGCTGCCGGATTCATGTAAACAATCTCATGCTTAAGATTGCATATAACAACAGATGCCCTGTCCTGATCAACAATACTTTTATAAAAGCTGACATAAGATTTAAACTTAATCACCTCTTCATTATCCAGCCTTTTTTGAAGTTGTGGTTTCTTTCTTCGATAATAATCGTATATTTCTCCACCTGGTATCCAGATTTGTGTCTCATTTATCTTATCAAGTACAGCTTCAACAATCTGTTCATCTGCCAAAGAATCAGGTGCTTTATCATGTTCTGTTACATACTTCTGTATTCTTCATACACCCAGCCTGTAATCTTATCCTTCTGTTTCATCTTGAGATCACTAAACTTCTTGTTCATCTGTAAAAGCTGACCATCTATCTTTTTATGTATTTTTGTCTTCTTACTTTTTGCCATCTTATGTTATCCTTAGAACTTCACTACTTCCGGTTCATGTGTAAATGATGAAAATGTAGCTGTTGCATTCTTAAAATAAAACACCTCTGTATTTCCATCATCTGCTGAGTACATATTCTGTAAAGATGGATAAGCATCAAGCACAGACTGTCTTGCTTCTCTTCTATTATCTTCTACAAGTTCACCTGCTACACGAAGCCACTCTCCATTCTTAAATGCACAGATTTCCACCTTTGGATTTGCATGAATCTGTTTTGAAACATCCTTCACCTTTCCGGTCTGAATATACAATTTTCCCTCAAAAATATGTGCTGTTCCAAAAGGTCTTACCCTTGGCTGATCTCCTTCCACTGTTGCTAAATAATATGTTTCTGCTTCTTTCAAAAAATTTACTACTCGCTCCATGGTATAATCCTCCTGCCTTAACTGTTTATCTGATACTTATAATGAATTACAACTATTCTCAGTATAGCATATATTGCTTTATTAAGTATCAATAATTTGCCTTATGAGAAGGTGGGGAAGAATGAGCCGGTGTGCATTGCGGATGAGGTGCCGTTTGATATTCCGGAGAGTTGGGAGTGGGTTCGCTGGGGAACATTGTCGGAATCAATTCAGTATGGCTACAATGCACCAGCACAAGAAAACGGACGAATAAAGATGATTATATTCTCTCCGGCTTATCTTTTCCCTGTTTTTCCTAATTGATTCTCTCATAATCTCAGCTGTTCATGAATGAGTAATTCCTTCCTTTAATCCGTTTTCCTTTCCTAAAAGTCAACTATTTATTCTAATATACCTCTTACAAGCTCGATTCAAAAACTCATAGTCATGTGTTACAACTATAATAATATATTTTTCTTCTGACAATTGTTTCATCAATTTTTCCACCTGACACATATGCCTAAAATCCAACCCACTGGTAGGTTCATCGAAAATAAGCAGCTTTTTTTCACCCATAACTGCCTGGCAAATAGCAAGCCTCTGTCTCTGTCCACCAGATAATATCATCGGATGATATTCTGCATACTCTTCCAAGTCAAATTTTTCAAGTAATTCCCTGATTTCTTGTTCAGAGACTTCTTCATTTGCAAGCAGACATTCATTTTTCACACTATCTGAAAACAACTGATGATTGACTTCCTGCATGACCATCCCGAACAGTTTGGTCCGGTCCTTTTCTGACAGCTTTTTCCCTTGATACAGAATCTCGCCGCCTTTGGGCTTAAGCAGACCGCACAAGCAATTGCAAAAGTAGATTTTCCGGCACCGTTTTTCCCTGTGATACCGATGATGTCTCCCGCTCTTGCAGATAAACTAATATTCTGAAAAATCATCTGTTTCTTTCTCTTACATGAAAGGTTATAAATCTGAAGTACTGCGTCTTCTGAGTTTCCTGTAATCTCCGGGATCTGTATCTGTGCAGGAACGATACTTCTGAGCCCCATTTGTTTTCGTTTCAGATCAGACAAATCCTTAAACTCATCTGATGTAAATTCTTGTTCTATACGTCCTTCTTTCATATAAATAATTCTGTCTGCGAATTTCTGGATCCATGCCAGACGATGCTCTGCCACAACTACAGTATGTCCCTTCTCCTTAATTACCTTCATTCTTTCACTCAGCTTTTCCATCGCTGCTATATCCAAATTCGCTGACGGCTCATCCAGCACATAAATCTGCGGATTCATGGCATATACTGATGCAAACGCAAGAAGCTGTTTCTCACCACCTGACATGGAAAATACATCCCGGTCTTCCAGCTTCTCTATATCTAATTCATTTATTGTATTCTTAATTCTTTTTCGTATATATTCCGGTTCCACGCCTCTGTTTTCCAGGCCAAATGCCATCTCAGCATTAGAATTCGTATAAAAAAAACTGAGTTCTTGGATTCTGAAAAACAGACCCTACAAGCTCTGCAATCTCATACATAGGCATCTCTGCAACATTTTTCCCGCAAACCGTAATCGTTCCATCTACGCTGACATCCCTTACAAAATGCGGAATCAATCCATTAATCAGTATTGTTACATTTACATTTTCAAACTTTATCATTTTTTTATCCCGCAATCACCACTATAAGTATTCCAAATGTTACTAAAATCATTATCAACCAGTCTGAAATTCCCATGTGAAGTGTTTATTTCACTAGTCTTTTTTCCTGGGTTCTCGATTCCTCTTGCCACTGCCGCCGCTGCTATTTCATCCGATGTATTGACTGCAGACACGATCAATGGAACTACCGTACACTCCAAGCGGGATGCCCATGAGATATTCTGAAGTTTCATAGCAGCATTTATATGTACGAACTCCTCTTTCAAAGCTGGAAAATATCGAAGTGTCGTAGACATTGCTATGATAAATCCTTGTGGTAGATGCAGTGTATACATGGCAGCGATCATTTTCTGCATGGACGATGTTCGAAGCAGCAACAAACCTGCCAAAAAACATGGCAGCATACGCAATGAATAATTAACTAAAACTGGAAACACCATATTCATCCATGTGGGACACTGCGGAAATACATACATTAGTAAAAGGTGGAAAGAAACAAGTAAAATGATACCTTTACCTGCCGCCTTATATAGTCCATATACCAGCATAAGCAGGAGAAATATGCCTGAAAGCATACTCCCCTGCTCAGAATATATGTGATAGGCTGCTATATGTGATATCCATGTGGATGCGGAAAAGCTTACGATTTTTATAATATAAAAGAGTAAGGCATACAGACACCATCTTAGAATTTCCTGCATAGGATCCTGATTCAAATTTCTTATATACAAATCGATTCCACGGTAAATGCAATAATATGGCATAAGTCCACTGATAATACTGATAACAGATAAAATAACGGATATTCCAAGCCTTTGCCCGCTTCCTTCGGTATAGCTCAGTAACACTTTCAGCCAGCTGTCTTTTTTTCTGATACTTTTTTATTTTCCATCAAAGGTTTCCTTCCTGAATCGGTACTCTGCCGGAGACAGCCCCATCACACTTCGAAATGCAGATGAAAATTTTCCCGGATTTTCATATCCTACCTTGCGGCGATCTCCTGTACTTCTTTCTCTTTATCCTGTAACAGCATATTTGCAGCCAGATTCATGCGGTACCTCTTCTGATAAGAATAAATAGAATCTCCATAAACATCTTTAAAGCATTTTTTCATAGTTGTCAGTGGAATCTCATACATAGAGGAAAGTTCTTCGATGGTAAACCGTGTCTGAGGATCCCCTGTGATCTGCGCATGAATCCCTTTGATTTTTTCCATCTGAGTTTTGTAATAATATGGTCTGACTTCTTTCCTGTCTTCTACGGTCATCGTGTTTAAGTACAACAATAATTCCACGACTTTTATCTGATAATATTCTTTTGCTTTTGCAAGTTCCGGATGTGCCATGTTTTTCTGGTAAAATCCGGAAAGAATCGACTCAAGTTCCTTATCTCCCCGAATTACATAAGGTTTCTCTTCGGCACAATACCGGCTTCGAAGATTCTCAATGGATACGGAGAATCCCTGAAACAATTCATCAAGTGCCTTCTGAACTTCCACAACTTCCATGAAAATACTGACTCCATGATAATGCTTCAGAGGATAATAAGTTGTCCCTTTATGATTTTCTCTGTTATCCAAACGAAGTTCCTTTTCCTGCATAATACTGAACACACCAGGCTTTACCTCCATCTCAATTCTTCCTCCCGGCAGTGGTCAATGCAGAATATTTTTCTGTCATTCTTCAATTCAAATTCAGATACACACTGTTCCATATGCATGTCTGAAAAGCAAATCATCACTCCGGGCAGTACTCGGTAAATCGTCATCACTCCTTCTCCTGTTGCATCATTCAGCATAAGAATCGAACAATTCTCATTCTGAATCACAGGTTTCACATTACTTCCAAGGCTTGCAATTTCATTCACATTCAAATTTCTTCTCATTCCCTTCATATAGCTATATTTTCTTCGTTAGTCATTTCTAACTTTTTATATCTTACCATGAGAATTAAGCTTTATCCATACCCGAATGGACCTTGGTAATCCATTTGGACAAAAAATAAGTTCCAGACTTATCATCTGAAACTTTATTATAAATCCAGCATCATTGCATTACTTCACACAACGGAAATATGCCATAGAACCGTCAACATGGATATCCGTTTCTTTATATAGTTTTTGAAGGATATCTCTCAGCTCTTTCTCCGTCTGAAATGGTGGAGAAAACCACCCTTCTTTGCAAGAATATTTTTTACCAGCCAATCTGTCCGTTTCGATTTCCCCTGATATAAAAACAGGCAATGAAATTGCCGCCTGGTTTCAAAACACGCTATATTTCATGAAATGCTTTTTGCTTGTCAGGAAATGCATGAAAACCATTCATACTGACAACAGTATCAACAGATTCATTTTCCATTTGCAGATTTCCCACATCACCCTGAATACATTTGATATGTGCATGACTACCAAGTCTTTTTCTGGCTTGTTCAAGCATATCCATGCTGTAATCAATACAAGTAATATGTGCATTCAGAGAAATCCATTTGTTTTCCGTAAATACAGCAGTTCCAACCGGAACATCAAGAAGATTTCCTGAAAAGTCATCAGGAACATATGATAAAACTTTTCGTGCTATATCATTATCATCAGTGCCACTCCAAAATAACTTAATATACAGTTTGCTGAAAATATTTCTTTGCGTAAGAACATCGTCATATATATTTTTTGATGTTTCATAAGCATTTTGTATTTTGTCTGCCATATTACCCTCCAAATTTAATTTTAATTCTAAAAGCTTAAAACTATCGTTCTCTAATCTTCCTGACATTACGATTCATGAGGTGTCTTCCAATATGTCTATAAGCAAATGCTTTAAAGGCTGAAATTTCTTGATGATGTTCCTTCAACAGTTCATCTGGACAGTCATAAACACCAAAATCCTGATTGATTCCCTCGCTTTGAATATAAGTATTGTTCCTATCAAATTCAATAATGAGATTTCTGAAATCCTTGACTGCTACTCCATAACCGCAAAATGCACCTGTACATTCCGAATTTTGTTCCTGTAACTTCTTTATGTAGGTTTTATCCAAAATGAAAGCTTCCAGTTCGTACCACTGATTTTCGAAATTAATTTCTACCCAGCTATGGAAAATACTTTTTGGAGCATTACGGTAAACAAACCCGGTCATAGCCCCTTTCTGCAATCTTTTATCAATCGTAAAACCATGTACTCTGCATGGAATATTGCAGGCACGTAAAAGTGCCATAAATAAAGTTCCTTTTGTATTACATTGTCCATAACCATCTGCAAGTACTTTTGAAGCTGAAATTCCGTCATCAATATTATATCCAAATAAAACATCATCTCTTACATAGTTGTAGATTGCCTTAATCCTTTCAAATTCACCCATTTCCTTCCATTTCATATTTTGAATGAGTTTTTGAATTGCCGGATTGGAAAAATCAACCATTCGTGTTTCCCTAAGATACTTATCTTTCATTTCCTATCGCCTTTCCCATAGGTTTTCTCACAACACAATGCATTCGCATACCTTTACGAATTTCAAATTTTTCTACTTTTAATCCTGCTTTTTTGCAACATTTTATGACCACATCTCTTGTTGGCACTTGGACATCTCCATGTCCGCATATATTTGCCAACGGCATTTCCAATGTATTCATTAGCCATACCAATACTTTGTTGTCACTGGTCACATCTCTAAGAACCAACCTTCCATTTGGGCGAAGACATCTCTTCACACTGTCAAAAAATGCCTGTGGATTCGGATAATGATGGAAACTCATAGAACAAATAATTGTATCAAATGAATCATTTTCAAAAGGAAAGTTCTCACAGCCTCCTACAACAAATGTTGCATTTGAAATATTTTTCTTTTTTGCCTGTTCAATCATGGCAGGAGTCAGATCCAGTCCTGTATAATGTCGGTCTGGATATTTTTCTGCTAATAAAGAAATCATCGGAGCAGGCCCACAGCCTGCATCTAATAAATCTCTAAATGGCTCCTTCTCTAATTCTTCCAGAATATCCGGATAATCCTTCTTGCACATTTCGTAAATACCAGCATGGCTACTTCATATCTTCCTGCTGCTTTTGTAAACTCTTTAATTGACAATTTTTTATATTCTTCATTTTTCATGCTTTTTCTCCAATCACTGTGCCTTTTTCGCCTTGCATCCGCATTTCTTCATTTTTTTCATATAAGCATAAAACTGCTTATGCAATTCCCTCATTTCATCTGGTGCCTTCATAGCATGTTGATACATAAATTTATCTCCAAAACTACTTCCAAATGTAACTGCCAGCATAATCGTCAGAAATGACAATGGCAAAAAGCAAAAAATATTCATTTTCCATGGTGACAGCTTACCCTTTTGTTTTCGCAAAATTAAATTTCTTTTCAGCCTTTCTGCTGTTTTCCTCATGATTTTCCATTCTTTTTCTACTTTCTCCGGATCGTCTGATTCATAATACGCATCCGCAATCGGTACCACCATAGCAAGATGACAAAGCTGCCATAGATGCATATCCATTACTTTCTTGTATGGTATATGAGCATGCCTTAATATCTCTGAAAACTGCTTAGTTCTTTCGGATTTATTTCCTGATATTTCTGCAAATGTTGTCGGCTGAATCAACCTTGGAGTAAGTGCTGCATCAAGGATTCCATCATCATTTATACTTCCGCCTGCTCCTGGGATTGAAGCAGCAACCATTATACCTGCTGCAAACCCTGCAAGTGCACGTTGTAGTAACTTGCTAAGTGTTTTTCTCATAAAAAACACGCATGCTGCACCTAGCGTTGTTCCAACAAATGGAATCAGTATACCTTCAAAAACATTCATTAGCATTATGTATTCCTCTGTATAGTCAAAAGTACTTTCACATCGTTCTATTGTTAGTTTTAGCTAACTGCTATGTATAAAAGAAACCGTGCGAAAAGCAAACTGTAATTTCACACGGTTTTACTTATGTTTAAGTATATCACTTACGAAATCATATAACAATATAATTCTTTTAACAATTTACAAAAAGCCGGAGGTCAGTGTTACTGTTCACACACCACTGTCCCGCGAGTGTTGGCATGAATATGCCAAA
>ENA-OQDF01001319-OQDF01001319.1-human-gut-metagenome-genome-assembly--contig:-NODE-1319-length-9984-cov-1.500355_pt1 | contig 9984 bp, 16 predicted proteins | sample MGYA00242769_ERZ504597 | MGnify/ENA primary metagenome ERZ504597 (study PRJEB26092, sample SAMD00036305) | human gut metagenome | host: Homo sapiens | study: EMG produced TPA metagenomics assembly of...
TCTTTCTCGAGTATGTGGGCCTGTGACTAACGATAAGGAGTTTTAGACAGTTAAATATAAAGAGAGGATGCCGCTATCCTCTCTTTATATTTAACATTGTCTTGAGTGCATTAAAGGATCGGACCAGCTCCCCATTGCGGCGCATTGGTGTCCTGCCAATACGCTCGCTATTCAATATGTCGCCGGAGCCAACGCTTAAGCCTGTTCTTTATAAGCCTCGATCAAGTTATCATACATCAAGTCTGTTGGATTCGGTGCGTTCAATGCTACACGACGCGGGATATTGGTCACGGGATAACCATTAGCGCTATAATCCATACGTGGGAAAATTGAAGATCCTATCTTAGGCACGCCGGAACGACGGGCGGTCGAGTAAGCGTCTATCGGAGACATCAAGAAATGTAAGATTTGTTGGATATATACCTTTTCCAAATCAGAAGCCTTGTTTCCTGTCAACTGATAGTCTTTATAAGACATCATCTCATCGATCTCGCCTGCTACCAAATCAATAGGTTTCTCGTTTGGATCATAGTTGTAAGTCGTACCGTAATACGGGATCTTATTCGAGCGAGCCAAACGGTCGTATTCCTCAACAGAAGCGCGAAGCGCTTTATTGAAATAATCTTGGGCCGATCCGGGCAGGTTCGCTCCCAATAACTTGAACTCAGCCAGATACAGGTTCACCTCGGCTGTTGTCATATACATACCATACCAAGGATTGTCTTCGATGTCTTGGATCACAGGATCTCCTGCCGCAACCGGATAAGTAAGTCTATTCGACCGTAAACTTGCTCTTGTTGGAAGCGAGAGAATGGTTCATAGATATAATCATCATTGTATTTACAATTAATATTATAATTGAACCAATCCCCAAATTTACCAGCTTGTTGTCCGGCATTGTAATCCAATGGGAATCCTTGGTAACGTACCCATGGTTCTCCGGCTCCTTTCCAAGCGTTGAATTTATATTTACCGTCAGCTCTTACTGAATAATCGATGCTCTCCATGATATAGTGAGGAATTTGTGCCTGCTTGCCAGCATCGAAGAATAACTGTACGACATTGGAATTCCATTCATTTTTTGAAAAACGAAACGGACACGCAGGTCACGGTTGTTAACCATGAAGTCGATCAGCGTCTTCGAGCCTCCCACACTTTGCAAAATGCCATTGTTCCAGTGGTAGGTCTTATCTTGGTTGGATGAATTGTAAGTAGCCTTGTTGAACAAGAAATCATCATCCGTGCCATTCAACACGCCACAGGAGGCATTAGCTACTTGTTCGGCGATTTGGATCGCTTTCTGACGGTTTTGAGAGATCAAACGAGCCGCAATCTTCAATTTCAAGGAATTCGCCAGTTTCGCCCATTTCTCTTTCTGACCGTTGTAAATAGCGTCTTGCGCTCCCTCGAACACTTGATTTTGGGCTGTCGTGAAAGTCGTGATCGCTTCGTCCATATTGTTCAGCCACAGCTCATACAAGCGTTCCACGCTGTCATATTTCGGTGTCAAAGTTCCACCATGCAACGCTTGTGCAGCCTCCGTGTGAGAAATATTTCCGATGAAATCGGAGTGAAGATTCCCATATAAGCGCACAAGACATTAATGGCAGCTTCGTAGGCTTCATATTGGGCGCTTTCCTCTTCCGACATTTGAGAGCGAACGTACTTGATCTCATTGGCATATTTCAATACATCGATTGATTTGAATCCGGGATTCATACCACCGTCAAATACGGTAGAGGTCACGCCCCCTGTGCTGACCAACAACTGTGTCCATTGATACATCTGGTCTGCATTATAAAACCAATAGGTATAATCGGATGGTTCAAAATCCAAAACCCCTTGGGCAAACAAATAGCCGATATCGCCTTTTGTCACCGTCGAGGGATCTTGTTTCAATTCGGAGAAATCATCTTGACAACCACTCATCAACAAAGATGATCCAGCTAATAACAAAGATGTTATATAGTGATATTTTTTCATATTCTTATTCTTTAATTTTATGCGTTAATCAATGAATTTAGAAACCTACATTTACCGTGAACGTGAAACTGGAGGTAACACCCGTCAGAGAACGGATACGGAACTCGGCGGCAGCTGTACCGGAAACGGACTCCGGATTGATGTTGTTTGGCAATGAGTTCAATAAGTAACCCAAGTTGTGCCCATTCAACGTCAATACGCAATGTTTAGCCTTGATTTTCTCGCAAGCGGTACTAGGCAGGCGGTAACTTAAAGAAATGTCGCACAATGCGATATAGTTCAAGTCTTCCACCCATGAGTTATTTACCACACCATAATCGCGACCGGCCATAGTCCAAGCGTTGTTGCGATATGTCCATGCCGAAGCGTGTGTCGGTTCGATCACGCCCTTATCGAACAATTCTTGATAAGACTGTCCGGCAGAAGACACTCCACCCGCTCCAACAGTATAGATCGAACCATCGGGTTGCGTGATTTGCGTGCCTTGCGGGATGATACCTTGTGGGATGATACCGTCGTTATAAGTCTTTCCATCGAATTTGGATGTCCAAGTGACACCGCCATGTCCCGGTGTCCCTTTCAAGGATTCTTCCATGAAGCCATAGGCCGTACCGTAGCGGGAGTTATAGGAAGCTACTTTTCCTCCAAAACGCATATCCAATGAGATATTCAAACTCCAGTTCTTATATTTCAATCCGGTAGATATTGATCCAAGGAAATCAGGAATCATGGAACCGATCTCAACGATCTTCGCTTCGTTTCGCAGGTAATGAGAACGGCGTGTCCCGTCTGTCCAAACCAACATGGGCAAACCGGATGACTTATCGAATTTATAATAGCTATCTGTCATCAGGGTTCCATATGAGGCCCCTACCTTAGCCACGGAACCGATACGGTAGTTCCCATAGGCGACATCACCGGCCAGTGTAATATAATCCGCCACATTCTCGTGCAATTCCACGATTTTGTTCATGTTCTTTGTCCAAGTAAAGTCCAATGTCCACTCCCAGTCTTGATTCTGGAACGGGATCGTGTTCAAGGCCAACTCCACGCCTTTATTTTGGATGTTACCGGCGTGATCAATTGCTTGGTGATACCAGATACGGCCGGAACCGAGATTTCCATGATCTGGTCTTTCGTGTTCTCTTTATAATAGGTAGCGTCCAAACCGATCCGGTTGTTTAGGAAGCGCCAATCCAAGCCAATTTCCCAAGCGTTCTTACGCTCTGGCTTCAAATCTTGGTCGTACATGGTTCCCGCAATGACATGCCATAATAGTTTGTCCCGTTTAACGTGGATGTGTTGATTTGGTATGCCGTGTTGATGATGTAAGGACTTGTATCGTTACCAACTTGCGCCCATGAACCGCGAATCTTAGCGAAAGAAATCCATTCCGGTAACTGATCGCGATACGTGCTTGAGATCAACCACGATCCGTTTACGGATGGGTAGAAATAGGAATATGATCCGTGTCCATCGGCGTAAACCAAGGTAGAAGACCAGTCGTTACGTCCGGTTACGTCCAAGAAGATTTGGTCTTTCCAGTTAACGCGACTTGGAAAGCTACGGACAACATCTTCTTGCGGTCTTCTACCTTTGCGCCATAAGTGGGTGTTTGCTTTGAGTTTTCGATAAAATATTGGTTGGGAGCGATCAGGCCACCATTCGTGTTCATCGACTGTGCCTGCTGGAAGTTCTCGTAGAATTCACCATGTAAGAAACCATTCACCGTAAAGTCGCCAAAAGTCTTGTTAAACATAAAGTTGGCATTCAAGTTAGTTTGTTCCTTAGTGGTCTGTCCGATACCATAGTAACCTCCTTCATTGGCGTAACCGGAGCCGGGTTGCTTGTTCTCAAAGCGGGTATAGTAGTAGTTGTAGCTACCTTTCACGTTAAACTTCAACCAATCCAATAGGTCGATATTTAATTTCACGACAGGACGGACTGAGATCTCTTTTTGTCGGTAATCGTTCTCATAGACGCTCCACCAAGTACCGATTCCCGGCATATTACCATACTCATCGCCATAGCTTGAGCTGGCCAAACCTCCGTGTACGCCTTTATATTTGTCCTTTGCAGTTGATGGATCATATGAACGTCCCCACACGCCGCTTGCGAAGTTCTCTCCAATGTTGATCGGAGAGTTCTTTGGCATAGAGTTGGCGAACGACATACTGGCTTCCAGTTTGATTTTGGGGTGGAACATGTGCGAGGCCTTGCCTAGGAAGGAGATACGGTCGAAGCTATTATTCGGAGTCGTACCATCTACATGCCTGTAAGACAATGAGGTATAAAATGTCGTTTTCTCATTGCCTCCGCTGATCGCCACGTTTGTATTCGAACTGAATCCTTTTTGATATGCCTTGTGGAAGTTATTCTTTACGGGAGAGTAGGCTCTTGTGGAACCGTCATAGTATTGTATCTCACGTCCATCGAATGCGGGTCCCCACGACATACCTTGATCGTTCATCAATGAGAATTGACCATTTGCGTTGGTAGGATATTGTCCGAAGTTGTCATAGATGTAATAGTCTCCATTAGCGTTTTTATCGCCGTAATCTACGTTACCTGCAATGATACCGTTACCGAATTCGTTTTGGAAACTAGGTGTTTGGGTTATCACATCCATACCGAATGATTGTGAGATATTGATACCCAGTCCTTGTCCGCTCTTGCCGCTTTTGGTCGTGATCACGATCGCGCCGTTCAAACCGCGGGAACCATAGAGGGCTGTGGCCGCCGCTCCCTTCAATACGGATACAGACTCGAAGTCATCCGGGTTCAAGTTTTTCAACTCGTTACCGTAGTCATTGGGGTTGGAGTCCCAGTCCGGATTACCTTCCTTGATGGAGTTGTCCAAGATCACGCCATCGATCACATAGATCGGCTGGTTGTTCTTTCCTAATGTGGAAGCACTGCGGATCTGAACTTTAGAGGAACCGAACATACCACCATCCGAACCTGAGATTTCCAAACCGGCCACTTTACCTTGCAAGGCGGCTACCGGGTTAATCAAGTTAGCGTTCAATTCGTCGCCTTTTATCTCTTTCATGGCGTAGCCTAGGGATTTTTCCGAGCGTTTCATACCCAAGGCGGTAACAACTACCTCCGTCCAGTTTTTGCGTATCCTCGGCAAGCTTACGCTGATGGCCTGCCCCTTGTAGATAAGCTCTTGGGTCATGTATCCGATAAAGGAGATCTGGATCAAGTCTCCGTTATTTACTCCTTCCAACGAGAAGTTACCGTTCATGTCGGTAATCGTTCCATTGGTTGTGCCTTTTACTACTACAGACGCTCCGGCTACAGGCCCGAAATTATCCTCTACAACTCCCGTTACTTTTCCGCTCTGCAAGGAAATACTTACGTCTAGTTTCTCCGGTACCAAGTCGCATATGCGCTTACAGGCAACGCCATAGCTCCCACTACGAGGATTAGATTGACCGGCTTAAAGTTTTTCAACATAACTAATGATTTTTTATGGTAATAAAATTAACTATCTCTTGGCGAAACAGCGTCTATTGTTTGGCGTTGAAATCTAAAGTTCTGTGGTTGGTGTATTTCGTTGTTTTATTGATTTTTCACTTAAGTACCATGACTACTCTGTTCTAAATTGAAAATACCTGATACCTTCACCCTATAAGTTTCGAGTATACTATTTGAATATGGTGGAACTAAGTTGTACGCAAACCTCCGGTATGCACCCAAGCCTTTTTTGCTTATTCTTTTTCACTTATTAAGGAAAACATAAGCAACTATTTGTAAGCAAAACCAAGCGAACTCATAATAATTTGTTACTTTCGCGGTGGTTTCAAATAGGACAGTCAAAAAACAACTAATAAAAACATCTATGGCAAAGATTACAAAAGAGGAGGCCCTTCGGTACCATGCCGAGGGCAAACCGGGTAAGATCGAGGTTATCCCGACAAAGCCTCATAGCACGCAAACGGATTTATCCCTGGCTTATTCGCCGGGCGTAGCCGAGCCGTGTCTGGAGATCGAGAAGAATCCGCTGGACGCGTACGAATATACGGCGAAAGGTAATTTGGTAGCCGTAATCTCCAACGGTACCGCCGTACTCGGGCTGGGCGATATCGGTCCTTGGCCGGTAAGCCGGTGATGGAAGGCAAGGGATTGCTATTCAAGATATTCGCAGGCATCGACGTATTCGATATCGAGGTGAACGAGAAAGATCCGGAGAAGTTTATCCAGACCGTGAAGGCGATCTCGCCCACGTTCGGAGGAATCAACTTGGAGGATATCAAGGCACCGGAGTGTTTCGAGATCGAGACTCGCCTGAAGAACGAGCTGGATATCCCCGTCATGCACGACGACCAGCATGGTACGGCAATCATCTCCGGCGCGGGCTGATCAACGCCTTGGAGATCGCCGGCAAGAAGATCGAGGACGTGAAGATCGTGGTGAACGGCGCCGGAGCCGCCTCCATCTCATGTACGAAACTGTACGTGATGCTGGGAGCGCGCAAGGAGAATATCGTCATGTGCGACAGCAAGGGCGTCATCTCTACCAGTCGCCCGGACTTGAACGCCGCCAAGCGGGAGTTCGCTACCGACCGTCCGATCAAGACCTTGCAGGAGGCCGTGGTGGGAGCCGACGTATTCTTGGGCCTCTCCGTGGCGAACGTATTGACCAAGGAGATGGTACGTAGCATGAATGCCGACCGATCGTATTCGCCTTGGCGAACCCGAACCCGGAGATCTCCTACGCCGACGCTATGGCCTCGCGGGACGATATCATCTTCGCTACCGGACGTTCCGACTATCCGAACCAGATCAACAACGTGCTGGGATTCCCTTATATCTTCCGCGGCGCCTTGGATACGCACGCCAAGGCGATCAACGAGGAGATGAAGCGGGCCGCCGTCTACGCCATCGCCGACCTTGCCAAGGAGCCTGTCCCCGACGTGGTGAACGCCGCCTATAAGCTGAAACGAACCACTTCGGACGCGACTATATCCTTCCGAAAGCGCTCGATCCCCGCTTGCTGACCCGTGTATCTTGCGCCGTGGCGAAAGCCGCTATCGACTCGGGCGTGTCTCGCAAGACGATCACCGACTGGGAGGGCTACGCCAACCACTTACGTGAGATGATGGGATACGACAACAAACTATTGCGCTCGTTCACCGATATGGCGAAAGCGAACCCAAAACGGGTGGTATTCGCCGAGGCGAACCACGTGAATATGCTGAAAGCCGCCGCCGAGGCGAAAGCGGAAGGTATCTGTTTCCCGATCTTGCTGGGTAACGAGGAGCGTCTGGCCAAGATCGCCGCCGAGGAGAATATCAGTCTGGAAGGTATCGAGATCGTCAACCTCCGCCACGACCGCGAGACGGAACGCCGCCACGCTACGCCCGTATTCTTTCTGATAAGAAGGCACGTGAGGGCGTGACTTACTCGGAGGCTTGCGAGAAGATGGTAGACCGCAATGCGTTCGGTATGATGATGGTGGCTACCGGCGACGCTGACGCTTTCGTGACGGGCGTATACAGCCGCTACTCGGAGGTTACCAAGATGGCGGAACAGATCATCGGCATCCGCCCGAGCTACAAGCATTTCGGCGCTTGAACATCTTGACTTGTAAGAAGGTACGTTCTTTATGGCCGATACGCTGATCAACCGTCACCCGTCGGCCGAGGTATTGATCGATATCGCCCGCCTGACGCACGACGCGTGAAGTTCTTCGCTCACGAGCCGGTGATGGCGATGTTGTCTTACTCCAATTTCGGGGCCGACAAGCAGGGCAGTCCGCTGAAAGTACACGAAGCGATCGATTTCTTGCATAAGACATACCCGGACATGGTAGTAGACGGAGAGATGCAAGTAAACTTCGCCCTCGACAAGAAGTTGCGCGACGATATGTATCCGTTCAACAAGTTGAAAGGGCAAGACGTGAATACCTTGATCTTCCCGAACCTAAGCTCCGCCAACAGCGCATACAAGCTATTGGATACGCTGGGTATCACCGAGACGATCGGCCCAATCCAGATGGGATTGAACAAACCGATCCACTTCACCGACGTAGAAAGCTCTACCCGTGATATCGTGAACCTGACGACCGTAGCTGTCGTAGACGCTATCGTTCAAGAGCAGATCGAGAAAGAGAACAGATAAGTTTTGATGCGGATGACGCGGATAACACGGATAAGAATAAAATAAATCCGTGTCATCCGCGTCATCTGCGTCTAAAAGATAGACCACCAAGAGTTTTGACACAGGGTCATGTCAATTTAGATAGCTTTCGATATTCGCTATTACCTTTTGCGACAATCGCTCCATACATTGCTCCGAGTGGCCGGAGACTTCGGGGTATATATGACATTATCGAATTGCGTCAAGGTATCCGCATAATTCCCAATACCGACCTCATCGCATAAGAAGAAATTCCGCTTATGTGCGCTAAGCCAACGTTGTAAATCCGGGACACGGAAAGTAGGCCCTACCGACGTATTGATCAATATCTTCAGATTACCGAACAAACGAAACTCATCCGCCCCCAGAAGAATCGTATTACGAGGCAAGCAAGTACATAAAATATCCACCTCCGGCAGCAACTCCCGCAAAGGCAGGTAAGCGATACCGGCGGCCTCGGCATCCGGCTTACGGGTACGGCTGAAATAATAGACCTCAGCCCCCAAGAAACGAAGAGCGTCAGCGATCATTCTCCCGGTGCGGCCCAATCCCACGATGCCTACTTTTGCCCGCCCAGCTCATACGCCTTATGTCTCCACTGTTTCCCGCCGAAACCATGCAACAAACGGACCAGCTCGCTAATGACATACTCCACGACTCCCTCATCGCCATAGTCGCGGATGCCCAAGACCGTTATCCCCCGCTCACGTGCGGCGGCTATATCCACATTCGCGCTAGACTCGCTATAGAGGGTACAGCACATCCCGATGTATTTGATATTCGGGCAAGCCTCGATCACGTTCCTCCGGATCTGTGTATTATAAGAGACGAGTACGCAATCTGCGTCCCCGATCCGGTTCACAATCTCCTCATCCGTTTCCGGAATGCCGGTATAAAAAACAACCTCTTTTCCAAGCTCCTTCAAACGCTCCACTCCCCATGTATTCAACCCGGTAGAATCTACCACTACTATTTTCTCAAACATATCTCACATTATTAATTACCATCTTCAATTAATTATCCCTCTCACAAAGCTATAAATAAAATAGCCGCAAAGGGTAACCTTCAGCACGACACTCAATAAAAAACCCGCGAACGCCCCGAAACTAGCCTTCAACGCATCTCCGGACGCCTTGCCTCCCAAAAGTTCCCCAACGAAAGCCCCCACGAAAGGACCCAGCAAGATTCCCCAAGGCGGAAACACGAATATGCCGGCCACGGTTCCCACGGCACATCCCCAATTCCCCACTTGGACCCTCCGCTATACTTAGTCCCCAGCATGGCGTAACATAGTCCATCGCCTGTGCCAACACGACCAGCAATCCCCACACGACCAACTCCGTAACCGTAAATTCCGCATAGCCCGTAAAATGCAACAGCCACAAAGCCAATACGCCACCGGCGGCCCCGGCAAGATCGGCAAAAAACACCCCGCCAATCCCACCAACAAACAGATAACGCCTAGTATAACCAATAAGATATCCATATATTTCAGTTTTTGGGATATATAAATAGACAAAGATACAAACATTTCCCACCCTTAACTGTTTTGCTAAAAGCTAAATCTAAACATATATATTTATGCACAAACATTTACGCCTGACATGTTATGCTTTGTTGTGCTTGCTGGTACCGATCGGGATAATGGCGCAGACAGAGCATACGTATTTAGACCGTGCCCTACCCGGATCCATGGTCTGAGGAAGGAAGTGATTTCCAGCAGACACTTCCCGTAGAAGATAATTGGTGGAGAAATTTTAAGGACCGTTGCTGGACTCGCTGATAGAAGTAGCCGTGAAACAAAACTATTCCGTGCGAATGGCGATGGACAGGATCGCCACTGCGAAAGCCAACC
>ENA-OQDF01001320-OQDF01001320.1-human-gut-metagenome-genome-assembly--contig:-NODE-1320-length-9973-cov-3.515031_pt1 | contig 9973 bp, 11 predicted proteins | sample MGYA00242769_ERZ504597 | MGnify/ENA primary metagenome ERZ504597 (study PRJEB26092, sample SAMD00036305) | human gut metagenome | host: Homo sapiens | study: EMG produced TPA metagenomics assembly of...
CTGACAAAAGAATTGAAGAAAATCTGTGCAGAGACAGGAAAACTGATAACAGCGCAGGTTCCGGAATATTATTTTAAACCTGCGATGATACCGGCAAAATCGGAAGATGTCGGAAAAAATCAGGAAAATCTGACAGAGGAAGAAAAAAGATTTGTTTCTGTTCTGGAAGACAGAACTACAGAAGAGCTGATTCCTCTGCTTTATGGAAAGATTTCAGAGAATATCAGTACTCTTGGTGCAGCAGGGATTCGAGTGCCGGGATCAGCAGGTGAAACCTGCGGTACTTTGGAAGAGTATGGAATCCCCTCTCTTGTTATGGCGGACGGTCCGGCAGGTATCCGCCTCAGACAGTGGTATGAGGTAGATAAAGAGACAGACAGCATCTATGAAATGGGAGTTCTTGGTTCACTGGAAAATGGAATTCTGGAACCTGGTGTGCATCATGAGAATGCAGACACTTATTATCAGTACTGTACTGCTTTTCCGGTAGGAACAGCACTGGCACAGACCTGGGATACAGATCTCATGACAGAGTTTGGAAAAGCAATCGCAGAAGAAATGGAAGAATTTCATGTAAATCTGTGGCTTGCACCGGGTATGAATATTCACAGAAACCCATTATGTGGAAGAAATTATGAATATTATTCAGAAGATCCATATCTGTCAGGGATGCTGGCAGCAGCAGTGATCCGGGGTGTTCAGAGCAAGTCAGGATGTGGCGTAACAATCAAGCATTTTGCATGCAATAATCAGGAAGATAACCGCATGGGTGTTAACTCCTGTGTATCCGAACGTGCGCTCAGAGAAATCTATCTCCGCGGATTTGAAATTGCAGTAAAAGAAGGAAATCCTGTTTCTATTATGACTTCCTATAATCTTATCAACGGTATTCATGCGGCGAACAGCAAAGATCTGTGCATGACAGTTGCCAGAAAAGAATGGGGATTTGACGGAGCAATTATGTCAGACTGGAACACAACAGTTCCGGAAGATGGAAGCGTTCCATGGAATGTGTGGCAGCAGGCAATGACATTATCATGCCTGGAAATCCGGATGATGATAAGAATATTCGCCAGGCATATAAAGAAGGTAAACTTACAGAAGAAGAAATCCGAAATTGTGCCGGACATCTGGTATCTATGATCCGTAGATTAGAGCGTACAGATTGTTGAAATGATTTTTCAAACACGCTCTAAATGAAAACAGATAGAATTCTGGCATATGCTGAAAATACAGTAATGAGAGGACAATATTAATTATTAAAATCAATCGGAAGACCATCAGAGGCCTTCCGATTGATTTAGGATAATAAGCGGGAATCCTCGGCAATTCAATTACCGAGATGAAAGCGTAAACTGTGCATATCTGCACTCATAATAAATAGAAATAACAAAACGGTTTTTCGTTCAATTTTCTCCTATAAAAGCGACTTAAATGAAAACTAAATTCCAGTTGTAGACTATCGTTGTAATTCTGCAGGATTAAATTCGGCTTTGCACCTTAACAAATTCATATATTTGCGTTATAATGAGCCTATAAGCCTCCAGTTTTGATGTTTTTTCACATTCTAAACGGGCATCTGAAAATAGTATGCGAGACTAAATTCTGGTGCAGTGAAATCTGCCTGTGCTTAAACTATTTTATTTCAACAGATTTGGACTAAGCATTACGTCATCAGGTGCGACTGCCGTTAACCCTAATGCTTTGTGAAGTTTTTGGTCCAAGAGTAAAAGAGATAGTTCATATGGACTGTGTCCATTGAGACTGTCTCTTTTTCGCTGTTTATGTGATTCATCATAAGCATGATTTTTCATCATCTAAGTCAGCGAATGAGCTGCCTTTGGGACGGATGTAACGTATATACTCATGATTCTTTTCACAGGCTCCTTTTTGCCAGAAACAGTAAGGATCACAGTAAAAAATAGTTGTACTTTTACTTCCGTCACAGAATTCCTCCATCTCTTTTCGGGCTGAGAATTCAGAACCTCCATCTGTGAGGATTACCGGAAAAAGCTATTTGAATGCCTCTTGTCCCAAAACTGTTTCCAGCCATACAAAGACCTCCAGGACACATTCCTGATCCTGATATTCCAAAAGAAACATGAGCATAAGATTGCAGTTGCGGAACGTAAAGGTTAAGATGGCTTTGCTTTCGCCTTTCTTACCTTCCACGCAGTCCATTTCCACAACATTGATATCTGGATGTTCCTTTATATAATTCTGAAAATCTTCGTAGTTATGACCTTGACGGTAAAAACGGTCTTTCGCACTGGCCTGAGTAGGTTTCCTGCGTTTCTTATAACGTACAGTTCTTCTTAAATCACTGTTTCGTACCTCAAAGACACAATTACTGATGTACGAGTAGAGTGTTCTTCTGGAACAGCCTAATTCCTCAGCATGGGTAGCATAGATATGACCTATAGACTGGTGTTTTTCCTTAATCAAAGGAACCAGTAGGTCATTCATGACCTAAATACTTTCAGGAGTTTGGTTGATGCCAACTCTGCAATCAACTAATACGCTTCGATATTCATCATGTGCATATTTTAATGAATAAAATTTTCTTGGCATAAGACAATTCGTTTTTTTTACACAACCATTGCAGACATACGGTGGTTTCTTAAGTTTTTCGCATTCAGCGTTTCATAACCCGGGCATATATTGATACATCGCATATCAGGTTTTCTACAGAGTTTACAAACAATACCACACTGTTCATCACAAAGGCAAACTATTTTACAAGTTTTGCGATGAATACATGGTGGGTTTGTATATCCTGCATCGGGACGTTCTTTTGTATGTGCATGAAGTCTTACTTCTTTTGATATAGTAGAGGGATCTTTTCCGATGGTTCTTCTAATTTCAGCGAAACTTTTATTTTCGGTAAGCCCCTTCTCGATATCAACACGTTGCTCAAATGTTAAATGTTTCTGATTGCCTTTATTGTTCATTATTATCTCCGATCTGCACAGGCAGGCAATCAGCTGCAAGTACATTATAAAGAGTTATGTTATTGGCAATCAATAGAGTTAAGATATGTGCAGAGGTAATTTCTACCTATATAGAATTTACTCTTACATTTTAAGTAGAATTGGAATTTAGTTTTTCATTTAAGTTCCTATAAAAGCTTTCTATAAAAAGCTGTATCCAGCATTATAAAAAAGAAAATATGTTCGATATTTTATTGCGAAATTTTTGATATCATGGTATACTATATGTATGAAAGAAAATCTTATACATTACCGCACTTGTGTGTGTAATATTAATTACCATATGGTATGGTCAGTGAAATACCGGCGGAAGATATTAAATGCGGAGGTCGAGGCATATCTGCAGGAACTGGTGCAGGAGATAAGGGCTTTACGATCCATCTGTTTGAATGTGGGGAAGGAGACCATGTACACTGTTTTGTGTCAGCCCCTCCGAAATTATCCATAACTGCGATCGTGAAATACCTGAAGGGGATCTCCGGCAGGAAACTTTTCGAACGTTTTCCGGAAATAAGAAACCAGCTTTGGAAAGGGGAGCTGTGGAACCATTCCTATTATGTGGAAACGGTCGGATCTGTATCGGAAGAAAACATCCGCAGGTACATCGAACATCAGAGCAAAGCTTACTGATACTATGGAGGAGAGGAAATGCTGCTGTCAAAGAAAACATCCATAAAGGTCAGACGGGAATATGCGAATCTCATCGGACATATGTGCTATGCAGCATCCAAGCTCTGGAATGTCTGTAATTACGAGCGTCAGCATTACAAAGAAACTGGGATGGAGCAGTATCCGGACTGGTATTATCAGAAAAAAGCCCATAAAGAGGATCTGTGGTATAAACAGCTCCCGTCCCAGACCGCCCAGGAAGTCTGTAAGCTGCTGGACAAGGCATGGAAGTCTTTTTACGCCCTGAAAAGATCCGGAGGGATCGAGACTCCCAGACCGCCGCGGTTTAAGCAGGAAGTATCCCTATTACCTATCTGCAGATGGGGATCGTGCATGAGCGGGATACGGACAGAGTCCGCCTGTCCCTTCCAAAGGCATTAAAAAATATATGGAAGAAACGTATCAGATCCATGAAAACTTTCTTTACCTTGAAAATAAGATTTTCAGGGGCATGGATCAGATCAAACAGCTGCGGATCTACCCGCCGGAGAAGGGAAACTGTAAAATTATTGTTGTTTATGAGATTCCTGACCAGGAAGAACTTCCACAGAACGGACATGAACTGTCTATTGATCTGGGACTTCACAACCTTATGACGTGTTATGATTCTAAAAATGGGAAGACGTTTATTCTGGGCAGGAAGTATCTTGGATTGGAAAGATATTTCCATAAAGAGATCGCAAGGGTGCAGGCCCAGTGGTATGGACAGCAGTCCGGAAAGGGAGTCAAACATCCGACCACATCAAAACATATCAGGAAGTTATATAAGAGAAAACATGATTCAGTAACGGATTATCTGCACAAGGTCACAAGGTATCTTGCAGAATACTGCCGGGAACAGGGGATCACCTGTGTCATTGCAGGGGATATCCGGAACATCCGGAGAGAAAAAGACCTGGGACACAGGACAAACCAGAAGTTTCACAGTCTGCCGTATAACAGGATCTATATCATGCTGGAATATAAGCTGAAAAGATATGGAATTCGTTTCACAAAACAGGAAGAAAGTTATACCAGCCAGTGCAGCCCACTGTCACCGGAAGTGGGGAAAAGATATGCAGAGCCGTCCAAACGGAAAGAGAGAGGATTGTATAGAGATGGAAACAAAACCTATAACGCAGATGCCGTAGGCGCATATAATATCCTGAGAAAATATCACTCCGTATCCGGAGTAAAAAGAGAACTGTCCGTAACCGGACTGAAGACACCGGAAATAATAAAAGTAGCTGTATAGCTCTAAAGAGCAAACAGTAGTGGTGCCATGGATGCACTCTGAAAAAAGGCGGTATCCCGCCTTAATTCAGATGCTCTGGTAACTCAGTTACCGAGTAATTCACTGACATAATAAAACGCTGCGGAATGAACCGCAGCCAGTAATAAGTTTCATCTGTTTACCTTTCGTCAAAAGCAACAAATCTGTATGATGTCCTACATATTTGTAAGCAGGACGAATGATCTTATTTGCATTAATCAGTTCTTCCAGACGGTGAGCACTCCAGCCCGGCATACGTGCAATAGCAAAGATCGGAGTAAATAATTCTTCCGGAATACCAAGCATGCTGTATACAAATCCACTGTAGAAGTCCACATTTGCGCAGACATTCTTAAACAGTTTTCTATGTTCCATAATCAGTTTGCCGGCAATATTTTCTACTCTGTTATAAAGCTCGAATTCCTCTGTCATTCCCTTTTCCTCAGCAAGTGCCTGGGCAAAGCGCTTCAGGATCACTTCTCGGGGATCGGAAAGTGTATAGACCGCATGCCCCATACCATAGATCAGCCCTGCATGATCAAATGCTTCTTTATTCAGAACCTTCTGGAGGTAAGCTATGATTTCATCTTCGTTATCCCAGTGATCTTGATCTACATGAGACTTCAGATCAGCAAACATATTCTGAACTTTAAGGTTTGCTCCACCATGACGAGGTCCCTTCAGAGATCCGATGGATGCAGCAGTAGAAGAGTAGGTATCTGTCCCTGAAGAAGTTACCACATGAGTGGTGAAAGTGGAGTTATTACCGCCACCATGCTCAGCATGCAGGATCAGTGCAATATCCAGAACTTTTGCTTCCAGTTCTGTGTATTTTCCATCCGGGCGAAGCATAAGAAGAATGTTCTCGGCAAGAGAAAGCCCCTTCTGCGGATTACGGATAAATAAGGTATCATCCTTTCTGAAATGGCGATATGCATGGTAAGAATATACGGCAATTTCAGGAAGCTTTGCAATCAGTTCCAGAGACTGACGAAGTACATTTTCAGGAGAAATATCTTCCGGATTGTCATCATATGTATAGAGAGCCAGAACACAACGCTGCATGGCATTCATAATATTGGCATTGGTTCCCTTCATAACAACATCGCGGACAAAACGACCGCCAAGCTCCTCCATATCAGACATCATATCCAGAAATCTGGAAAGTTCTTCCTTATCAGGGAGCTTACCGAAGATCAGAAGATAAATTGTTTCTTCAAATCCAAAACGTCTTCCGTTCAGACCACTGATGATATCCTGTACATTGATTCCCTGATAGTATAAACGTCCATCAGCCGGAATCTGTCTGCCGTTGATTAGATTATAACCATTAACATCAGAAATCTCTGTAAGACCGGTCAGAACACCCTTACCAGCGGAGTCACGAAGACCTCTTTTTACATTATATTCTACATACAGATTTGGATCGATATGATGATTCTTGAGCAGTTCCTGTTCAAAGAATCTCATTTTGTCACGAAGCTGTCCGGAATCTTCCAGACTCATCATTTCATGTTTTTCCATAATATCATTCCTCATTTCCCCGTTATTTATCTACAGTAATACTCGCAAATTCACTTATAGCAATACTCGTAAATAATGCATATTATAGTGAATTTTATTAAAAAACACTGATACAGTGAATTGCAGATGCATCCTTGCGATCAGTGTTTTACTATGGCGAACATTTGTATTTGTACCTATTTAAATATTGTACAGTAAGTGATGGGAAAGGCAAGATAAAGATTGTATTTTTTTCATACAATCATATTAAAGTGATAACGCTTTAAAATTATACAGAAGGAAAAATATTAAGTGATAACGCTTTAAATTATATAGAAGGAAAATTATGAAAAATATAACACAAAATCATGGAACGTGCTATAATAGCCAACAGAAAGCATGATAAAGGGGAAGTGAGAAAAGAAATGTCAGAAAGAAAAATGAAACGAGTTGAGGACTCCTTAACAGAGCAGTCTCATTTATTAATGCCAAAGTGTCTGAATGCCGCAGGTTATCTGTTTGGCGGACAGCTGCTTGCATGGATTGATGAAACAGCAGGTATTGTTGCCAAGCGTCATGCGGAAATGAATGTGGTAACTGTTGCAGTAGACAATATGTATTTCAAAGCCGGAGCCAGAGTGAACGATACCATCGTTCTCATCGGACGGCTTACACATGTGGGACGTTCTTCCATGGAAGTACGTATTGATACTTACTGTGAAGCCCTTGATGGAACCAGAACCATGATCAACCGCGCATATTTTATTATGGTTGGAACAGATGAACATCAGCATCCTGTGGAAGTACCGGGACTTATCATTGAGGGAGTTACTCAGCAGATAGAGAATGAAGCTGCACAGAAACGTGCAAAACTCTGGAAAGTACGCAGACAGGAAGGATTTTAACAAAACAGCCGCAAATGCGGCTGTTTTTGTTTATCAGTAACATTTACTGCAAGGTCCGTATCCCATAGCTTCGGCTTCTGATTTGGATACCTGTCTGGCTGTATCCGGGTTCATTCTTCCACAGTTGGGAATGCTGTGATATTTTTCGCCGGTTGCAGGGATCCATACCATTGTTCCTACATCTGCATTGTTGGATTCTTCCTGTTCAGGTACCGGATCAGAGTGGTAGTTTCTTCCTGCCAGGAGTTTCCACCAGCGCCACCTGCAGAAGCATTTACAGTGGAGTCTCCGGAAGAATAATCATCGCATGGCTCCTGTGACCAGGAAATATTTGTTCCATCGGAGACTGCTATGATCGTACCCTGTTTATCTGTTCGGAATACAGGGATTCCCATATCTGATAAACGTTCCATTGTATCTGCTGACGGATGATTATACTGATTATTGATTCCGCAGCTTATGACTGCGTAAGATGGAGAAGTCGCTTCAAGGAAATCCCAGGTAGTTGAACTTGCAGACCCATGATGACCAACAGAAAGAACATCACAGTCAAGGTTCATACCTGTACTGATCATATCCTGTTCACTGGTTTCCTCTGCATCTCCGGTAAAAATAAAGCTATTTGAACCATTTTCAAGTTTGATTACAAGAGAGTTGTCATTACTGTTCTGGCTGATACCATTCGGTGCAAGAACAGTGAAACTTCCGGTGCCAAAATCAAATGTTTCGCCTACAGAAGGATATTGCACAATGATCGCATTTGCAGTGGCAGTATTCATAAAATTATTGAATAAATTAGAAGTATGTACATAGTCCGGTCCGAATATATTACTTACAGAGAAATTATCTATACATGGAACAAGACCGCCGATATGATCTTCATCATAGTGAGAAGCAATCATATAGTCAATGTTTTCCACATTCTGTTCCTGTAAGTAGGAGATGATCAAATCAGCATGGCTCTGATCCCCGCCATCGTACAAAAGATTTTGTCCTCCGGACTGTACTAAGATGGCATTTCCCTGTCCAACGTCAATAAAATGAACTGCCATCTCACTGTTGCCTTCAGCTTTTACCGTCAGTGCTGATTGCGGAACTAAGGTAAACAGCAGAAGGAACAGAGATAGAATTAGTGATAGTAACCTGTTTTGTTTCTTCATAAAAAGCCTCCTGAATGTTAATAGCAGTTTGATTATACCATTTATTGAGAAACAAAAACATAATTATAGTAATTTCGTAAAATAATACAAATAATCCAGTCTATCCTGAAGCGGGTTTGAAAAATGCTTTAGCGTGAAGTCCTGCGTCAGATTGATTAATACTCTATTTGCTGAACTTCCTCTCCATTGTCTTCCCATGTATCAGAGTTATCCAGAGAACCATCTGTGCTGTCACCGGAATTGTCATCGCTGGGATAATCAATCTGATCGGAAGAATCATCCCCTGTATCGTCAGACGATGTCTGATCACTGCTTCCATCATCAGAAGATCCATCTTCTGTATCTGTATTATCATTCTCCTGCCCTGTATCATCCAGAGAACCGTCCTGCGTCGTATCAGTATTGTAAGAAGAGTCATTGTAAGAAGTATCATTATAACTGTTGTCATAATCAGAATCATAGTTACTTTCCTGAGTATAATGGTAAATCCATCCTCCTCAGCCTGAGCTTCTGCCTGTGCTGAGCCTCAGCGGCAGTTTCCGGAGCTTCCGTAAGTTTGTAACAGCTTTTGACACTGTATTACCGGTAGGTGCCACAGCAGAAACCGCAAACATCGCGCCACAAAGCAGGATTGCAGTTCCGGCAATCTGAATTTCATCTATATGTCTCATAGTTTATATTCTCCTTGCTTATCTATGTTTGTTTCTTTCTATTTCTATGCATATCCAGATTATTTACAGCAATATTATATACCTTAAGTGGATTTTTTTGTAGAGTAAATTTTAAGTTACTGTTCATACATCATTATCCTGCGAGGTGTTTTGGCATGAATATGCCAAAATCCTGAGATATACAAGCCAAAATTGAAAAAAACTGGATTCTGTCTGAAAAATCTGTTATTATAAGAATCGTATGAAATATAATTTCAACTTTAATACAGTTTATCTAATTATTTTCTTTCCTGTATGATATCAGGGTAAAAAATCCCCATAAAATTGAAATTATAAATTTAAAAACAGAGGTGTCATTTATGAGCTGGTATAATGAGGCAATTTTCTATCACATCTATCCACTGGGTTTAACCGGCGCGCCGAAGCACAATGACTACAGTGCTCCTGTTTCCCGTCTGAACACATTACTTCCATGGATCGACCACATCAGAGAAATCGGATGTACAGCATTATACATCGGACCTTTATTCGAGAGTGTAGGACATGGCTATGAAACCACAGATTACAAAAAGCTGGATTCCCGTCTCGGAACCAACGAAGACCTTAAAAACTTCGTGGCAGCCTGTCATGAAAAAGAGATCAAAGTTATTTTCGATGGTGTATTCAATCACACAGGTCGTGATTTTTTGCATTTAAAGATATTCAGCAAAACCGCGAACATTCCAGATATCTCAACTGGTACTGCAATGTGAACTTCGGAGGGAACACAGAATACAATGATGGCTTCTCCTACGAAACTGGGTGGATACAACCTTCTGGTAAA
>ENA-OQDF01001321-OQDF01001321.1-human-gut-metagenome-genome-assembly--contig:-NODE-1321-length-9970-cov-1.234380_pt1 | contig 9970 bp, 14 predicted proteins | sample MGYA00242769_ERZ504597 | MGnify/ENA primary metagenome ERZ504597 (study PRJEB26092, sample SAMD00036305) | human gut metagenome | host: Homo sapiens | study: EMG produced TPA metagenomics assembly of...
TCCTTCTGTAGCTTTTATACTCCTGCGATAACCTTTAACAGAGTACTCTTTCCTGCACCATCAATCCAAGAATACCCAGACGATCTCCTTTATTCAATGTAAAATTAATATCTTTTAATGCCCAGAATTCATTATATGAAATCTGATGTTTTAATAACTTAATTACATAATCCTTTAAGTCATCTACTTTTCCTGACTTAAGTTGAACTTCATTCCAACATGTTCAACCTTTAATACTTCTTTCTTTGCCATGATACCCTCCTAAATGTGCAGAATGAATTCATCTTGCTTCTTATAGAAGAAAACCAATCCTACAATCACGCTTACAATTGCAAATACTACGGATGCTGCTAAAAATTTCATATTCATTGGCATACCAAAAACTGCCTGTCTGAAGTTATGGATCAGAAGATATAATGGGTTACATTTTAAAATCCATCCAAATCCTGACTTTAATAATCTGTCTGGTTTATAGAAAATTGCAGATGCATACATAATGATCATCAGTCCTACAGACCATAAATACTCTAAGTCTCTGAAGAAAACTGCCATTGTTGATAAGATCATTCCTACTCCAAAAGCTGTAATCAATAATAAAATCAGCGGAATGATTGCCTGCAACAGATAAACTGTTGGATATACCTTCAAAACAATTGATACAACAACCAATACAATTAATGAAATTGCAAAAATAATGTAGTTAAATAAAACACTTGATAATGGATAAATATACTTCGGTACATATACTTTCTTTATCATTCCAGAATTCGTTCTGATTGCCTTCATTGCTCCATTCGTCGCAGATGAAAAGAAACTATACATCAATCGTCCACAAAGAATATACACTGGGAAGTGTGGATCTTTGTTGCCAAACAATGTACCGAATACTACACTTAATACGATCATTGTCATTAATGGTTCCAAAAGTGTCCATAAAATTCCAAGATAAGATCTTCTGTATTTTAACTTGACTACCCTTCTTACTAATTCCCATAAAAGGAATCTGTACTTTTTAAAATTCTCAATATACGCTTTCACTGTACTTCTCCATTTTTGTTATTTGATTTAATCTCTGTGATATTATACTCTTCATCGACAAATTATTCAAATTATTTATTATTATTCACAAATTGTTATCAATTTTCTTGCTTCATCCAGATAAATATCTTCTTCTGGATTATCATAATCATAGATCAAATACTGATCAAATTTGCCAAATACTGATCATTTAAATCAACTCCACAAACAACATATACATCGTCTCGTAAGTCCATATCATCTAACTGTGCATATACTGCATCTGATACATAGCGAATATTATCCAAAAGATAAAGTTTGGCATGTGCTTTTTCTTCTTTAATCTCCAAAAATCTTGACAATAACTTTTCAAAGTTTTCTTCAGAATAATTGGTAATATTCGTAACACAATTATATTTTGTCTTTTCTGGTTCTTTTACAACAGTTATTGTTAAGTTTCCGCCAGATCCTTGTTGATTTAATACAAAAACTGATCATTTGATAATAACAATGATTCACTTTTTGTGTTACAGCAAATTCCTTTGGTATACGATCTTTTAATACTTCAAGCTTTGTATTAATATCAAAATTTTCTCTTACATAATTGCATGCTTCATTTGATATAAGATACATCTTATCATATTGATTGCAATTTTTATATAGTTATTTACTTTATTGGCATATTCTTCATTGCCCTGCATCATTTTATACTCTGACTCAAAATTTCTATATGCTATCACATATTTCTCTGGAATATCGCTTTGCAAAATCAACATATGCCATAATCCCATCTGTTTCTGAGCCATATTGTCACATACAATCACTTTATCAAAAGAAGCTTCTCCAAAAATTCTGTACCATTCATTTTGAATAGTATCTCTTGAGATTTCCTGTCTTAATTCCTGATAGTTATTTAACTCAAGATATTTTCCTATCATACAATGATATTTGACATACTCTTCTTTTTCTGCATTCATATGGCCTGATCTCATCAAATTCTGATATTTTATTTAGCGCTTGTAATACTTTAATTTGTGCAGCATTTCGTACTATCTGACTTACTAGAGTAATATCATATTTCTGATAATCAATGTCATCCAAAATTCTTTTTAACATTGGATGCCACCATTTTGCTCCTCTGTAGTCAGCATAAATCAATATCTTCTTTTTTCATCTTTGCATGTGACAGTATTTTCTATTTTTTCATTTTTACAAATCTGTTCTAATATCTGGCTGAATTTTTCAGGATCTACTTTATCCATCTCAATAATTTCACCAGAATATATTGATCTTAACTGATAATTTTCTTTCAAATATTCTTCCGTCATCTTGCTATCTCTAGAAAAAATATAACTTGCATTTAATAAATCCCTAGTTACCATTCTCCTCTGATCAATATTCTCTTTTGTAGAATATTCCTGAATATCTTCATAAAAACTATCTTCAAATAATCTAACATAAATCTGTTCTTTTCTTGCCATGAAATAATAAGGCATTCTTTTATTCGAAATAATTATTTTCGAAGTTGCTGCAGCTTCTTTATATCCTAATTCTTTTTGAGAAACAATGTCTACATTACTAATTTGCCTTTTAAAACTCTTTTCTTCTAATGTTTTAACCCCTACAACAAATTTATAATCGGCAAATTCCTGTTTATCACAACATGCTTTTATATAACAATTCATCATTGCATGCTTATTATTCGTAGTTTCAATATTAAATAAAATAATATTTTTAATTGTTTTTTCTAATTCTTCGCCATATTCTAATGCCTTTTTCTGCACATCTGTTGGATCTTGAATATTACTCAAAGCTTTCTGATACGCATCTTGATATTTATCTGTTTGATTTTCAATCATTATAATTTCTCCTATCCTAATCCAGCAATTTTTCAAAGTCACCGTAAGCTTCTTCATTATATCGTTCTGGGCTGAAACTATATGATGGTACATTTCCTAACATAAATTCTTTCATTCCCTGATAAATTGACTCTTCATCTGTATCAATCAGTAACTGTCCATTTTCCATGACACTATCACTTACAGAAGAAAACTTCCAATAATTAATGGCATCTGTAATGTTCTTGCTTCTAAAAGCACAATCGGCTGACCTTCATGTAATGATGGAAGAATAAAACATTGACATCTCTTCATATAAGCAAATGGATTGCTTATATTTCCTGTAAGAATCACCTTTCCTGTCAGGTTTTGATCAAATATCTCTTTCTCTATTTGCTGTTTTAATGTTCCATCCCCAATGATATGTAATCTTGCCTGTGGATACTCCTTGCTTAATTTGCAAATGCTTTAATCAATTGCTAGATGATTTTTTCAGTAGACATTCTTCCAATTGTAACAAAATTAATATAATTCTCTCTTGGTGCTTCCATTAATTCTAATTTCTTCGTACTTTCTGATTCATCCTGCTCAGTTTTAACCAGATATACTTTCCATTCATTTTAAGTTCAATATCTTCTTTTAAGCATGCCTGAATTCGGTCAAAGTTTAATGTATTCGCTGCATAGAAAAATTTATCTTTTGTTTTTGGCGTCTGAAGATTCTTTTTATTAACCTCCATAACTGTTTTGCTGCATGAAACAATTTTATCAAAATATGGATATAATGAGAAAACAGTTCTCAATTTGATAATATGTGGCTGTTTACCATTGACGACCTTTTCTCTATCTGCTTTCAGATCATTATGCTGCCAAATAAGTTTTTTAGCACCTTCCGCATGCAGTAAAAGCATGCTAAAAAACGGAGAGTAACCTGAAAAATCAATTACATAATCAAAATGTGTCTGTCCAAAACATCTTCTAAACTCTCTGTCAAACATATCATGCGGAAATTGTTTCATAAAGAAATCATTTTTATTCCCGTTTCAAAGAATACTTCTTTTCATAAAGTCTTCTTTAAAATCAGCATTCCATGTTCCTACTCTTTTTAATGTACGAACATTTTTGTTTAATTCAAGAACTCTGTTTTTTTGCAGCTGTATCATTTGCACCTGCACTTACATACGCAGTTACATCATATTTATCATAAGTCAAGTTATTTAATAAACTCATAAATGAATGTGTAATTCCATTTTCTGACATCGTACCACGGAATAATAAAACTCTTTTCTTTTTCTTAGTATCTGCTTTTCTTAAATTGTATCCTTCTTTTCCATCAAGAATAATTTCCCATACTTTTTGATACATTTCCATCATCTCTTGGACATGCCCATTCAACATTTTTATTATAAATTTCTTGATATTCCTTCTGTACATCTCCAATGTTATTAATCCAACCTACAACATCATCTAATTCTTTTGTTGTTGGACCTGGTAATTCCTCTAATGGGAAATACACACCTCTATATCCTTTATACATTTCCAAATCCGGAATATAGAATAATATCGGACGACCTGTATCTAAAAAGTCAAAATAAATACTTGAATAATCTGATACAAGAATATCAACAATTGATAAAAGTGAATTAGTATCAATTGTCGCAGGTATAAAATCACCACTTAAACTTGGATCATCCTTAATAAATCGATACACCTGTTGATGCGGTTTCACAAAAACCTGATATTTCTCTGTATCAATACGACTTTTAACTTTGTCAAGAAACTCAAAATATGCATTTAAACCTAACTCAGGTTTCCCAAAATCGCTTCCTTTCCATGTTGGAGCATACATGATAATCTTCTTATTTGGATCAATTGTAACCCCCTCATGTTTCAACTGATCTATCACTTCATCACGATCCGCATGATAAATCATATCACTTCTTGGCTGTCCCTCTTCGATAATAGTACCTTCGTATAATCCATCTAATTTGTATGCCTTTAAGTAGATATCTGAATGGAATTTATTTGGTGAAATAAGATAATCTGCTGATAGAAAATTCCTCATTGTATTAGCTACTGCTATATTAGCATCTGGGAGATCGTATCCCAATGTTTTAAGTGGTATTCCATGCCATGTATTAATATAAATTTGCTCATCTTTTTTTGTCACAAAACCAGGGAATGTACTATTATTAATAATATATTTTGCTTCTGCTAATGCTTTTAAATACTCATTTGAATTAAATTCTACAAAACGAACATTGGAAACATTCTTATATTTATTAATAATATATTCATTATCTTCCATATCGTAAATTGCCCATACATGCTCATATTTATCAAAATCACTTCTGTTCATAAATTCTTTAAATAACGCATATGGACTACAAAGCATTCCTCTTGCTGCAAATGCTTCATATAAAACAATATTCTTTACTTTACATTTTTTATAATTACTCTGCATAATCACATCTTCTTTTTGAATATTCGCTTTTATTTCTATTTGATTTACATGATTATATACTTTTTACATGTTCTAATTTCGTTGTATCATCCAATAACTCCTCTTATATATATAGCTTCTTTTTATTTTAACACATTTGTTAATGATTTAAAACCACCTAAAAGGGACATTCCGAAAAATGTCCCTTCCAAACTTACAATATAATATATTATTTTTCAGTGCGATATCCATCTGGATTCATAGACTGCCATTTCCAAGAATCAGCACACATTTCTTTGATTCCTTTTTCAGCTACCCATCCAAGTTCTTCTTTGGCTTTTGTTGCATCACAGTAACATGTTGCGATGTCTCCAGCTCTTCTTGGTTTGATCTCATATGGAAGTTTCTTTCCACATGCTTCTTCATATGCATGTAATACATCTAATACACTGTATCCGATTCCTGTTCCAAGATTGTAGATACTTACCTGTGGTTCCTGCTCAAATTTCTTTAATGCTTTAACATGTCCTTTTGCAAGATCCACTACATGAATATAGTCACGAACTCCTGTTCCATCTGGTGTATCGTAATCGTCACCGAATACTCCTAATTTCTCAAGTTTTCCAACTGCTACCTGTGCGATATATGGTACAAGGTTGTTTGGAATTCCTTTTGGATCTTCTCCGATCAGTCCACTTTCATGTGCTCCAATTGGATTAAAGTAACGAAGTAATACAACATTCCATTCTGGGTCTGCTACATGGAAATCTGTTAAGATCTGCTCTAACATTCCTTTTGTCTGTCCATAAGGGTTTGTGATCTGTCCTTTTGGGCATTCCTCTGTAATTGGAATAAATGCTGGATCTCCATAGACTGTTGCAGATGAACTAAAGATAATATTCTTTACTCCATGATTTCTCATGACATCACATAAGATTAATGTTCCTGTGATATTGTTATGATAGTATTCTAATGGTTTCTGTACAGATTCACCAACCGCTTTTAATCCTGCGAAGTTGATAACTGAATCAATATCTTCTGTATCAAAGATTTTATTTAAAGCTTCACGATCAAGAATATCAGCTTCATAGAATTTTACAGTCTTTCCTGTGATTCTGTTCTACTCTCTTTAATGCTTCTTCACTTGAGTTATATAAATTGTCTACTACTACAACTTCATATCCTTCTTTTAACAGTTCTACACATGTATGGCTGCCGATATATCCAGCACCACCAGCTACTAAAATAGCCATGTTCGTTCCTCCATTTTTCTCTGTTTGGTTTATTTACTCTATCTTTTATCATATCACAGTTTTTAGTGATACAAAAGCTTTTATTACTATGCAATCTTCCTATTTAATTGCTCTTCCTTCTATGTAATATCTTTTCTCACTTGCATGTCCCATAGAAAATGTCTTTCTTGGCAGCGTTCCATCTGTCATTACGCTTGGGAATAACTGGTCTTTCTCCATTGCTGGCAATTCGATTCCTACCGCATTTTCTTGGCTTGCAAGTTTCCTTAATACTTCTTCTCCGTGAATATAATCAATGACTCCTGAATTTTCTTTTAAATATTCATCAAGAAATGTCTGAACTTTATCCACTGCTAATTGATGTTCATGGAGGTTCAAATGTAATACTTCTTCTTTATTTTCATAATAACATTTGATTTCTTGTCCATCTTTGCCACAACACTGTTCTTTTAATGTTTCTATTAATTCTTGTGCATCAGTTCCTGTGATAACTCTGTGGATTGGTTCAAACTGCTGTGAATCATCGTGAAGATTTTCAAGTTCTACGAGTGCATATCTAGCCAGATGATTCTCTACATGTTTCCATTGATGATTTTTCTTTAATTTCTCATAACATGCTTTCGCTGTTGCCAGAGAGTGATTCCCATCTCCTACTGCATAATACATTGGATGTTCACTTAAATTCTTGTATTTATCAGCCATCATCTGTTCATATTGCTGTAGCTTCTCTATGAATTGTTCTTTTATCTCTCCATCTACCAGCCATCCTGCAATATGTCCACCTTTCTGCATCAGATCAAATTCATATAGCTTTGACAGGTTGCCTTTATTCTGTGTAATATACTCTAATAATTCATTCTTCCAGTCATCACAAAGTAAGATCACATGTGGCAGTTCAATCGGTGCCTGATATCTGATCTTCATTCTTGGCGGAATTCTCTCCATAACTGTTTTCTCTGTAGAACGGATCTTTGCTTCATCTTCTGGTGTGTAGCTGTATTCTTCCAGGTCGATCGCACCTATGATTCCTCTTCGTATCTTGCCATTCTGTAATGTTCTTTCCACATATATGAAGGATTGTTCGTAGGTTTTCAACAAATGATTGTCTACATAGTTCTTCATTGTGGATTGAATCTTACGAATTTTCTCATCTTCATCTTTACTGCCAAGTTTTGCTTCTGGAAGCATCAGATGTAATGTGGATGGTGCTTCTTTTACATAGTCTTCCACTTCTTTCCAGTATTCTGGCTGTGATGAAAACTGGTCGCAGGCGATGACTGCCCATTTCTTCATAGAATCTACTTGTGGCATTAGTATGTCTGCTGATATAAATGTACTCAATTTATGATTCCTCTTTTCTTAATTTTATAATTCCTTCTCACACATCTCAAGTGCCGCAGCAATTACTGCATCCATATCATAATATTTATATTCACCTAATCTTCCACCAAAGATTACATTCTCTTCCTGCTCTGCAAGCTTCTTGTACTCTTCATACAGCTTTCCATTCTTCTCATCGTTTACTGGATAATATGGTTCATCTCCTGGTTTCCATTCTGAGCTGTATTCACGACTGATAACTGTCTTAGGAATATCATTTCCTTCATCATCTTTTCCAAACTCAAACCATTTATGTTCAATGATTCTTGTCCATGGAGTTTCGGCATCCGTGTAGTTCACTGCTGCATTTCCCTGGAAGTTTGGTTTATCTAAGACTTCTGTCTCAAATCTTACAGATCTGTATTCTAACTCTCCTAGTTTGTAATCAAAGTATGCATCCACTGCTCCTGTGTATACAACTTTATCTGCCAGTGCATCCAATTCTTCTTTATGTTCGAAATAATCTGTATCCAGTCGTACTTCCACATCCCCAAGCATATTAGCTACCATCTTTGTATATCCTCCAACTGGGATTCCCTGATATAATGCATTAAAATAGTTATTGTCAAATGTCAGTCTGACTGGAAGTCTCTTAATGATAAAGGATGGAAGTTCACTACATGGTCTTCCCCATTGTTTCTGTGTGTATCCTTTGATCAGCTTCTCATAGATATCTGTTCCAACGAGACTGATCGCCTGTTCTTCTAAGTTCTTTGGTTCTATGATCCCTGCTTCTTTTTTCTGTTCTTCAATCTTTGCCTGTGCTTCTTCTGGTGTTATAACGCCCCACATCTTATTGAATGTGTACATATTAAATGGAAGAGAATATAATTCTCCTTTGTAATTAGCTACTGGTGAGTTTGTAAATCGATTGAATTCTGCAAACTGTGTAATATAATTCCATACTTCTTATTATTCGTATGGAAGATATGTGCTCCGTATTTGTGTACATGGATCTTCTCTATATCTTCTGTGTATACATTTCCTGCGATATTCGGACGTTTGTCGATCACTAAGACTTCTTGTCTTTTTTTACTGCCTGCTGTGCAAATACAGCACCATATAATCCGGCTCCTACGATCAGATAATCATATTGTTTCATTTGCTTTTGTTTCCTTCCTGTCTTTATTAATATTTTCTTATGATAATACTTTTTACTATAATATTTTTTACGCTGATAACTTCTTATCATTTTATTACATATCTTCTTCTCAGTAAAGCAAGGATCACCAAGGCTCCCCATCCTGCAAGACTTATGACTACTCCTATTTTTAATCCAGGTGTCATATAATTTAACTCTACCTTATGTTCTCCCGACGTCATGAAAATTCCCATAAACATTCCATTTGCCTTATAGATTTTTGCATTCTGTCCATCAACTTTTGCACTCCATCCTTTGGAATATGGAATTGTGACACATAGCATTCTGTCTTTGTCTGTCTGGAAAGTTCCTTTGAGCATGTTTTCTTTATATTGAATATTTTTAAGTGTATGTCTCTTTAATTGTTTTAATTTATTAAAAGTATCCTGCTTCTTAACCGAGATCAGTGTAATCTCATCATATTCATAATTTCCCGGTGCCAGAAAATCTAACTTTACAGTCTCTTTCTTGTTGTTTGTATGATGATTTAACCTTACCATATAGTCTTTTCTTCCAAAATAATATGGGTTTGTTGGATTCTGAATATGAATCTTCTGCTGTACATCATTGTCACTAATCAAAATACTACTTGTTCCTTTTTTCCCTTCTAATAAAAAATATGTCACCCTGTAGTTTTTTTCCTTTATAAACGAGATTCTTAAAATATAAATAGGTTTCCTTATCTTTCTCTACCGGCACTGTAATCGTACAATACTTTTGTCCTTTCGGATATGAGATATCATTCTCTGAAACAGTTCTTGTAGAAATCCCCTGATCTAGTGCATCTTCTATATGCTTGATCGTATTATGTTGCGGCTTTTCATCAAGAACAATACCATTTAACATTGCCTGTTCCCTGCCGACACCATTAAGTTGTTCGTATTGGTCTTCCGTAATGT
>ENA-OQDF01001322-OQDF01001322.1-human-gut-metagenome-genome-assembly--contig:-NODE-1322-length-9954-cov-1.391167_pt1 | contig 9954 bp, 13 predicted proteins | sample MGYA00242769_ERZ504597 | MGnify/ENA primary metagenome ERZ504597 (study PRJEB26092, sample SAMD00036305) | human gut metagenome | host: Homo sapiens | study: EMG produced TPA metagenomics assembly of...
GGAAGGGCACGAGGTTGCAGTTCCGTAAATCACATTCTGAAGTTTTCTACGTTTGAATCATATCTTTATCTCTCACTTGCATGGAGACCATTGTTTTGGCTTATTGGGACTGATTTCTACACTAAACCTTTTAGGACGTACAGCCGAGTTGCATATCCATTCTCCAAAAGGGCTGGAAACATTGCTGACACCTATGCTGGACTTTTTAATAGACAGATGACGTACAAGGTCCTTTTCCATGAGTTTGATACGAAAGAACCGATGCTGATTTATGAAGACCGTTCGTTGACGGTTACTACCATTCCTTTGCGTCATCGTATGCCGTGTTGTGGCTTTTTGTTTGCAGAAAAGCAGCGTCCTAACCATATTATCCGTGAAATGGTCGATTTCTACCAAGTGCCGGTATACGAATTGAATCGTATAAAGAATGGGGCCGATTACGTGACACCGGAGGGAAAAACTGTTTCCAACAACTTGTTGACCCGCCCTTCTGCTCCGTCCCGCAGTTATGCCTATTGCTCGGATACCATCTATCTTCCTTCTATCGTAGAGCAGATAAAAGGAGTTGACTTGCTTTTTCATGAAGCGACATTTGCGAATGAGGATGCACCGCGTGCTAAAGAAACATTTCATACAACTGCTGCACAAGCGGCTGAAATAGCCAGGAGGGCTGAGGTGAAGAAGTTGTTGATTAGGACATTTTCGGCACGATATGAAGATGAAAATACCTTACTTCAAGAAGCATCCGCTATTTTTCCGGATACTCAGCTTGCCAAAGAAACACTTTGTGTATCGGTATGAATTAAACTTTTCGTATCTTTGCACAAGTGCGAAGATAACTGCACCTCGACATAAAAAATGAACTCGTTCATTTTGTTCTGCTTTCGGTTTGCATTATCTTTGGCAGTCTAAAATAACAAATGCGAATAGAAATTTATGACCCCTTCCTATAATGAACGCGAAGTGTTGGCCCTTCTGCAAGAAGAAAGCACAACAAAAGCGGGGATTGAGATGATTGTTGCCCAATATAGCCGAGCAGCTGTATTGGCAGATTCGTCGTATGGTCCTCTCTCATGAAGATGCCAATGATTTACTTCAGAATACTTTCATTAAGGCATGGACCAATATAGATTATTTTCGGGCAGAGGCTAAACTCTCTACCTGGCTCTATCGCATAGCCTTGAATGAATGCCTCACTTTTCTGAACAAACAACGGGCTGCTTCCACAGTATCTTTGGATGATCCCGAGGCAGATGCACTTCAAAAGCTTGAAAGTGATCCTTACTTCTCCGGTGATAAAGCAGAGATGGCTTTGCAAAAAGCCTTGCTTGCCTTGCCGGAAAAACAACGTATGGTGTTTAATTTGAAGTATTACCAGGAAATGAAATACGAAGAGATGTCTGATATATTCGGTACTTCCGTAGGTGCCTTGAAGGTTCTTATCACCATGCCGTGAAGAAAATAGAAAAGTTTTTGGGTGAGGAGTATTAAACCTTTGCCACAAAACAATGTCTAATTAAACAGAAAGGAGAAAGCTTATGAAAGAAGAAGATAAAATACTGAAAAAGATAGGGACGGAAAATCCTTTCCGCGTTCCTGACGGCTACTTTGAGAATCTTACTTCAGAGGTAATGAACCGGCTTCCCGAAAAAGAAAAACTCACTGCTGTACAGACAGAGCCTACAATGTGGCAGAAGGTAAAGCCTTGGTTGTATATGACCGCCATGTTTATAGGTGCGGCATTGATTATCCGCGTGGCTTCTTCGGAGCATACTCCATCTGTAGAGCGTATGGCTGCTGATGATACGGAAACAGAAATGGAATATATTAATATGGCTGTAGAGAATTCCATGCTGGATGATTATTCATTGTATGTTTATTTGGCAGACTCTGATGCAGAATAAGGTAACAACACTCAATTATTGAAAAATGAAAAGACTGATTGTTTTATTGGTTATGATATGTGGCATGATGCCCCTGCTTTGGGCTAGTGATGGATGTGATCAGCATCTGTCACCCGAAGAGTTTCGTGCCAAACAAAAAGCGTTTATAACGGAGAAAGCCGGGCTGACGAGTGAGGAAGCAGCCAAGTTCTTCCCATTGTATTTTGAATTGCAAGACCGGAAAAAGCAGTTGAATGACGAGGCTTGGAAATTGCTCCGGCAAGGGAAAGATGAAAAAACAACCGAAGCCCAGTATGAGGAAATTATGGAAGGTGTGTATGATGCCCGTATTGCTTCTGACCGGTTGGACAAGACCTACTTTGATAAATTCAAGAAGATATTGTCTTGTAAAAAGATTTATCTGGTGCAAAGAGCTGAAATGCGTTTCCATCGTGAACTGCTGAAAGGCATGCATAAAAAGGGAGATGGCCCCCAGCGAAGACCGCAAGGGAAAAAATGAGTAGTGAATGAATTACAAATAAGGAAGGTTGCCACGATGGTGTGAGCAACTTCTTTTGTTAATGAGAGATACCTCGTTTTAGCCTTGTTAAACCTCTACTTTAGTTCCCTAAACCTCTACTTTAGCCAGTTAAACCTAACCTTTAGAAGAATCATCTTGTTTGCTTTCTTTTTCCAGTGCTTTCGCTTCATTCCATAGCTTATCCATTTCTTCCAGTGTCATGTCATGGAGATTTTTACCCTCCTTGATGCTGTGTGCTTCTACATAGTTGAATCGGTTGATGAACTTCTGGTTGGTGCGTTCCAGTGCATTGTCCGGATTGATTTTGTAGAGGCGGGCAGCATTGATGAGGCTGAACATGACATCGCCGAATTCGGCTTCAGCCTTTTCTTTATCCATGTGGCGACTTCAGCCTGGAATTCCTGGATTTCTTCTTTTACCTTATCCCACACTTGCTCGCGTTCCTCCCAGTCAAATCCTACATTGCGAGCCTTGTCTTGGATACGATAGGCCTTGATGAGTGAGGGTAGGGCAGCGGGTACACCGCTCAGCACTGTTTTGTTCCCATCTTTTTCCTTCAATTTTAGTTGTTCCCAGTTTTCAGAAACCTGGCCTGCGGTTTCGGCCTTTACATCGCCGAAGACATGGGGATGGCGGAAAATAAGTTTCTCACAAAGACGGTCGCATACGTCTTTCATATCGAAATCATCGGTTTCGGAGCCTATCTTTGCGTAAAAAGCCACATGCAGCAACACATCGCCCAACTCTTTGCAGATGTCATTCTTGTCATCGCGCATCAAGGCGTCACAAAGTTCATAAGTCTCTTCGATAGTATTGGGGCGCAGACTTCGTTGGTCTGCTTGCGGTCCCAGGGACATTTCTCGCGGAGCTCGTCGAGTATGTCGAGGAAGCGGCCGAAGGCCTCCATCTGTTCTTTTCTTGTATGCATGGTTTTGAAATTTAGTTTTTCCATTCTTCGTATGAGATAAGCAAGCCTATTACTTCCGAATAGTTCTTGCGTCCGCTTTGAATCTTGTTTCCTTTCAGGTACAAGTCATACACCCAGTTCTGAATGTTTCCGATGAGTGGACTGTATTTCTCCATCCAGTATTGTTGATTCTTTTGGGCCAGTTCTATGATTTCAGGACGTATCCGGCTGAAAAGCTCTGCGTATTCTTCTTCGGTCATCAGCCTGCGGGCGTTACCCAGCACATGTGAGAGTACAGAGAAATACCCGCTGAAACGAATCTCTTTCACTTGCGAACGGGTACAGACTTGATAAGCGTAAAAGTTGCTTCAGCCTCACTGGTGATGCCCAGTAGGTGGGCCAGCTCGTGGGCATAAGTAGCGGGATATTGCGACGGGAGCAAATCACCGTTCAGTGTAAATTCGCAGAAGAAGGGTCCCATGCTTCCCGTGACGCCTACCATGGAAATGAACGGGGTGAAAAGCATGGTTTTCACACGTGGAGAAGAGTGAGGAGGGCGGTGTACCCCCAGCGTATCACTGATTTGGTTGTATCCGTATATGCTTTCCCGGCAGACAAGTGGCTCGTCAATGGAGGTGATGTCCGTATAAGAAGCGTTTAGCTTGTCTATATAGTTGTCTACAAATGTCCGGAAGATTTCGGGAGTATAGGCAGTATAAGGTATGTTTGTCCTGCCGTAGAAATCTTTCTGTGAGTAGTTCAGTCCCCATGCCAGATAGAACCATACGTATATCCACAGCAAGTATTCCATCTCGTTCAGCAGAATCTGTTTCCACTTCTTTTTCTGGATATAGCGTGCCCTGATGGGATTGAAAAGGAGTCCGATGATGCTGAGGAAAATAAACAAGTCGCCTACGGCAAAAGGTATGAGTTTTGAAAAGGAGGACAGAATATGGGAGATTACCGGATATACAGACTGCGCATATACTTCTCCCAAACTTGGTATGAGCTGTGTTGCCCATGTGATAGACAGTAACACGATTAATATGACATACCGGATTTTTAGCTTCCCCCTCATTTTATATACTGTTTTGTAGGGACAAAAATATATATTTAAATTTTAATTCATTAATTTTGTCCCCGTTATTCGCAATAAATTAATTATAGAGATTTAAAACATGGAATTAGCAAGTAAGTACAATCCCGCCGACGTGGAAGGAAAGTGGTACCAGTATTGGCTGGACAATCATTTATTCAGTTCAAAACCCGATAGTCGTGAACCTTACACTATCGTCATTCCTCCTCCTAACGTCACCGGTGTGTTGCACATGGGACACATGCTTAATAATACCATACAAGATATTCTGGTACGCCGCGCCCGTATGGAAGGCAAGAATGCCTGCTGGGTGCCGGGAACCGACCATGCATCCATTGCTACCGAGGCCAAGGTGGTGAACAAACTTGCCGCACAAGGTATCAAGAAGACAGACCTTACCCGCGACGAATTCTTGAAACACGCTTGGGAATGGACGGATGAACATGGTGGCATCATCTTGAAGCAGCTTCGCAAGCTGGGTGCTTCCTGCGATTGGGACCGTACAGCTTTCACAATGGATGAGAAACGCAGTGAAAGCGTGCTCAAGGTTTTTGTCGACTTGTATAACAAAGGTTTGATTTACCGTGGTGTCCGTATGGTGAACTGGGACCCGAAGGCGCTGACTGCTCTTAGTGACGAGGAAGTTATCTACAAGGAAGAACACAGCAAGCTGTACTATCTGAAGTACATGGTAGAAGGTGACCCCAAGGACGTTATGCAGTGGTTGCTACCACCCGTCCCGAAACCATCATGGGAGATACTGCCATGTGTATCAATCCGAATGACCCCAAGAATACTTGGTTGAAGGCAAGAAGGTGATTGTTCCGTTGGTAGGACGCGTGATTCCGGTCATTGAGGACGATTATGTAGACATCGAGTTCGGTACCGGTTGCCTGAAGGTAACCCCTGCCCATGATGTGAACGACTACATGCTGGGTGAAAAGTATAACCTGCCGAGCATCGACATCTTCAATGATAACGGAACGCTTAGTGAAGCTGCCGGCTTGTATATCGGCATGGACCGTTTCGATGTGCGCGAGCAGATTGAGAAGGACCTGGCTGCTGCCGGATTGCTGGAAAAAGTGGAAGCCTATACCAACAAGGTAGGTTTCTCCGAACGTACCAATGTGCCCATCGAACCGAAGCTTTCCATGCAATGGTTCCTGAAGATGCAGCACTTTGCCGACATGGCTTTGCCGCCGGTAATGAATGATGAATTGAAGTTCTATCCTGCCAAATATAAGAACACGTACAAGAACTGGCTGGAAAATATCAAGGACTGGTGTATCAGCCGCCAGTTGTGGTGGGGACACCGTATTCCTGCCTATTTCTTGCCGGAAGGTGGCTATGTAGTGGCTGCCACTCCCGAAGAAGCCTTGGCTTTGGCAAAAGAGAAAACGGGTAATGCCGGTCTTAAACAGGAAGACCTTCGTCAAGACGAAGACTGCTTGGATACTTGGTTCTCTTCCTGGCTGTGGCCTATCTCTTTGTTTGACGGTATCAATAATCCGGGCAATGAGGAAATCAGCTACTATTATCCTACCAGCGACTTGGTGACCGGTCCGGACATTATCTTCTTCTGGGTAGCCCGTATGATTATGGCAGGCTATGAGTACGAAGGCAAGATGCCGTTCAAGAACGTTTACTTTACGGGTATTGTCCGTGACAAGCTGGGACGTAAGATGTCCAAGTCGTTGGGTAATTCTCCCGACCCGCTGGATTTGATTGAGAAATACGGTGCCGACGGTGTACGTATGGGCATGATGCTTTCAGCTCCTGCCGGAAACGACATCCTCTTTGACGATGCATTGTGTGAGCAAGGACGTAACTTCAATAATAAGATATGGAACGCTTTCCGTCTGATTAAAGGTTGGGAAGTCAGTGTGGAAGTTCCGGTACCGGAAGCTTCAGAACTGGCAGTACGCTGGTTTGAGGCCAAGCAGAATGAAGTAGCTGCCGAAGTGGCTGATTTGTTTAGCAAGTACCGTTTGAGTGAAGCGCTGATGGCTGTTTACAAACTGTTCTGGGACGAATTCTCTTCCTGGTATCTGGAAATGATTAAACCGGCATACGGCCAGCCCATCAACCGGAAAGTGTATGAAGCAACTATCGGTTTCTTTGATAACTTGTTGCATCTGCTCCATCCGTTCATGCCATTTATTACAGAGGAGTTGTGGCAGCATCTTTGCGACCGTACAGACGGTGAGAGCTTGATGGTAAGCCCGTTGTCAATGTCGGCATTGGTAGATGAGGATATCATCCGGGAGTTTGAAGTGGTGAAAGAGGTTATCAGCAATATCCGTTCCATCCGTTTGCAGAAGAACATCGCCCAAAAAGAGACACTTGAGTTGCAGGTTATCGGTGAGAATCCGGTTGTGGCATTCAACGCGGTTATCATGAAATGTGTAACCTTTCCTCCATCAATATAGTGGAGAACAAGGCCGACGGTGCTGCTTCCTTCATGGTAGGTACTACGGAATATGCCGTACCTTTGGGTAACATGATTGACGTGGAAGCCGAGATAGCCCGTATGGAGGCCGAACTGAAGCATAAGGAAGGATTCTTGCAGGGTGTGCTGAAGAAACTGGGTAACGAGAAGTTTGTGAATAATGCTCCTGCCGCCGTTCTTGAGATGGAACGCAAGAAGCAGGCAGATGCTGAAAGTATCATCAAATCTCTCAAGGAAAGTATTGCAGCATTGAAAAAGGCATAACTGTCCGTCACATAAAAACAGAGAAAAAGCTCCGGAACCTTCAACTCCGGAGCTTTTTTTAGCGGTATAATGAACTGTTTATTTGAACAGTTCTGCTACGCACCACATTAGGCGTGCGGTGGTGTGTGTCCAGATTTCCTTGTAAGTGCAGTTATTTTGCATCGGGAAGTAGGGTTCGTCCTCATTTTCGAATGTTTCGATCCTACGGGTACAGCTCCCACCACATCTCCGGCATAGGCCCCGTAAAGTGGCGGGTAGTCATATCCGTCTCCATAAACGGTACTCATGGCAAAAGGGTCGTAGCCCAATATATACTCTATCTGGCGGGTTGCAATATCCCTTAACGCTTTATCATTGAATAGGCGTGCAAGGATAAAGGCAGCCTTGGCTTTGCCCATGACAACGGCGTGGAATCCCCTGACTGGTAGGCAACGGGGAAACGGCGCAGGTAGAAGTTCTTTGAGAGAGGGATACCGTTGCGCACTTGTGCATTGTATTCTTCCAGACTGGGAAGCCCTACCTGCTCGCCTTCATGGTACAGATTCTTATAATCGGTATTATCCACCTCGTATACGGCGCTGGCAGTATGCCATACGGCTCAATCAGTGTGAAACCCCGCGTAGATAGTCTGCATAGGCTTCACAAGATGACTGCCACAACGGGGCGTCCGGATGGGTGGGGGCATCTGTCAGTAGCATCGAGAGTCCTTCGGCCATCAAGTGCTCTTGCTTTGGTGATAATAGGCCAGAATACGCTTTTTCCGGGAAGATTCATAGAAGAAACCTCGCAGGGGGATTTTCCAGTCGGTACGCTTTTCCAACTGTTGGCCCGCCATGACGGTACGTGCCAGCCGGGTTGCCCAGTCCAGATAGTAAACATCTTGTGTAAGGCGGTACAAACGCATGGCTGTGACGGTGGCAAGGGCATAAAGTTCGGTTTCGTTCTGTTCCGTCCTTTGTGTATCCAGCAGGTCGATGGCGAATTGGAAATCCTCAATGGCACTGTTCCGGCACCACCGGGCAAACACCGGGTCTTTCTTTTCAAAATGAGGGGCGGCGAGTGCGCAACTGGAAGCGGCTTTCAGATTGTCCGTAGGCGTATTTCGTGCTTCTGTCTGCATGTCGTCTTTGTCACCACGGATATTCTTTGTCCAATGCCGATAATCAGTCCGCCCAGTCGGTAGCCGTCACCGAAGCGGGTACGCAGAATCCAGTTCACTCCCCAGCGTGCCTCTTCCAGCAGGCGTTCGTAGAAGATACTGTCTTTTGCCTTGTACGGCACCGGCCATTTCGAGGAGGGCGATGCACGATTCGGCTGTATTTCCCGTTCCTTGAGTCAGGTCGCTGCATCGTGCCATCCTCCGGCAATACTCATGCTCCGTCCGTCGGGATGATAGGCGAATACATCCTGATGGCATTCCTGATGAATGCCGGGCTGGTCGAAACCGCAACGTTCGGAAAAGAAGAAGTTCAGCGTGTGCCAGGCGGTAGACAGGTAGGCATCATTTCCGATGGGGAAAGGCTTTGATTGTACATCACCGATGGAGAGGAAGTATTGTCCGGGCGTATTGAAACTGCTGAAGTCCAGCACAAGAAATCCTTTGTCCTGCTTCTTGTCTTGATTCAGAGGACTGGCCTTACCTTGATAAACGGTTTGTCCCGTGGCGGCATCGTGTAGGCTGAAAGTCCTTTCCGGTACGTGCTGCACCAAAGCCTGCTTGCGTGCTCCCGGCTTGTATCCGCTGTGGCAGTAGGCCATTGCATCTTTTCGCAGGTCGAATCCCCGGCTGTTTTCCGCTTCTACCTTTTCGATGCGCATGTCATCTATGTATAGGCTCATGTGTTCGCTGGCTCCTGCAGGAGCACCTGCCAGCATGATGTTTACCGAAAAGCCGGTGACACAATCACGGTATAGGTCCGGTATTTCCCATATGATGTGCTGCCATTTGTTGGGATAGACAGTCTCGAAGTGTTGTCCTTCAAAGCGTCCGGGAGTCGGCATGATTTTCTCCCCTTCATTGTATAGGGTGAATCCGGCAAAGGTCAGATAAACGCCCGGTGCATCCACATATACCCAAACGGAAAAGCGGTTGTATTCCCGCAAGTCTTCCCGGTCGAGGGGACGGATAATCTCCGGGGTGGCGTAATTCCGGTTTGTTGGATTCTTCTTGCCCAGGGAGGCAGGAGTGTCCAGGCGGACACTTCCTTTGCCTGAGACAGTGACTTTACGGTCTACATGTATGGTTCCGGGTCCGGTGTGGCGCAGAGCGCCGAAATCTTCGGCCAGAGGGAGTACCCTGCTTTTCAATACCTCTTTCTTTTCCCACCGCGTCAGTCCGGCGTGTGCGGGATTGGCTTTCATTATGCGGTGCACATGATTGCTTTGCTGTAATTGTTTCTCCAGTTCCGTATCGGGTTTCCACGGAGCTTGTGCTTGTGCCTGCATGCAACAGCATGCCAGCAGCAGTGTTCGGATGATGTATTTCATGGTATTCAGTGTTTGGTTTCAGGGTAAGCATGAAAGGAGCCTTGAACTCCGGACGTAATGTATAAATATCCTTCAGTGGGAAATCTGCGGGAACTTCTTGGGTGACAGCGCCGGTGGCAGCCCATTCGCATCCCCGGAGTAAAGTCACCTGGAAACCGGTGCAGCGCATGGAGTAAGTCATGTTCGGGTCGTTGCCGCAGTGCCCCAGGAGGTCGACGAATATGCGCCCTTTCCCGTAGCTTACTGTCCACATCAACGGTTCATGCCGTCCGCGTTCGTAGGCGGTTGCCAATATTTCCATGTTTCTTACCGGACCGCGTAGGCGGG
>ENA-OQDF01001323-OQDF01001323.1-human-gut-metagenome-genome-assembly--contig:-NODE-1323-length-9952-cov-1.625954_pt1 | contig 9952 bp, 14 predicted proteins | sample MGYA00242769_ERZ504597 | MGnify/ENA primary metagenome ERZ504597 (study PRJEB26092, sample SAMD00036305) | human gut metagenome | host: Homo sapiens | study: EMG produced TPA metagenomics assembly of...
CTTTCGATGACTTTCGATTATTTTCTTTTTACCGCTTTTGATGGACACTAGAGATTATCTTTTCTCCGTGATTCAGGATCGCTCCATACCGGTCAGATTGCGTCGTCAGAAACTTCTGGCATGTGCGCATGATTTCCAGCTCAGTCTGGACAAAAATGAGCTGTTCCAGTGGGAAGATATCTGCGGTCGGCATCAAAAATCCGGATATAGCGAGAAATTCTGAATAAGATCCAGAAATGGAATAACGATCGTCCGGTATCTTCTGAACAGCCCTGCAAAGATTCTACCTCTGATACAGTCTCCCTGCTTGCTCTATGCAAACAGATCTGGCGCACAGTTATCCCACAGATGGAGGTTCTTCGCCCAGCTGGCATACATATCTTCGGAAAACGCTCGTTCCACTCTATGGCTCCTGCCAAAATGATACGGAACTCACAGAAATTTATGCCGCCTTCGCACACGATTATTCCGACTGGGCCATTCACGAAGAACAGCTTCTCCTCTACTGGATCTACACCTACTTCTGTGGAGCCATTTATGATGATCAGATATTTGCCAAAGCCAAAATGGCTGTCATCTGCACCTTCATGATCCACGAACTTGCCGTAGGAACCTGGTTAAAAATGGTCGCCATTTTACCTTTGAAGATATGATTTCCATCTGCTATCGATCTCAAGAGAACTTGAACACTCCGATCCGAATCTCAATGAAATGGAACGCCTGATGGATGAAGAAGATGTGTTTGATTTCAGAAATTTACTCACAATATAAAAGATAAGCAGGCGGCCGTAAAGGTCTCCTGCTTATCTTTTATGGAATTATTCTCCCAAAAACTGCTCAACTACCTGTCTGATCAGAGTCCTCTGTTCAGGTGTAAGCTTCTCAATCTTCTCCATCAACTCCCGCACTTCCCGCGGAGCTTCTGAATCCTCATTAAAAAAATCACCCGGTGTGATCTGCAGATACTCACAGATACTGAAAAATCCCTGCATCGATGGCAGTGCTTTGCCATTTTCAATCCGATTAATATAACTCGGGTTCTGTCCCAGCGCAAGGCTCATTTCACGAGCTGAGTTTTGCCCCCCCCGACTTCGTAAATCACTTATTCTCTTACCAAAATTTACCTTTGTAATCATTTGTTTCTCCATCAACCCAACATCACTTCGATGCTGCTGTCCAGTTCATTATATGTCAATTCCTGATGAATTTCCTTCAAGATCTCATCGCCGGCGATCAGCCGCTCAATCTCATCACGAGTCTGAGTATCCGCCTTATCAATAAATCTGCGCACCATTGCATTTCCACTTGTGTTAGACCAGTAATCCTGTGGCAGCGCATTCGGATCTGCTCTTAAAAGATCACAGTAATTGATCACATCCCACGGACAATACACTTCCACATTTCCAAAGCGATATCCGTCATACCATTCCTTCACTTCTGCATAATGTCCAGATAATCCATAGTATTCCAGCATGCCTTTTACTTCTGTATCCGTAAATCCAAAATATTCATCAAATCTCACATCCGTAAGCGTCAGCACTTTCAGATTATTAAGACCAGTAAAGATACTTTCCTTCGAAATTCTCAGACATCCTGTCAGCACAGCAAAATACAGATTCGGATTCGTCTTTAATGCATTACCAAACATATTTCTGAGCAAAGACACCATCTCATCATAATATCCATACTGAAATGCCTTATCCAGAGGCACATCGTATTCATCAATCAGAAGAATAACCTGCTTGTCATAATGTTTATGAAGCAACAATGATAATCTCAGAAGAGCTTTCTCCATTGCCGTATCAGACATCAGAAAATCTCCTGTTTCACCAACCTGAGCAGTGCTTTATAAGATTCTATTTCTTCATTTGTAAGCTTACTGCTTTGTGTAAGGAAATAAAATCTGCCAGCCTCTTCGCCCAAAATATCCTTCAAGCTTTTTCGCTGCTTCAAAATCCAGTCCTTCCACACTCTTTAAACTGATAGAAATCACTGGGAACTGTCCCATATATTTCTCACAAAGTTCTTTCCTCTCCGAAATCTTCAAGCCTTTGAACAATGCAGGACTAGCGCCAATTTCAAAAAAAGCCTTCATCATACTCATATTTAAGGATTTACCAAAACGCCTCGGACGGGTAAAAGATTCACTTCACTCCTGTTCTGTATCAGATCTTCGATCATCCCAGTTTTATCCACATAATAGAATTCTTCCCTGTCCATTTTTCAAAAATATCTATTCCTATTGGCAGTTTTTTCTTTCCCGTCATTCCAGCACCTCCACAAGCCAAGAAAAAAAAGTTCCACGTAACCATCAATTTATAAAAATAATGATATCATGAAACCATTTTTACGTAAAGCGAGTTTTCCCGTTCTGTATTTTCTATTTCTGCCAGGCGCCCTTCTTCATACATCAACTGATCATGTTCAAAACTCTTCATATACCTTACCATTGACTCTATTAAAATCCTCTTTTTCGGCCTTGCAAAATATCATTTTGTCCACCTTTTTACTCATGCAACTCCAACGGCAATCCGTCCGGGTCATGAAAGAAAGTCATCTTCTTGCCGGTATAATCATCAACCGAATCGGCTCACATTCTATGCCTAATTCCCTCAGCTCTTTCACTGTCTGTTCCACACTGTCTACGCAGAACGCAAGATGGCGTAGACCACAGGCTTCTGGATAGTTCACACGCTTCGGAGGATTTTCCTCAGCGAAAATCTCCAGTTCTGTATATTCATTGACACGAAGATCCAGCTTCCAATCCTTACGCTCTGGGCGGTAGTTTTCTCTGATGACAGAGAAGCCCAGCTTGTTCACATAGAAATCCTTAGCAACTTTGTAGTCAGATACGATAATTGCAATATGATGTATTTTTAATAAGTTCATCTTCCCTTCACTCCGTTTCTTTTATTTTCGTTATAAACTATATAGCAGCCCTCAAAATATACCGTGTGAACTCCTGAAGTTCAGTTTGTCCACACGGCATTATATCCCTCAGCATATGGATGACAAAGATCTCAGGTTTATTGATGATCTTCTTCCATGGTCGCCCAGAATCCAGAAAGAATGTCCAAGCCGATACAAAAAAACTTGATTTTTCAATGTGCATATCTATTCTGTAAAATATGCTCAATCCCCGTTAAAATGCGGGGATTTTTGATACCCAGTACTCATGTTTAAGGATTTACGTAATAGCCACAGTTTCCCATGGCTATCTACTTTGTTACAGCTTATCCTACACCGTAGTTTTTTCCTATATTTCTTCAGTTCTGCCTCTAATTCCTTAATCCGGCTCTGCGCCATATCAGCACGCTTCTTTTCACGTTCTGTGTTTTTTATTTCTGCCAGACGCCCTGCTCTAAGTCCATCTTCACGTCCAGCAGCTTCACCCTGCGCATACATCAACTGATCATGTTCAAAACTCTTCATATACTGTAATGACACCTCCCCGTCTCGCTTGACTACATCCACCATTTTCTGGATGTCCTTCAAATCTTCATTCACTGCATTATTCTGGTCCGTATTCTCCATGTAATTCAAAAACTGTCTGAGTCCTTCTGATATCGTTCCCTTTGTTCCTTTTGTATACAACACAATAGTTTCAGCACCATCATCATAATTCATCTCTGGTTCTTCCAGACACCGGTTCTTTATCGTATACAATACTCTGTCATAACCAAACGGATCATAATTACAGATAAAGATGACGTATACCTGCTTCAGCTTACCAAAATCTTCTCCAGATTTCAGGCTCCTGCTGTCAATGATTGCATGACAGAATCTTGACCGCCTTGGAAACGCCGCAATATCTTTTGCCTTATTGTTCTGATCCGGTTCCACATCATATACCGAAGGGATCTCATCACCTTCAATGCTTACACAATCTCCTTCAATACAGACATCTAACCTTGCACCTCGCAATCTGTATTCATCCCTGCATAAACCTTCTGTACACTTACCCTCAGATTTTGAACTCACGATTAAATAACAGCTTCAGAATCTTATTGGTAAACTTCTCTCCTGTTTCCGGATGAGTCAGCATTGCATTAAACAGGAAATCATCCATCAGACTCAATTCTTCCAGTTTTCTTCTCTGCATCCACATTCTCCCTTCTTATGATGCAAAGAAGAATGCCGATATCTTACATGTCCCGCCTTATCCTCTCCGCCATATTTTCTTATTTTTTCATATGGGGATTAGATAACCGAACGGTTAAAGAACTTTCCCAGATATGTAATTTTAATATAACAAAATGGGCTAAGAATGTCAATTGAGTTTTTGCCAGATAGCACAATAGCCACGGTTTCCCGTGGCTACATGCCTTACAGATCAGAGAATAAATCTCCCTTATATGTACCGTTCTCCAGCATCTTACTGAAGCTTTCTTTTACTGCTGCAACATCTTCTTTGTAAGTCATTCCATACCAGGTGTCATTGGTGCGCAGCGCCTTCACAGATATCTTTCCTTCTGACAACAATTCTCCGATAAATGTCGGAATCAGATATTCTGCTTTCAGCGGATTTGCCGGAACTTCTTTTTCAAAAATTCTTTAAATCCCTCTTCCAGCGTTTTCAGGAAATCCGGAGTAAGTCCCCACATATTCATGGAAACCAGCGAATCAATATCTAATTTCATTCCATCTGCTTCCGCACCTTCTGTGGTTTTAATAATGTTCTTTGTTTCTACAACTTCCGTCAGGTTGTTCTCCGCATCCATTTTGCAGATACCACGGGTAACTCCACCATTATCAGACAAAGTATTCTTCAGAACAAATCCAGCCATACAGGACTGACCACCATTTACCAGATATTCATGAACCGCACGGAATCCTTCTTTTCCATAATAGTCATCCGCATTGATCACGATAAACGGAGTGGTCAGCACATCCTTCGCCGCAAGAACAGCCTGTCCCGTTCCCCACGGTTTCGTTCTGCCTTCCGGCAAACGCCCGGAATATCATTGATATCCTGAAAAGCATAATCTACAGTCACATTATGCTCGCTGCAGATACCTGCAATTCTGTCACCAATGACTTCTTTGAATTCATTCTCAATATCCTTACGGATAATAAAAACCACCTTGTTAAATCCGGCTTCGATTGCATCATGAATCGAATAATCCATAATGATATGTCCAGTTTCATCTACCGGCTCTAACTGTTTAATTCCACCGCCGAATCGTGATCCAATACCGGCTGCATGATAAGTAATGTTGTTTGCATGGAGATTCTCCTTCTTTTGTTACTGTAATTCCTTCTCACACATATCCAATGCAGACGCAATAACTGCATCCATATCATAATACTTATATTCGCCAAGTCGACCGCCAAAGATTACTTTTTCTTCAGCACCAGCAAGTTTCTTATACTCTGCATAAAGTGCACCATTCTTTTCGTCATTTACCGGATAATACGGCTCATCTCCCGTTTTCCACTCAGAACTGAATTCACGACTGATGACTGTTTTCGGAAGTTCATTACCATCTTCATCTTTACCAAATTCAAACCATTTATGCTCTATGATTCTTGTCCATGGTGTTTCTCGATCTGTATAATTAACTGCCGCATTTCCCTGGAAATTCGGTTTATCAAGTGTTTCAGTTTCAAAGCGAACAGAACGGTATTCCAATGTTCCCAGCTTATAATCAAAGTATGCATCAATAGCACCTGTATATACAACTTTATCTGCCAGTGCATCCAGCTCTGCTTTATTATCCAGATAATCCATATTCAAACGTACTTCAATGCCATCCAGAAGATTTGCTACCATCTTAGTATAACCACCTACCGGAATTCCCTGATACAGTGCGTTAAAATAGTTATTATCAAATGTCAAACGTACCGGGAGACGTTTAATAATAAAAGACGGTAGATCTTTACAGTCACGCCCCCACTGTTTTTCTGTATAACCTTTGATCAACTTTCATAAATATCACGACCTACCAAAGAAATTGCCTGCTCTTCCAGATTCTTTGGCTCTGTAATACCAGCTTCTTTACGCTGCTCTTCAATCTTTACTGAAGCTTCCTCTGGTGTTACAACTCCCCACATCTTATTGAAAGTATACATATTAAAAGGAAGGCTATATAATTCACCCTTATAATTAGCAACAGGACTATTCGTAAATCTGTTGAATTCCGCAAACTGCGTAATGTATTCCCATACTCTCTTGTTATTTGTATGGAAAATATGTGCACCATACTTATGTACATTAATTCCTTCAATTTTCTCTGTATAAATATTTCCGGCAATGTTTGGACGTTTGTCAATCACCAGCACTGATTTTCCTGCTTTTTAGCTTCATGAGCAAAGATTGCGCCATAAAGGCCAGAGCCAACTACTAAATAATTGTACACAATAAATACACTCCTCTAATTCTATTTCTAGTTCAAGCATTCTGCTCAATTATAACATAGACTTTTTTATTCTAGATTTAAATTAACTGATATCTTTATTCTGACTTCAAATTAATCCACATTAGTAAGTTGTTCTTTTTTAATCATATAAGTTCGTTTCAGCCCATCCTTAACACTGTATTGAGGCTTCCATCCTATGTTCTTAATCTTATGGGTATCCAAAAGTGCAAAAGTCGCTTTAGATACACTTTCATTGTTTTCTATTTCATAGCGCACTTTTAAATTAGCCAATGATGCAATATATTCTGCATATTCACCTAATGTTAGCCCATCATCGTCATTAGAAATATTATATGCTTCACCGTCTTGTCCATCCAACAGTAATTTAAGTAGTCCACTTACAGCATCTGCAATATAGCAATACGAATATCTTTGCTGTCCTTTACTTTTTAAAATAATGTCTTCTCCAAGAACCGCTTTATCCATGAATTGACTCATAGCCTTTGTATCATGTTTTTTGTCTGCCCCAAACACTCTAGCAAATCTTGCAATTACAGCATTAACTCCAAAGACACTACGATAAGACTGAGTTAACGCCTCACAAGTTCTTTTGGCTTCATTATATCCTGATCTCGCAAGGTTACAATCAATATATCCACAATATTCTTCATTCATAGGAATTGCTGTACCTTGTCCATAAATCTCTACACTAGACGCTAAAAGAAAACGTGCCTTTTTCTCTACTGCTAACTTCAACAAATTGTCGCATCCATATATGTTTGTCATAATTGTTCCAATAGGATCTTCTGCGTATTGTTTTGGGTGAGTGTTAGAAGCCAAATGTATAATATAGTCTATTTTCCCTTCATAATGTAACGGTTGCTTGACATTTGCCTTTATACATTCAAGATATTCACTTGATTCGCCGCCTCTTCTTGAAAAAGAAATTACCTTTATGTTCTCATTATATTTTTGATTTCGATATTTAATAACATCAACAAATGCTGTGCCTATAAAACCAGTTCCACCTGATACTAGAATTGTTTTATCTTTAATTTTTTCCCAACTATATGGAAGCTCAGCTATTACTTTTATTTCTTCTGTTTTCAAATTCATCATTTTTTTATCCACTCGTCATTTTTTGCACTTAGCAATGCTTTAAAAATTTCAATGTCCTCTACTGTTGTGATTTTTATGTTTTTTCTGAACCTTTGGAAAAATAAGTGGTATAACCATATTTCTGCATCAACAAACATGATGCTGCCATATTGATAACCCCATCTTCAATCGCTTGATTATGAACAGTCCATAATTCATCGAATCTGTACGAATGAGGCGTTTGAGTTCTCCAAGTTCTTCTCTATTCAGTGCTACATTAGATTCTTCTCCATCTTTTGACACAAATACAACTTCAGTAGTCGGAATCACTGTAACAGCGGACCTAAACAATTTTTGTTTTACAAGATTATCTGTAATAACATCCTGTGGCAACATAGGTCTATTACCATCATGAATTATTACTACAATATCTTTTGTTTCTTCATTATCTTCTTTAATTGCCTTCAATCCATTATAAATAGATTCCTGACCTGTTGCGCCACCTGTAACAATTCTCTTGAGCTTTGTAATATTAAACTGCTTTGCATATGCTTCAAGTACAGCACTCCATCCATCAAGACATGAAACATATATTTCATCAATACTTGGATGCTGTTGAAATGCTTCAAGTGTATATATGAGAATTGGCTTATTTTCAACTGTTAAGAATTGTTTTGGAAGATCTTGGTGTGCTCTACTTCCAATACCACCTGCTGTTAAAACTGCAACATTCATTTTGTTTTCTCCTATACATTCTCTTATAAAATGTCAAAATATCATCTACGTTTTTCAAGGTACCATTTATATGACTTATCAGTATCTAGAATCAATCCGCCATGTTCACTATTTGTATTAACAGGTTTCATATAATCATTGCCATATAACATTCTCAGATTACGATCGTAGTTTACAAAAACAGGAATTTTGAGAAATTCAAAATCAACTTCTTTCAAATTGTCAAAATCTGACCGAAATCGTCTAATCCGATTAAGTGATAATGGCATACACAAATCTGCTACATATTTAGAATCATCGATAGTGTCATACTTTGTAATTTCATTTATAAATTGATTGTATATTGGTACATAAGAATCTTTTAACAACTTATGCTTAAAATGCCGCAATACTTTTTTTAGATTAAAATGTCTTTTTCCCGACTCATCAATCCATGGCTTAAAGCAAAAGAAATCATCTGAATCCAATGTTTCTCTGTATTTTGTAAGTAATTTCATTCTTTTTAAATCTTGTTCAGCTAGCTTTTCCTCAGAATCTATAACTGTATCAAATGGAAATATATCAATAAAGATTCCCTGATTAAGTTATTGTTTCTTTGATGTTCGTATTCATTTTTAATAATACCTGTTGTATCTGAATTTCTTAACTGTGCATGTCCTCTAGCTGATCCTTTATCAGTTTCTTCTGTCTGCCAGAAATACGGTTTTTTAAATTCCGCTGGTGCAACTTCATTTAGTTTTTCAAAATCCTTTCTAAGCATAAGCGATATCCAGGTCATCATCCAAGGAATAAATCCTTGATGCCTAATTGCACCGAGTAATGTTCCTCCATCTGCACAATATTTTAAATCATATTTATTGCAAACACGTTTGAATTCTTTCAGCAAATCCAATTCCACTGCCCAAACTTCTTTCATCTTTCGTGTAACAGTATATCCACACCGAACTTCTTCCTCAAGAAATCCCTTCGGTAATTCTATGTTCAAATCAACCATTTTAATTAGTCATTCCCTTCTTTTTATCGTTCTAAATGCGTCATATATGACTTTATCCTTGAGTACAATTAACATGATTCCATATATCACTGCACCTAGCACGACCTGAACCATGGAAATTATTATATTTCCCTGATATCCTTTTCCCAAAAACAACACTCCCAAAAACATCACAAAACCAGCAATCAGTTTTTTATAAAGAGCATTCCATATCTGGTGCCAGTTTATAAATTCTTTGCTCATGTGAACATAAACAACGCTAATTACACATTCAGCAGCAAGGCTAGCAATTGTAGCACCGTTTGCACCAAATTTATGTATCAATATTAAATTCAATATAAAATTTGTTATAGCACCTACAATAATTCCTTTAGAGCTCCTAGCACGTTGCCCCGAAGGGGTTAAATATTGAGATCCCATGATGTTACTGATACAAATCACCAATGGTAATGGACTCATAAGGTACAAAAGCATAACTACAGGCTTGTAACCATTACCAAAAAACCAAGGAACAAAATTTTCTGCTACTCCCCAAATTCCAAACATAAATGGCACTGCAAGTGCAAAAAGGAATTCAAAACTCTTATCAATTTTTTCCTTAATTTCATCAGTCTTTCCCTCTGCAAAAAGATAAGACTGTCTCGAAAACCATTACCGTATTCAACGAAAAAAGCAGACTCTCTACCATACGAAATAATTTTCGTTGCCTGTTCATAATATCCATTCAGTTCTTCTGAATTTGTAATTGACACCAATCATTGTTTAT